>Ga0080006_1263597_pt1 | contig 43034 bp, 46 predicted proteins | sample RS3BMetagenome_FD_69209 | JGI IMG/M metagenome (GOLD analysis project Ga0080006, IMG submission 69209) | Ferric oxide microbial mat and aquatic microbial communities from Rainbow Spring, Yellowstone National Park, USA - RS3B (SPADES... ...
AACCGACCCTTCCTTCTGCGACGCGCGGGCCATCTCCTTCTCCTCGGGTGCGGCGCCGACTCGATGGTCTGCACCGAGTCCGTCACGCGGAAGCGGCGAGTCGCTCCTTCATCACATCAGATGTCGAAGTAGAGCGCGAACTCCCACGGGTGCGGCCGCAGCCGGATGGCGTCGGCTTCCTCGGTGCGCTTGTACGACAGCCACGTCTCGATCACGTCGTCGGTGAACACCCCGCCGACCTTCAAGAAGTCCTGGTCGGCCTCGAGGGCATCGAGGGCCTCCTCGAGCGAGCCCGGGGTGTGGGGGATCGAGGCGAGCTCGTCGGCCGGGAGGTCGAACAGGTCGACCTGGAGCGGCTCGGGCGGCTCGATCTTGTGGAGCACGCCGTCGAGCCCGGCCATCAGCTGGGCGGCGAACGCCAGGTACGGGTTGGACGAGGCGTCGGGGCAGCGGAACTCCACCCGCTTGGCCTTCGGGCTGTTCGAGTAGAGCGGGATGCGGCAGGCCGCCGACCGGTTGCGCTGCGAGTAGACGAGGTTCACCGGCGCCTCGTAGCCCGGCACGAGCCGCTTGTACGAGTTGGTGGTCGGGGCGGCGAACCCGAGGACGGCCGGGGCGTGGGCCAGCAGGCCGCCGATGTACCAGCGGCCGATCTCGGAGAACCCGGCGTACCCGTCGCCAGCGAAGAGCGGCTCGCCGTCCGCCCACAGCGACTGGTGGGTGTGCATGCCCGACCCGTTGTCCTCGAACAGCGGCTTCGGCATGAACGTGGCGCAGCGGCCGGACTGGAAGGCGACGCTCTTCACGACGTACTTGTAGACCATCAGCTTGTCGGCCATGTGCAGCAGCGTGTCGAACCTCATGTCGATCTCGGCCTGCCCGCCGGTGGCCACCTCGTGGTGCTGGATCTCGACCTCGATGCCGAGCCGCTCCATCGTGAGGATCATCTGCGAGCGGAGGTCCTGGAAGTGGTCGCTCGGCGGGACCGGGAAGTACCCCTCCTTCGCCCGCAGCTTGTACCCCTGGTTCGGCTTGGTGTCGACGGCGGAGTTCCAGTGGCCCTCGACCGAGTCGACCCGGTAGTTGGCGTAGTTCACGCCCTGCCCGTAGGTGACGTCGTCGAAGATGAAGAACTCGGCCTCCGGCCCGAAGTAGGCGGTGTCGGCCACCCCCGACGCCGCCAGGTGCGCCTCGGCCTTCTTGGCGATGTAGCGCGGGTCGCGCGAGTACGGCTCGCCGGTCACCGGGTCGTGGACGAAGCAGTGGATGTTGAGCGTCCGGTGCTCCCGGAACGGGTCGACGTAGGCGGTGCCGGCGTCGGGCAGCAGGATCATGTCCGACTCGTGGATCTGCTGGAAGCCGCGGATCGACGAGCCGTCGAACCCGAAGCCCTCGGTGAACGACGACTCGTCGAGGGCGTGGGCCGGCGCCGAGAAGTGCTGGAGCATGCCCGGCAGATCACAGAAGCGGAGATCGACGATCTCGATCGACTCGTCCTCGACCAGGCGGAGCACCTCCGCCGGGGTCCGCTGCAGCATTGCGTCCTCCCTTGCCCTGGGCGGCCGCCGACGGCCCGCCCGCCTCGGGCACACTCTGACGAAAGCCGATCGCCGGGACAAGCCGAAACCTCCTGTTCGGGCCCTTGTTCACACGCAGTTCACACTGGTCGTCGGGCAGTCCCGCCCATCCCTGCTGTAATGGCCGAGCCGACCGCCGCGTGGCGGCAGCCGGTCGGCCAGCGACCGAGAGCGACCGGAGGAGACGTGAGCTACCAGGCCGAGTACATCTGGATCGACGGGACCGAGCCGTCCCCGCTCGTCCGGAGCAAGACCAAGATCGTGGCCGACGGCCAGGAGCCCGGCATCTGGGGGTTCGACGGTTCGAGCACCAACCAGGCGACCGGCGACAACTCCGACTGCGTGCTCCACCCCGTCTGGACCTGTCCCGACCCGCTGCGGGGGCCCGACGACAAGCTCGTGATGTGCGAGGTCCTGCTCACCGACTTCACCCCGCACCCGACCAACACCCGGGCGGCCTGCGCCGAGGTGGCCGAGAGGTTCGCCGCCCACGAGCCGTGGTTCGGCGTCGAGCAGGAGTACACCTTCCTCCAGGACGGCCGACCCCTCGGGTGGCCGCTCAACGGCTATCCGGCGCCGCAGGGCCCGTACTACTGCGGCGTCGGCGGCGACAAGATGCCCGGCCGCGAGATCGTCGAGCGGCACACCGCCGCCTGCCTCAAGGCCGGCATCGCGATCGAGGGCACCAACGCCGAGGTGATGATGGCCCAATGGGAGTTCCAGCTCGGCATCCTGCCGCCGCCGCTGATCGGCGACCAGCTGTGGGTTGCCCGCTGGCTCCTCTTTCGGATCGCCGAGGACTTCGGCGTCTGGGCGACCCTCGAGCCGAAGCCGATCCTCGGCGACTGGAACGGCGCCGGCTGCCATACCAACTTCTCGACGAGAGAGATGCGGGAGGAAGGCGGCTGGGACGCCATCGTCGCCGCCTGTGAGGCGCTCGGGAAGAACATCGACGAGCACGTCGAGAACTACGGCGTCGGCATCGAGCTCCGCCTCACCGGGGCGCACGAGACCCAGCACTACTCGAAGTTCTCCTACGGCACCTCCGACCGCGGGGCGTCGATCCGCATCCCGTGGGCGGTGGCCAAGGACCGCAAGGGCTGGATCGAGGACCGCCGGCCGAACGCCAACATGGACCCCTACGTGGTGAGCCGGCTCATCGTGAACACGGTGTGCTCGGCCGCCGAGGGCATCTGAGCCGCCCGGCGCCGGGTCGGCCCGGCGCCCTTCTCTGAGAGACTGGCGCCCGTGCAGAGCCAGCGCGACTACGTCCTGCGCAGCGTCGAGGAGCGGGGCATCCGCTTCGTCCAGCTCTGGTTCAGCGACGTCCTCGGCACGCCCAAGGCGTTCCACATCACCCCCGCCGAGCTCGAGAACGCCGCCGACGAGGGCATGACCTTCGACGGCTCGGCGATCGACGGCTTCAGCCGCGTCCAGGAGTCCGACGTCCTGGCGCGGCCCGACCTGGCGACGTTCCAGCTGCTCCCGTGGCACGGCGACGACGACGAGCTGGTGGCCCGCGTCTTCTGCGACATCGTCAACCTCGACGGGACACCGTTCAGCGGGTGTCCCCGTCACACCCTGCGTCGGACCCTCGAGCGGGCCAGCGCTGCCGGCTACACCTTCTTCGCCGCCCCCGAGGTCGAGTACTTCTACTTCCGCGACGGCGACCCCTCGCACCTCCCCCAGCCGCTCGACGGCGGGTCCTACTTCGACCTCGCGGTGGCCGACGACTCGACCGACCTCCGCCGCCGCACCGTCCTGGTGCTCGAGGAGATGGGCATCCCGGTCGAGCACGCCCAGCACGAGGACGCCCCCGGCCAGCACGAGATCGACCTGCGCTACACCGACGCCCTGACGATGGCCGACACCGTGATGACCGTCCGCCTGGTCGTCAAGGAGATGGCTCGCCAGCGCTCGATCCACGCCAGCTTCATGCCGAAGCCGCTCGCCGGCGTCCAGGGGTCGGGCATGCACACCCACCTCTCGCTGTGGGAGGGCGAGCAGAACGCCTTCGTCGACCTTTCCGACCCCTACGGCCTCTCGTCGGTCGCCCAGCGGTTCATCGCCGGCCTGCTCCGCCATGCCCGTGAGATCACCGCCGTCACCAACCAGTGGGTGAACTCCTACAAGCGACTCGTGAGCGGCTACGAGGCCCCGGTCCACATCAGCTGGGCCCGCAACAACCGCTCGGCGCTCGTCCGCGTGCCGGTGGTGAAGCCCGGCAAGGTCGAGTCGACGCGGGTCGAGTACCGGGCACCCGACAGCGCCTGCAACCCGTACCTCGCCTTCGCCGTCATGCTCGCCGCCGGGCTCAAGGGCATCCAGGAGGGCTACGAGCTGCCCCCGGAGGCCGACGCCAACCTCTTCAGCCTCTCGGCGCCCGAGCTCGCCGCCAAGGGCATCGAGCCGCTCCCTGGCAACCTCAACGACGCCGTCGACGAGATGGAGCGCTCCGAGCTGCTGGCCGAGACGCTCGGCGACCACGTCTTCGAGTGGTTCATCCGCAACAAGCGCGCCGAGTGGACCGCCTACGAGCCGGAGGTGTCGCAGTTCGAGCTCGACCGGTACCTCCCGGCCCTGTGACCCCCGGGCCCGCCGCCCCCCGCCGCCGACCGCCGTGGAACCGCTGCTCTGCTTCCCCGACCCCCTGCCGGCGGTGGTGCAGGCCGCGCTCCGCCAGGGCGGCTACGACTTCCGCTGCCTGTCTGCGCCCGGACAGCTCGAGGCTGCCGAGCACGCCGCCGGACGCGACGGGTGGGGCGGGGCGGTCGTCAGCGCCCTCGACGACCTCGCCGGTGCGATGGCGCTGTGCCGCCTCGTGCGCCGCCGCGAGGTGCCCCTCGCCCCGCTCCTCCTCGTCGTCGCCAGCGATCAGCTCGGTGACCTCGCCCTGCGCGACGACCTGTTCGACGACTTCTGCGTCGCCCCGGTCGGCGAACGCGAGGTCCTGGCCCGCCTCGGCCACCTCCTGTGGCGCGCCGGGCGCAGCCCACGACCGGACCTCATCGAGCACGGCCCGCTCGTCCTCAACCTCGAGACCTACCAGGCGGCGGTGGCCGGCCGGGTCCTCGACCTCACCTACATGGAGTACGAGCTCCTCCGCTTCCTGTCCGAGCACCCCGGCAAGGTGTTCACCCGGGAGACGCTCCTCAGCCGTGTCTGGGGCTACGAGTACTACGGCGGCGCCCGCACCGTCGACGTCCACGTCCGCCGGCTGCGGGCCAAGCTCGGCGAGGAGCACGCCCACCTGATCCAGACCGTCCGCTCCGTCGGCTACCGCTTCGGCCAGGCCGGGTGGACCCCAGCGGTCAACTGACCGGCGCCGGGGCCACGTGACCGGCGTCAGACGGCCGGCCGGTGGGCCCAGGCCTCGACCTCGACCCGGGCGCCGAGCGGCAGGGCGGCCACCGCCACCGCCGAGCGCGCTGGGCGGTGCGACCCGAACACCTCGGTCCAGACCTCGTTGACCGCCCCGAACTCGGTCATGTCGACGAGGAACAGCGTCGTCTTCACCACGTCGTCCAGGGTGGCGCCCTCGGCGCCGAGCACCTCGGCCAGGTTGGCCAGCGCCTGGCGCAGCTCGGCCATCGTGCCGCCGTCGACCAGCGCCGGCGAGCCGTCGGGACCGGGTTGCACCCCGACCTGGCCGGAGGTGACCACCCAGTCGCCGGCCCGGCGGACCGGGGCGTACGGACCGACCGCCCGGCTCACCCGGCCTCCCCCGACCGCCGTCGGGTCGGCCACGCCGGTGCCAGGCCGTCGGCCAGCCAGGCGGCAGCCGCCACGGCGGCGAAGACGGCGTCGGATCCGTTGACCGGCCAGGTGTCCTCGTCGTGCACCGTCACCTCGATCCTCGGCGTCTCGCGTGCCGACAGGACGCCGTACGAACGGATCGTCAGATCCTGCACCATCCCGGCATCGTCCACCGCCACCCCCTCGTGGCGGACCCAGCCGAGCGCCTGGTGGGCGGCCCCGATGCAGTACGAGCGGAGGGTCACCGCGTCCAGCACGGCCCCGGCCCACACCTCGACCTCCACCGACCCGTCGGCCGACGCTCTCGCCCTCGCCCTGCCGCCGTCGCGCCCGGTGACCACCGCCGCCGTGCCCGGGCCGCCCCCGCCGGCCGCCACCGCCCGGAGCACCGCCGCCAGCACCGCCGCCTCCGCCCAGCCCGCCCCTCGCAGGTCGAGCGACACCGGCGGGCCGGGCACCGTCACCTCCTCTACCGAGAGGCCGGGGGCGGCGGCCGCCACCCGCTCAGCGAGCCCGTCGAGCGGTGCCGACCCGGCCGTCGTCGCCACCCGGAGCACCCCGCTGCCGTCGGCCCGCACCCCGGCTGCCACCGGCGGACGCTTCGGGCCCCGGCGGGTGACGTCCTCACGAGACCAGAGCACCCGGACCGCCCGGCCGTGCCGGTCGGCCAGCGCCCGTGCGAGCCCGGGCACCGGCGAGCGGCGCTTGGCACCGAAGGCGCCGCCGTTGGCCAGCGGTGTCGCCGGGCGGCCGCCCGGCTCGCACCACGAGGCATCCGGCTCGAGGTAGGCCGGCTCGACCCAGGTGGTCCGCAGCGTGACCGCCCACTCCCCGGCCGGCAGCGGCACCGGGTGGGTGAGCGGGACCGTCGAGCGGCGGCCCTGCACCCGGCCGGAGGCCGCCCTGGCGGCCGGCAGCGTCCCCGCCACCACCAGCGCCTCGGGGTCGTCTGGCGGCCCGGCAGCCGAGGCCCGCGGCATCGCCACCAGTGCCCCCGCCGGCGACGTGTCGTCGGCGAACCCACCGCCACCGAGCACCACCTCGGGACCGACCGCCTGGAAGGCCGGCCCCTCGAGCTGGGCCCGCCAGGCCGCCAGCAACGGGTCGCGGGCCGCCGCCCCCGGCGCCCCCGGCGCCCCCGGCGCCGCCGGTGACCCGCCAGCCGCCGGGCCGTCGAGCACCGCCCGGGCGGCCTCGACCACCGTCTGCCACCCGGTGCACCGGCAGAGGTGTGCCAAAAGGGCGGTGCGGACGTCGTCGTCGGTCGCCTCCGGCCGGCGCTCGGCCAGCGCCGCCAGGCGAAGGAGGATCCCCGGCGTGCAGAAGCCGCACTGGCTGGCCCCGGTGGCGACGAAGGCCTCGGCAAAGCGGCGGCGCAACGCCGGGTCGAGGCCGGCGGTGGTCACCACCGACCGACCGGCCACCCGGCGCACCGGGGTCACGCACGACACCCGAGGCGCCCCGTCGACCAGCACCGTGCAGCAGCCGCACTGACCCTGCGGGCTGCAGCCATCCTTGACCGCCCGCACCCCGAGCTCCTCCCGAAGGGCGTCGAGCAGGGAGACCGAGTCGTCGATCACCTCGACCGGCGACCCGTCGAGCTCGAAGGTGGTCACCTCGTGGCGGCCGTGCCGACCGTCACCGAGCTCGCCGATCCCTGCGGCCCTCGCCGGGGCCGGTCCGGTCGGCGGCTCAGCTGAACGAGGAGCCGCAGCCGCAGGTCCGGGTGGCGTTCGGGTTGGTGATATGGAACCCGGCGCCCTGGAGCCCGTCGCTGTAGTCGAGGGTGGCACCGGTCAACAGCTCGGCGCTCGCCGGGTCGACCACCACCCGCACGGTGCCGAACTCGCTGACGATGTCGTCCTCGGCCAGCTCGGAGTCGAAGAACATCTCGTAGCTGTAGCCCGAGCACCCCCCGGGCTTCACCGCCACTCGGAGGGCCAGCGCCTCGGCGCCCTCCTCCTGGGCGAGCAGCTCCGCCACCTTGGCCGAGGCGTCACCGGTGAGGGTGACCGGGTCGGGCTTCTTGCCGATGCTGACCGCTGTCGTCATCGTCGTCACGGTGTGCCTCCTCTCGACGTCCCGCTCATGCTACCGGCGGGTGCGGGGGGTCGGCACACCACCGGGCGGCCGGCGCTCGGCGAGGCGGCCGTTGCGAAACGTCCTCCCAGGTAGGATCGGAGGCATGCTCAGCGGCGCGTCGAAGCCTGACGGCCGCCGGGGGCCCGACGGCCAGCGCCGGGCAGCGCCGCCGACGCCCGAGGTGGTCCTCGAGGCCCTGCGCGCCGTCGTCGACCCCGAGCTCGGTGACAACGTCGTCTCGCTCGGGATGGTCGGCGACGTCACCGTCGGCGACGACGGGGCGGTGATCGTGCCGTTCGCCCTCACCATCGCCGGCTGCCCGCTGCGCCGCCAACTCGACCACGACGTCCGGCACCGGGTGGCATCGCTGCCCGGCGTCACCTCCGTCGAGGTCCCGATGAGCGAGATGGGGGCCGACCAGCGGGCGGCGGTGATGGCTCGGGCCCGCTGGAAGGCCCGCCAGGACCCCCCGGAGACCGCCGTGCCGGCCGACACCCGGGTGCTGGCCGTCGCCTCCGGCAAGGGCGGGGTCGGCAAGTCCTCGGTGACCGTCAACCTGGCCGTCGCACTCGCCCGCCGCCGGCTGCGCGTCGGGGTGCTCGACGCCGACATCTGGGGCTTCTCGGTGCCGCGGCTCCTCGGGATGGACGGCGACGTCGAGGCCCGGCACGGCAAGATGGTCCCGCTCACCCGGCCAGCCGGCGACGGCGTGCTCGAGGTGCTCTCGATGGGCTTCCTGGCCGACGAGGAGCGGGCGATCATGTGGCGCGGGCTCGTCCTCAACCGGGCCGTCCAGCAGTTCCTCCAGGACGCCCACTGGGGCGCCCTCGACTACCTGCTCATCGACCTCCCGCCGGGCACCGGCGACGTCCAGATGGGGCTCGCCCGGATGTTGCCCCGCACCGAGCTGCTCGTCGTCACCACGCCGCCGGTCGCCGCCCAGAAGGTGGCAGCCCGTGCGGCCGACATGGCCCGGCGCGGCTATCTGCGGGTGGCCGGCGTGATCGAGAACATGAGCGACTTCACCTGCGAGCACGGCACCTCCTACGCCCTGTTCGGCACCGGCGGCGGCCGGCGCCTGGCCGACGACCTCGGCGTGCCGCTCGTCGGCTCGATCCCGCTCCACCCCGACCTCGCGGCCGCCGGCGACGCCGGTCGGCCGGTGGCCGAAGGCGACGGCGAGCTGGCGGCCGTCTTCGCCGAGCTGGCGGCGGCCATCGCCGACGACGTCGCCCCCGTCGTCGCCACCGCCGGGTGCACCGCCCGGCTGCTCGAGCGGGTCGACGAGGCACTGGCCGCCGAGGGCTGAGCGGTCGAGGGCTGAGCGGCCACCCCGCCCTACCGGCCGTGGACCGGCCGCCACCGCACGGCGGCCGCCGCCTCGAGGTCGTCGCCGTCGGGCTGGTCGGGGACGACCCGTCCGTCGGCCGCGAGCTTGCGCAGGTGCGCCCACAGCGACAGGCGCGCCACCGCACGGCGGTCGTCGCCCACGTCGGCGTAGGCGACCGGCAGCAGCTCGTCGAGGGTCCGGCCGGCCCCCGGCCCGGCCGCCGACGCTTCGGCCACCACCCGTTCCCGGGCCAGGCGGTGCCCGACGACGCCGGCGACGGCGGCCGCCGGGTCGGCGAGCAGGCGGCCGTGCCCGGGCGCGATGACCGCCACCGGCGGATCGAGGGTGACCAACCGCTCGAGGCTGGCGAGGTAGGCGGCCATGTCGCCGTCGGGCGGCCGGATGACGACCGTCGACCCGTGCATCAGGTGGTCGCCGGAGAGCAGCACCGGTCCGTCGTCGACGGCGCCTTCGACGAGCCAGCACAGATGGTCCGAGGCGTGGCCGGGGGTGTGGACCGCCCGCAGCGACACCCCTCCCGCCGTCAGCCGGTCCCCGTCGCCGACCTGCCGGGTCGGAACGAAGCCGTCGCGCTCGGCGAAGCCGAGGACCTCGGCCCCGGTGGCCGCCGCCAGCGCCGCCGCCCCGGGGGCGTGGTCGACGTGGGTGTGGGTGACGAGCACCCAACGGATCGCCGCCCCGCTCGCCTCGGCGACCCCGAGCAGGGCGGCACGGTGGCCGGGGTCGTCGGGCCCGGGGTCGACCACCGCCAGCTCGGTGCCGCCGACCAGATAGGTGTTGGTGCCCGGCCCGGTCATCATCCCCGGGTTCGGGGCGGTCAGCCGGACGAGGCCCGGCCCGAGCCGGTCCGGGCGCCCCGGGACCGGGGCCGGGCCGGCCCCGAGGTCGTCGAGCGGGCCCGGCGGCCGGCTCACCGCACCGCTCACCAGACGTCGCCGGACGGAGCGCCGGCTGCCTCGTCGTAGCCGGGGTCGCCGGGGAGCAGGATCCGCAGGCCCCGCCCGTCGGCGACCACCCTCGGCAGCACCGCCGGCACGGTGTCGAGGGCGGCGGCGGCGGCCAGCAGCTCGTCAGCGGTGCTGAACCGGCCGATCGCCTGCAGCATGCGGATCGTCGGGAAGATCAGCTCGATCTCGCCACGGCGGTGGCGAGCGAGCGCCTCGTCGGGGCTGAGCCAGACGTCGGCCACCGTCTCGCCGGCGTCGTGGGCCGGCGTCTGGTCCGGCGGGGCCGCCGCCACGAAGAACCGCGTGTCGTAGCGGCGCAAGGCGCCCTCGGGGGTGATCCAGTGGGCGAAGTAGTGGATTCGGTCGGTCGCCAGCTCGAGGCGCTCGCGGCCGCAGATGTCGACCAGCCGGCGGCGCCCGGCGTTGAGCTCGGCTCGGTGCGAGGCGAAGCGGGCGCCGGCGTCGGGCTCGACCAGCGAGAGCAGCGAGCCGCCGGCGTCGTAGGCGAGCAGCAGTCCCGCCTCCTCGAAGCACTCGCGCACCGCCGCCACCCAGTAGGCGAGGCCGCCCGACTCGAGCCCGAGCACCACCGACGCCTCGGCGTCGTCGCGCCCGGTGCAGCAGGCGGCGACCTCGGCGGCCCCGTCGGTCGGGTCCACCGCCCCGCCGGGGAAGACGTGGGCCCCGCCGACGAAGGCGGCCTCGACGTTGCGGCGGAGCATCAGCACCTCGAACCCGTACCGCCGGTCCCGCACGACCATCACCGTGGCCGCCGGACGGGGCACGACCACCCCCGGCGCCGGCGGGGCGGGGTCGAACGTCATCGTGGCGCCACGCTACCGGCGTCACACCGGCGGGCCAGCGGCGTCTGGACGTCCGCAGGGTGCCCCGGCGCCCGGCCGCTGGTGCCCGGAACCCCCAGGCCGTGGTCTACGCTTGTGGGCCACGGCTTCCGTTCCGGTCGCCGTTCGGCCGCGGCGGACAGGTCACCCCGGTGACGCCCCGTGACGACCCGAGGACGTGGACATCCGATGGCAGACGACAACGCGCAGCGTCCGGGACGGACGGCAGCGGACAAGGAACGCAGTCGGCAGCAGAGCCGGCAGGTGAGCGGGAGGGAGGCCGCCCGGACCACCGGGCAGGCCGCCAAGAGCAAGGGCGGCGGGACCCGCCAGGGCGCCGGTGAGAACCCGCCGGCGCCGGGCCGCCAGGGCGCCGGCGGGAACCGCCTTGGCGGGCGGGGGACCCAGGCCAAGGCCGCCGCCGGCGGCCGCAACGGCCAGGCCCGGGGTGCCCGGCCGGTCTCGGGTCGTGCGCCCCGCCGTCCGGCGCCACCCGGTCGGCGGCCGACTGCCATGCTGACCTGGGGCATCGTCGGCCTCGTGCTCGTGATCGTCGCCGTCCTCGTCATCGTCAAGGTCACCGGCGGCAACTCCGGCCCGGGTGGCCCGACGAGCTTCGAGCCGGCACCGGCGTCGCTCACCCAGGAGGTGACCCACATCCCGGCCTCGGTCTACGACAGCGTCGGCGTCACCTCGAGCGCCACCCAGGTGAGCCCGCCCGAGGCGCTCAGGAACCAGACCCCGCTGGTCTTCACCGGCTCGTCGAAGCCGGGCGTCTTCTACTTCGGGGCCGAGTACTGCCCGTTCTGCGCCGCCGAGCGCTGGGCCCTGATCGCCGCCCTGTCCCGCTTCGGCACGCTCAAGGGTCTCGGGCTGATGCAGTCGAGCGCCACCGACTACGCCCCGAACACCCCGACGTTCACCTTCGTCCGGGCCACCTACGCCAGCCCGTACGTCGACCTCAAGACGGTCGAGACCCAGAGCAACCAGCTCAACTCGGCCGGCACCGCCTACCAGACCCTCCAGGTTCCCAATGCCCAGGAGACGTCGCTGCTCAAGACCTACGACGTCGCCAAGTACGTCCCCAACTCGAGCCCCGGGAACTACTCGTTCCCGTTCGTCGACATCGCCAACAAGTACCTCGTCGCCGGCGCCAGCTACTCGCCCGAGCTGCTCCAGGGGCTCTCTCGCGACCAGATCGCCCAGAACCTGAACGACGCCAAGGACCCGGTGACCCAGGCGATCGTGGCGTCGGCCAACTACGTCTCAGCGGCGATCTGCGGCGCCGACGGCCAGCAACCGGCCTCGGTCTGCACCAGCAAGGGCGTCCAGGCCGCCGTCAAGGCGATCGGCAAGGGCTGAGCCTGGCGGTGCGACAGGGCGGGGCCGTCGGAGGGGGGCTGTCGACCGTGCTGACCCGGTTCGGCCGTGACGAGCACGAGGTCCTCGCCCCGGCGGCGCCGTGGCGGAGCGCCGTCGCGCTGGTGCTCTCGGTGTTCGGCCTCGGCGTGTCGATCTACCTCACCGTCGCCCACTTCGTCGGCACCCAGGCGCTCGTCTGCAGCGACAGCGGCGTGATCAACTGCGCCAAGGTCACCACCAGCGCCCAGTCCCACTTCCTCGGCATCCCGGTCGCCGTGCTCGGCCTCGCCTATTACCTCGTGATGTGCGCCGTCAACCTGCCGGCGGCCTGGCGCTCCGACGACTGGCGGGTCCACGGGCTCCGCCTGGCACTCGCCGTCGTCGGCATCGCCTTCGCCCTGTATCTCGTGGCCGCCGAGCTGCTGATCATCGGCAGCATCTGCATCTGGTGCACCACCGTCCACGTGATCACGTTCCTGCTGTTCGTCCTCGTCCTCGCCACCGTCCCGGCGATGCTCGGCTGGGGCGGCCGGGCCGGCGACGAGGCCTACTGAGCCCGAGCGGCCGAGCGCTCCGGTCCGCGTCGGTCCGGCCGGCGGGCCGCCGCTCGCTGGGTGGACCGATCGTCTGGTCGTCGAGCACCCGGCGCCGGGCGCCGGGCGCCGGGCGCCGGGCGCCGGGGAGGCTCAGATCGCCCGGCGCTCGAAGAGCTGTTTGCGCTCGGACTCGTTCAGCCCGCCCCAGATGCCGTGCGGCTCCCTGATCCGCATGGCGTAGTCGAGACAGTCCTGGCGCACCCGGCACTCGCCGCAGATCGCCTTGGCCCTCGCCTCGCGGGCGGCCTTCTCGTCCTTGCGCTCGGCGTGCGACGGCGGAAAGAACGCCGATGCCTGCGGACCCCGGCACGCGGCTCTCGCCTGCCACGCCTCGTCTAGCTGCAACATCCCCACCCTCTTGCTCCCCTCCCCCAACCGTCGGCCAGGGTAGTTGTGGCCCGGTCGGGGTGACAAGGGCCTTGAGCTGGCATTTCGGCGACCGATCGGCGCGGGTGGAGAACCCCGGCGCTACGCTGCCGCCGGATGGACGTGGCTACCTTCTGCACAGCCAGCCGGGTCCTCGTGGTGGCGGGCAAGGGTGGGGTGGGCAAGACCACGATGACCGCCGCGCTCGCCCGGATGGCGGCGGCGGCGGGCCTCGACGTCCTGGTCGTCGAGCTGGAGGGCCGCGCCGGGTTGGCCCGGGCCTTCGCTCGGCCCGAACCGCTCGACTACGAGACGACCGACCTCTGGGCGGCGGTGCCGGGGTCGGGCGGGGCCGTCCGCGGCCGGCGGCTCACCCCCGACGACGCCCTCCTCGAGTACCTGGCCGATCACGGCCTCCACCGGGTGTCGCGCCGCCTGGTGTCGTCGGGGGTGGTCGACGTCGTGGCCACCGCCATCCCCGGCATCCGGGACGTCCTGGTGCTCGGCAAGGTCAAGCAGCTCGAGCGCGAGAGGGTGGCCGACCTGGTGCTGGTCGACGCACCGGCCACCGGGCACGCCGTCACCTTCCTCACCTCGGCCAGTGGCCTGCTCGACGCCGCCCGTGGCGGTCCGGTCCGGACGCAGGCGGCCGACGTCGTCGAGATGCTCCACGATCCCGCACGCTGCCGGGTGGTGCTGGTGACGCTGCCGGAGGAGATGCCGGTGAGCGAGGCCGTCGAGGCCGCCTACCAGCTCGAGGACCAGGCCGGGATCCAGCTCGGCCCGGTGATCGTCAACGGCTGCGACGAGACGGTGCCGGCCCTCGCCACCCCGGCCGCCGAGGCGGCAGCGGCCGTCGGGACCGAGCTCGACGAGGCGACGGCGGCGACGCTCGACGCCGCGGCGACGTTCCAGGCCCGGCGGCTGGCGCTGCAGGGCGAGCAACTCGAGCGCCTCGGCCGCGAGCTGCCGCTCCCCCAGCTCCGGGCCCCCCAGCTGGTGGCGGCGTCGATCGGCCCCGACGAGCTCGAGGCGCTCTCGGCGGCGCTCGCCGACTCGGTGGCGGCGATGTCGCCGGAGGCGGTCGGCGGGGCGACGGCGGTATGACCGGGCCGGCAGGCGACGCGCTCGTGGCGGTGGTCGACGAGCGCCCGGTGATCATCTGTGCCGGTCCCGGCGGTGTCGGCAAGACGACGGTCTCGGCCACCTTCGCCCTCGAGGCCGCCCGCCGCGGCCGGCGGGCGTGCGTGGTCACCGTCGACCCGGCCCGGCGGCTGGCCGACTCCCTCGGGATGGAGGAGCTGGCGAACAACCCGACGCTGGTCGACGGCCCGTGGCCCGGCGAGCTCCACGCCGTGATGCTCGACACGAGGGGCACGTTCGACGAGCTCGTCCACCGCTACGCCCGGACCACCGAGCAGGCCGAGTCGATCATCGCCAACCGGATCTACCAGAACCTGGCCGGCGCCCTCTCGGGGACCCAGGAGTACATGGCGATGGAGAAGCTCTACGAGCTCACCTCCGGCGGCCAGTTCGACACGGTGGTCGTCGACACCCCGCCGACCCGCAACGCCCTCGACCTCCTCGACGCCCCGCGGCGGCTCTCGCACTTCCTCGAGAACCGCCTGTTCCGGGCGTTGCTCCTGCCCGGCCGGACCTACCTCAGAGCGGTCGGCGTGGCCACCCAGGCGCTGCTGCGGACGATCGCCAAGGTGGCCGGCGCCGAGCTCGTGCAGGACGCCGTCACCTTCTTCCAGGCCTTCCAGGGCATGGAGGAGGGCTTCCGCAACCGGGCCGGCGCCGTCCGCCAGCTGCTGATGGCCCCGTCGACCGCCTACGTCGTCGTCACCTCGCCGCGCCCCGATGCCGTCGAGGAGGCGGCGTACTTCGCCGGGAAGCTCACCGACTCCGGGATGACGGCGTCGGCCCTCGTCGTCAACCGCGTCCATCCCCACTTCGCCGGCTCGGCCGACGGCGCCGGCGGCGAGGTCGCCGGCTCGGCCGACGGCGCCGGCGGGCTGCCGCCGGCACCCGACGGGTCGGCGCTGGCGGCCCTCGTCGCCAACCTCGCCCGCCTCGAAGAGCTGGCCGCCCGCGAAGAGGCGGCCTACGCGGCGCTGGTCGAGCGGGTCGCCCCGGCACCGGTCGGCAGGGTCCCGTTGCTCGGGACCGACGTCCACGACCTCGACGGCCTGGCCGTCGTCGCCGACCACCTCTTCGGGCCGACCGGGCCGCTGCGGCCCGCCGGCGGGGAGGGCGGGGTCGGGTAACCTCGGGTCGTGGCCGTCGTCCTCGTCGCCAGCGACGCACCGTCGGTGCGGCGCGAGGTGACCGCAACGATCGCGGGTCCCGACCTCGAGGTCGACCAGGTGTCGTCCGGCCCGGCGGCAGTCCAGGCCGTCCGCCAGGACGAGTACGACCTCGTCATCGTCGACATGCAGATGGGGAACATGGGCGGGATGGCCACCTGCCTCGACCTCCGCCTCGACGAGTCCTACCTCGACGTCGGCCACGTGCCGGTGCTGATGCTCCTCGACCGGCGCCCCGACGTCTTTTTGGCCCGTCGCTCCGGTGCCGAGGGCTGGCTGCTCAAACCGCTCGACCCGGTGCGGCTGCGGCGGGCGGCCGCCGCCCCCCTCGCCGGTGGCACGTACCACGACGTCTCGTACCAGCCGGTGCCGGTCCTCGTCGGCGGCGCAGGGGCCCCGGGTCCGGGCTCGGGGGGTTGAGCACGCAGGTGGTGTCCGGGAGAGGAGACCGTCGGCCCCCACCATCCCCCGACCGCCGCCGGCTGCCGTGGCGTCGTGCCAAGAGCCCGGCCGAGTCGATCGCCGACAACTCGATCGGCGGCGAGCAGGAGCGCCTGATCCTCGAAGCGCTCCACGACCTGCGCGACATGGACGTCCGCGAAGTGATGACGCCACGGGTCGACGTCGTGGCGCTCACGATCCCGGTCCAGGCCGACGACATCGCCCGGGCGGTGCGCGAGTCGGGTCACAGCTGCTTCCCGGTGGTCCACGACGACCTCGACGACCTCGTCGGCGTGCTCTTCGTGAACGACCTCTTCCGCACCGGGCGCCGCCGCGACGGGCGGCCCGACGGCGGCCGCGAGGACCCGTCGCCGCTCGAGATCTCCCGCCGCATCCGCCAGCCCTACGTCATCCCCGAGTCGCGCCGCGTCCTCGACGCCCTCGGCGAGATGCGACGCCAGCGGCGGGCGTTCGCCGTCGTCGTCGACGAGTACGGTGGTGTCGCCGGCGTGCTCACCGTCAAGGACCTGCTCGAGCCGCTCGTCGGCGAGCTCCACGACGAGTTCGACACCGAGGAGGAGCCGTTGCTCGTCCGGGTCGACGGTGCCCGCTGGCTCGTCGACGGGCGGGCGAGCGTCGACGACGTCCGCGAGCGCCTCGCCATCGACGTCCCCGACGGCGACTACGTCACCCTCGCCGGCTTCCTCCTCGACGGCTTCGGCCACATCCCGGCCGAGGGTGAGTCGCTGCAGGTCGGAGACTGGTCGCTCCGGGTCGTCGAGATGGACAAGCGCCGGATCGCCAAGGTGGTCGCCCAGCGGCTCGACCACGAACAGCCCGTGCCGTCGACCGAGGAGGACCAGCGGCCGGCGTCAGACACCCCGATCCTGCCGCCGGGGCCAAGGGCAGACGGTGGGGCCGGACCCGGCGGCGGGGTCGACGGTCCCGACCCGCAACCGGGGACCGGCGACCGGTCGGCGCAGTGGTCGTCTCCCTCCGCCGCCACCCGAACCGCCGGTTAGAATCACCGGGTCGGGACTCGCTCCCGGCGACGGGCTGTGGCGCAGCTTGGTTAGCGCGCTGCGTTCGGGACGCAGAGGTCCCCGGTTCAAATCCGGGCAGCCCGACCACGACGGCGCAGGCACGACGGCGCAGGCACGACGGCGCAGGCACGACGGCGCAGGTCAGCGTGGGTGCGGTCCCCCGGGAGCCGGGCGGCTGGCCCGGTCGGCCCTTGCCGATCGTCAGCCGTAGCGGGCCGCGGCGAACGGGGCGAAGGCGACCGGGTCCACCGGGCCGACGACCCGAGGGTTGGTGGTGGCCCGGCGGGTCGTCCAGACGACCGACAGCACGTCCTCCACCGGCAGGTCGGCGAGCGGCGCCGACGGCAGGTCTCGGAGGACGACCTTGGCGTCGACCTCCTCGACGGTCACCGGCGTCCGCGTCTGGTCGACCTGCACCAGCAGCACGTCACCGTCGAAGCCCACCCCTGACACCGCCGGCATGAACTTGAACCAGAACTGGCGGGTCTCCGAGGGCCCAGGCACCGAGGCCGGTCGGGTGACCACCCCCGTCACCTCGGCGAAGGTGACCCCTTGTCGGGTCATCGAGGCGCTGACGTCGTTACCTTTCCGCTCGATCGAGATCTCGGCCAGCTTCTCCGGCTCGCCGTGACGCTCTCTCGAGACGGCGATGGCGCTCTCCATGTCGATCGGGATGAGCAGCGGGTACTCGCCGGATCGGCCGTCGAAGGTGACGTCGACGCCGAACCAGCCGACGTGCTCCTGCCAGGTCACCCCGCCGCCGAAGTCGAGATCGATGTCGGTGAAGCGGAGGTGCACCTTGCCGTCGTCGGCGGCCACCAGAGGTGGCGGCACCACTGCCCGGACGAGCTCGGGCGCTGTTCGGTAGACCACCTCCAGGGAGGCGATGGGCGGCAGCTCGAGACCCCCGGAGTGCGGCTCGGCGGGCGCGACGACCCAACGGTTCTGAACGGACAGCGACCGGTAGATCTTGTTCTCCCAGATCGGGATGTCCTGGGTCACGCCGGCAGTGAAGGCGTCGGCGAAGAACTCGACGCTCCCGCTCGGAGCGTCGGACGGCACCGAGAAGAACCACCGAACGTGCACGTTCTCGCGGTCGATCGGCGTCACCGACGAGACGAAGGTGAGCGCCCCGGGCAGCCGGACCACCCCGAGACCCAGCCCGAAGGTCTCGCGCTCGAGGCCGGGGTTCTTGACCGACTTGTACGTGCCGTCGATGACCTCCTCGCCCTCGGGGATGGACGCCGTCCCGTGGACGTACTGGAAGTGGGCGACGTCGTGGTTGTTCTCGGCCATCTCCTGGCACGACGTCGCGATGCGGAACTCCCGCATGAGCGGAACGGTCCAGCCCGGGTCGTCCATCTCGGCCACGAGCGGCAGCTCGTAGAACGGACCGGCGCCGTTCAGGTCGTGCCAGGCCCAGATGGCGCCTCCTCGCTCGAGGCACCGGTAGGCCCGCAGGCGGGCCTTCGGCGGGATCCGTTCGCTGCCCCCGTAGGGGATCTCGTCGCAGCGTCCGTCGGATCCCGCGTACCGCCAACCGTGGAAGGGGCACCGGATGCAGTCCCCCTCGACCTTGCCGCCGACCGCCAGGTGGGCACCGAGGTGGGGGCAGTAGGCGTCCACCAGGAACGGGGTCCCGCTCTCACCGCGGTACAGGACGAGGTCCCGGCCGAAGTAGTGCAGTGCCGCCGTCGCCCCGGCGGCCAGCTCGTCGCTGCACGCCACCACGAACCAGCCGTTGGGGATCGGGAAGGGAAATCGGTCCTCGACCGTGCGTACCCGCAGCCGGGGTGTCTGCGGATCGAGCAGCGAGGGGTTGTGCGGCATCGGCAGCCCGATGTGGTCCCACAGGCCGTCGACCCGCGGGGCGACCGCCCCGAGGGCGTTGCCCGCCGCGTTGCCCTGCGCGCCGCTCACGATCCGTGCACCTCCACCGCGGTGGGACCGATCCGGTCCACCGTGTCGGCGAGCTTGTCGACGTCGAAGCGGTACACCTCGGCCGCCGTGCGCCCGAGGATCTGGGCGGTGTCCGAGGGCGCCACGTCGTAGAACACGTCGTGGATCGACGCCCGGGTGTGCGGCCAGGTGCCCTCGGGATGGGGGAGGTCGTTGCCCCACAGAAGGGTGCGCACGCCGACCCGGGCCCGGCTGGCGACCTCGTGGCGCGACGGCGCCGACGCGCCGACGAAGACGTTGGTCCCGAGGTACTCGCTCGGCCGGCGGTCAGCGGCCTCCTTGAACAGGCTGCCGAACTTGCGGGTGTTGTGGCCGCCGACCCACTTCTCGTCCATCCTCTCGATCAGGTCGGGCAGCCACCACGCCCCGTTCTCGGTGACGACGAACCGAAGCCCCGTGTGGCGGTCGAAGACCCCGGCCGTCCTCGGCCGGCCGCCCACACCTCCTCGTAGACCGGGCCGTGGTACGCCGGCCGGCGGCCCCACAAGGTGGGGATCATCATCGCCCGCAGCCCCGAGGCGGCGGCGCGGCTCATCTCGGCGACCGCCGCCGCGACGTCGTAGAGGATCGGGATGACGGCCACTCCGCAGCGGCGCTCGGGGCTGTCGCTGCACAGCTCGGCCAGCCATCGGTTGTGGGCGCGGGCCCCGGCCATCACCAGCTCGCCGTCGAGCTCGCCGGAGCTCTGCAGGCCGGCGCTGAACGGTGCCGACGCCCCTTTGCCGAGGACGTCGGCGTCGGGGAAGATCACCTCCCCGGCGACCCCCTCCCGGTCCAGCTCGGCGTTGCGGGCAGCCGGGTCGTAGGAGGCCAGGGTCCCACCGTCGCCGGTCTCCTGCTCCCACTCCACCCGGAACTTCTCCTGCTCCTCCGAGGCCGACGAGAGGATCGTTGACCGCAGCATCACGGCCGACTCGAGGTCCTCTTCGAAGGCCTCCCGATGGCGCGGGTCGATGCGGTAGGCCGCGCTCGGCGGGCCGGCGTGGGTGTCGGACGAGATGACGAGATAGCGGTCATCTCCGGGGAGCAGGCCGACCACCTCGAGGTCGGCGCCGGCCCGGAGAGCGCCCAGCGCGGCGGCCATGGCGCCGATGACCGGTTTGGCCACGGAACCGGGTATCAAGAGCCAATGCCGTCGCCGCACGACGAGACGTCGCCGGCACAGGAGTCCGGCCTGCGCCGCCACCCGAGGGCCGAGGACCGCCAGAGCCCGGCCGACCTCGGCGCCGCCGGGTGGAAGGCGACGCTGCGACGGACCAAGGAGCGCATCAAGTCCGACCGCGTGACGATGGCGTCGGGGAGCCTCGCCTACCACTGGTTCCTGGCGTTCTTCCCGGTGCGGTCATCGCCGCCCTCGGGGTCCTCACGCTGCTCAGGATCGGCCCGTCCACCCTGCACCACCTCACCCATGGCATCGCCAAGGCCCTGCCGTCGGGCAGCGCCGGGGCACTCGTCGTCTTCGGCCAGCCGATCGGCTCGGCGATCCAAGGTGCCGTCCCGCTCCACGGCGAGGCGTTCAGCGTGGCCTGGACGGTCGTCCGGTGGGTGGTCGCCCTCCTGCTCCTCACGATGCTGTTCTCGGCCATCTACTACCTGGCGCCCAACCGCCAGAGCCCGCAATGGCAGTGGGTGAGCGCCGGCGGCCTCCTGGCCACCGCCGTCTTCATGGTCGCCTCGCTGGCCTTCTCCTTCTACGTCAGCTCGTTCGGGCTACGTCAGCTCGTTCGGGTCCTACTCGGTAACTGTTCACCCGTCAGTCGAGCAGAAGGACGATGCTCGGTGCGAGGTGGAGGTCTGGAAGGCGCGGGCTGGCCGAGACGACCGGGATGCTCAGCTGCTGTCGGGTGCGGACGGCATCCAGGGGTCTCCGACCATGAGACGTTGGAGCGCCGCGAGCGGGTTCACGCCGTTCTTCATCACGGTTGCCACGTAGCTCCGGACCGCAAGCCACGCGGTTGCCCCCGCCTTGGTCCTGAAGCCGCCCGAGATCTTCTGCTGCACCTTGACCATCCTCACCTGCCTCTCGGCTTCGTTGTTGTCGAAGCTCACCTCGAAATCGGTGGCGAAGCGCAACACGTCGTCGGCGTAGACGTCGAGCCGAGAGAGCAGGTTGGCGGCCTTGGTCTTCCTCGTCCGACCCCGTCTCCCCGATGGCGGCGGTGGCGGGTTGGCGACGTGGCCGGCGGCGATGATCGTGGCATAGGCGGCTCGTATCGACGCCAGCTCCTCGGGCGACAACGAGAAGAGCCCCGACTCCTTGGCATCGAGAACCTGCTGCCAGGTGTCGGAGAGGAGCGCGATCATCTCGGTGGCCCAACCCTGGCCCTCGACGTCGGCGATCGCGTCGAGCTCGCGTAGATGATGGGCATTGCAGAGAGCGTGCGTGACGGCGGTGTAGGTGCGATACGAGGCATAGCCATCGTGGACCAGCACGCCGGTGAGCGTGGCGAGGACCCCCATCGCGTCCATCGCCTTGGTGCCCCGCTGCTTGTGGACGTAGTACAAGGTGAGGAACTTGGTCGACACCGACTGCACCCAGTGCAAGGAAGCCTCGACACGCAGCCCGGTCTCGTCGGCGTGGGCGACGAGAGCGTCGCCGAGCTGGTCGCGCACCGATCCCAGGAAGTCCTCGAGCATGGCCGCGCCCTGCTTGACCATGGCCACGATGGTCCCGGTCGAAACCGGGATCCCGTACGCGTCGCGCAGCAGCTCGGCCACCCGCTTGATCGGGATGTGCTGGCGCACCACCAGGTAGCAGACAAGCGCCCTCAGGTTCGGGCCGTAGCAGGCCGGTCCGGTCGCCTCGCAGGGGAACGATGCCGTCGTCTCGCACCCACACGCGCACTTGCGGCGCTCGGCGCGATGCTCGGTGACGGTCACCTTCACCGGCGGCAGCTCGAAAACCTGGCGGCGGACCACGCCCGTGACCGGCGCGCCAGCGAGGCTGTCCCCGCAGTTCTCGCAACGGTCCGGCACGTGGCTCACGATCGAGTCGGGATCTGCGACCTGCGCGAGGTTCTTGCCTGGGTCTCCAGGCTGCTTGCCCGGCTTCTTGCCCGAGCGACGCCGCCGGGACTTGGGTGCAGGCTTGCCGTAGCCGTCCGATGACGGCGGCTTCGAGGAGTTCGTCGAGTTGAGCTTGAGCCTCGCTCGCAGCTCGGCGTTCTCCGCCCTCAACGCGAGGTTCGCTGCCGACAGCTCGACGAGCTGGGCCGAAAGCTCGTCGAGCTGCACTCGCAGCTGCCTGCACTCCTCGACGACCTGGGCGTAGGTCGGAGGGCCGGTGGGCTCAGAGTGGGGGTCGTGGGCCGGAATTCCCCACGGTACGCGCGAGGTTCTCCCAGGTGGTGGACCCTGCAGCTACACCGGGTGAACAGTTACCCTACTCGAAGACCTACGGCAGCTTCGCCGGCGTGGCCATCCTCATCTTCTGGATGTGGCTGATCGGCTTCGCCGTCCTCGTCGGCGGGGAGCTCAACGCCGAGGTCGAGCGCGAGGCCACCGAACGAGCCTTGGGCTCGGCCCAGCCGGTGACCGTCGACGCGCAGGAGCGGCGAGCGCCGCGCCGCCCTCCGCCGTCCGCCGGGCCGAGGACCCGGCGAGCCCCGGAGGACCACATGCCCACCGCCACCCGGCACGATGGCCGAACTGCTCGCTCGGTTCCACGAGGCAGCGGCCGGGTTCTGCGTCGAGACCGACGGGAAGAACGACCGATGGAACATCGAGATGGCCGATCCGGAGCCCGGCGACCTCCTCTGCCACAACGACGTGTGCCCCGAGAACGTGGTCTTCCAAGACGGCGTCGCCGTGGCGCTGCTCGACTTCGACTTCGTCGCCCCGGGGCGGCGCCTCTACGACCTCGCCGGCGTCGCCAACATGTGCATCCCGCTCGACACCGCAGCCGACGCGGCCGTGTGGGGATGGGGGGCGCTCGACCCGGTGGCGTCGGGCAACCGCTTCGTCCGACGCCGGGTCGAGCCTGGCGAGCAGGCGTTCGTCGACATGTGGGACCGGATGGGCGGGGCCGGCCGGTACGAACGGCGGGTGGCGTGGTTCCGCCGGCACCGCGAGCGGTTCCTCGAGGCGCTCGGTTGACGGCGGCCCGCCTCGGGACCCGCCGTTCCCGGACCCGACTCAGTCCTCCCGACGGTCGGTGAAGATGCCCGGCTGGCCGGCGTGGATCTCGATCCACTCCGCCCCGTCGTCGCCGGCGCGCCACGAGTAGAGGGTGTCGGGGCTGAAGTGGCCCATGCCGGCGGTCGTCCGCCGGTTGCCGTAGATCAGCTCGCCTCCGAGCACGTAGGTCAGCTGGTGGGTGCCGTGGCGGTGCGGCTTCACCCGTTCCCCCGGCTTGGCGGTCTCGTGGTAGACGCTGAGCGCTGGTGACTGCAGGATCGTCCGGGTCACGAGGTCGCGCCCGAACAGGTCGTAGAGCTCCTCGGCGCCGTCGCTGCCGCCGACCAGGTCGACGATCGTGTGGCCCGGCAGCTCGGCCACGTCGTAGAAGAACGGCTTGTCGGTCTCCACGTCGGTCACCTCCTTGTCGACGCTTGTCGACGGCGCCCCGTCAGCTGACGGTGAGGCCGTTGTCGACGGTATAGACGGCGCCGGTCACCGAGCGGGCCTCGTCGGACGCCAGGAAGGCGAAGACGGCGGCCACCTCCTCGGGCTCGGCCAGGCCGCGCAGGCCGGCCATCCGGGTCACCAGGTCGACGTCGACGTCGGGTGGGAACCGCATCGACGCCGCGATGTTCGTGTTCGTCCCGGCCGGGGCGATGGCGTTCACCCGCAGCGGGGTCTTCAGGTACTCGACCGCCAGCGACCTCGTGAGCTGGACGACCCCGCCCTTGCTCATGCAGTAGGCAGCCGAGTACGGGACGCCCTGCAGCCCGGCGTTGGAGGCGATGTTGACGATGGCGCCCCCGGTCTCGAGCAGGTGAGGGATCGCCGCCTGCGCGAGGAAGAAGTAGGCGTCGAGGTTGACTGCCATGACCCGGCGGTAGTCCTCGACGGTCACGTCGGTGGTGTGGGCGGCCAGGTAGATGCCGGCCACGTTCCCGAGGACGTCGAGGCGGCCGTAGGTCGCGACGCACCCCGCCACCGCCGCCGCGCAGGCCGCCGGCTCGGCCAGGTCGGCCCGGTGAGGGCTGACCGAGCTGCCGGCGGCCGTCGCCGTCTCGGTCAGGCCGTCCCGGTCGACGTCGACCGCCAGCACCGACGCCCCCTCGCCGGCCAGCCGCAGGACGACCGCTCGCCCGATCCCCGAGGCCGCCCCGGTCACCAATGCCACCTTCCCGTCGAAACGCCCCGGCACCCGGCGATGTCTAGCCGAATCGGTGCCAACATGCCCTATGCGTCTGGTCCCCGACCCGCCGCGCCTCGCCGGCGACCTCGTGGCGCTCGAGCCGCTGTCGAGCGGCCACGTCCCCGGCCTGGCCGCCGCGGCCGAGGAGGACCGCCGCAGCTACGGGTTCACCGTCGTGCCGAGCGCCTCGGCGGCGGCCACCTACGTCGGCGAGCAGCTCGGGCGGGCCGAGGCCGGCCTCATGGTCCCCTTCGCCCAGGTGAGGGTGGCCGACGACGCTCCGGTCGGCTGCACCGCGCTGTGGGACCCCCGCCGCTGGCCGGGGAGCGACCGGCTCTTTGCGATCGAGATCGGCTGGACCTGGCTGGCCGGCGCCGCCCAACGGACCGGGATCAACGTCGAGGCGAAGCTCCTCCTCTTCGCCTACGCCTTCGAGACCCTCGGCGTCGAGCGGGTCGACCTCAAGACCGATGCCCGCAACCAGCAGTCGAGGCGGGCGCTCGAGCGGCTCGGGGCCCGGTTCGAGGGGGTGCTGCGCCGCTGGTCCCCTTCGCGCGCCCCCGGCGAGGAGGGTCGGCTGCGCGACTCGGCCATGTTCTCGGTGATCGCTCCCGAGTGGCCCGGGGTGAAGGCCCACCTGCGGGCCCGTCTGGCCGCCGGAGCCGCCGGAGCCGCCGGCAGACCCTGACGGCCGCTGCCCCGGCCCTACCCGCCGGTCGCCAACCGGTGGCGTCGCCGGCCGCGCCGCCACACGAACACGCCGACGAGGCCGACGAGCAGCCACGGCACCCGCGGGAACCACATCCAGTGGGCGTACTGCCACGGCACCGAGAGGAAGGCAAGGACGGCGAAGGCCGTCAGCCAGAGCCCGAGGCGGTGGCGGCGGGGCGCCGGGGCCGGGACCGGCCCGAGCGGCGGGAGGTCGGAGACGAGGCCGGCCAGGTCGCCGCGGGTCTTGGCACCCATCGCCCGGTCGAGCCGCTCCTTCATCTCGGTGCTGTCGAGCCGCCCGTCGGAGAAGTGCTGCGACAGCGCCTCGGCGACCTGGTTGCGCTCGGCGTCGCCCACCCGCATCTGCGGGTCGGCCGGCCCCCTGCCCGGGCGGCCGCCGTGCCAGGGTCCCTCAGGCCGCATCGGCGTCGCCTCCGCCGGTCCGGCCGGCGGTCCAGCCGGCGCCCGTCGACTCGTGCGCCCCGTGCGGCGGCCAGCCGCTGCCGACGCCGGGGTGGCCGAGGAGGTGCTCGGCCACGCTCTCGTCGTCGCCCTCGTCGGGAACGAGCAGCCACGCCGCCAGGTAGAGGGGGACCCCGAGGCCGCCCACGACCGTGAGGGCGATCAACCCGATCCGGACGACCACCACGTCGACGTCGAGGTAGTCGGCCAGGCCGGCGGCCACCCCGGCCACCCATCGCCCGTAGTCGCTGCGGCGGAGCTGTCGTCGTTCCCGATGGAGTGCGTGGTCGAGTTCCATGACGGCATCGTGCGCCCTCGGCGCCGCCCGGCGGTATCGGGGATGTCCCGGATCGGACCCCGAGCCGCTCCCCACGGGGCAACGGGCGCCTCCGGCGGTCCCCTGATGGTCGACCATCCCGCCGCGGCGCGATCATCGTGGCATCCCTGAGCCGCCGGATCCCGACCTCGAGGCCCCGCCGGCGCCGCGGGACGGCGCCGTCGGCCGGCGCGCCCCCGACGACGGCGCCCGGCGGGCGGTACCGCCTCCGGGCCCCCCGGTCGCCCCGCCGCCACCCCCCTGGGGCGCTGGCGGCTGGTCGGGACCGGGGCGCCACCACCGGGGATGGCCGCACCGGGTGGTCCTTCGTCACGGGGTCGCCCGCTGGCTCGACCCGCAGCTGCTCCAGGGCGAGTGGCGGCGCTCCGGCGACGACCGCCTGGTCGGAGGAGTGGCCGGGGGGCTCTCACGCCGCTTCGGCGTCGACCCGACGGCGGTCCGGATCGGCTTCGTCGTCCTGGCCCTCTTCGGCGGCTTCGGTACCGTCGCCTATCTGCTCGCCTGGCTCCTGATGCCGCTCGAGGGACGGCCCGAGAGCATCGGGGCCCGGGTGCTCCGGGACCGCCAGGGGCTCACCCTGGCGCTCGCCGCCGTGCCGGCGATGGTCGTCACGCTGGTCGTCGCCGCCGTCGCCCACCTCGGGCCGGTCTCGGCCCTCGCCTGGCCGTTCTTCGCCTGCCTGGCCGCCGGGATCCTCCTCTGGCGCAACACCGACCCCGAGGAGCGGGCGTGGCTCCACCAGGCGGCTGCCCCGGTGATCCAGGTCGGGACCGGCGGCCGACGTTCGTGGCGCCGGCTCTCGCTGCGGTTGCTGGTCGGCGTGGTGCTGGCGGGGGTCGGGGTGGTGACCCTGGCCTTCCCCCACCCGCACCCCTCGGCCGCCCTCCGGCCGGTGCTCGGCGCCTTCCTCCTCGTCGTTGCCGTGGTGGTCGTCTTCGGACCGTGGTGGCTCCGCATCGTCCGGGACCTGGTCGACGAGCGCCAGGCCCGGGTCCGGGCCGAGGACCGGGCCGACATGGCGGCCCACGTCCACGACTCGGTCCTCCAGACCCTGGCGATGATCCAGCGGGCTGCCGACCAGCCCCAGAAGGTCGTCCAGCTGGCCCGCGCCCAGGAGCGGGAGCTGCGGGCCTGGCTGTTCGACGGCGACTTGCCCGGCACCGTCGGCGAGCAGGCCGCGACGATGGTCGCCGGCATCCGCCAGCTCGCCTCGGAGGTCGAGGCGGCCCACGGCGTCCCCGTCGAGGTGGTCACCGTCGGCGACTGCCCGCTCGACGAGCGGCTGCGCTCGCTCCTGGCGGCCGCCCGGGAGGCGACGGTCAACGCCGCCAAGTGGTCCGGCGCGCCGGTGATCTCGCTCTTCGCCGAGGTCGAGCCGGAGGCGGTCTCGGTCTTCGTCCGCGACCGCGGCCGCGGCTTCGACCCCGACGCCGTCGCCGACGACCGGCGCGGCATCGCCGAGTCGATCCGGGCCCGGATGGCGCGGACCGGCGGGCGGGCGGTCGTCCGCACCGCCCCCGGCGAGGGCACCGAGGTGGGGCTGCACGTCGGCCGCCGCCGCGAACGGGTCCATGCCCGCTGAGAGTGGCGACCACCGGCCGACCGGGCGCCCGCGGGTCTTCCTCGTCGACGACCACCATCTCTTCCGGGCCGGCGTCCGGGCCGAGCTCGGGGAGTCGGTCGAGGTGGTCGGCGAGGCCGACGAGGCGCCGGCCGCCGCCGAGATGATCGCCGAGCGGTCGCCCGACGTCGTGCTACTCGACGTCCACCTGCCCGGTGGCGGCGGCCAGGCGGTCATCGAGGCGGTGCGGGCCGACCACCCCGAGGTCCGGTTCCTGGCGCTCTCGGTCTCCGACGCCCCCGAGGACGTGATCGCCGTCATCCGTGCCGGGGCCCGCGGGTACGTCACCAAGGCGATCTCGGGCCCCGAGCTCGTCGAGGCGGTGCACCGGGTGGCCGGCGGCGACGCCGTCTTCTCCCCCCGGCTGGCCGGCTTCGTCCTCGACGCCTTCGCCGCCATGCCCGACGCCGGGGTGCTCACCCCGGCGATCGACCCCGAGCTCGACCAGCTCTCCACCCGTGAGCGGGAGGTGCTCCGACTGATCGCCCGCGGCTACACCTACAAGGAGGTCGCCGGCGAGCTCGTCATCTCGGCCAAGACGGTCGAGTCCCACGTCTCGGCGGTGCTCCGCAAGCTCCAGCTGTCGACCCGTCACCAGCTGACCCGCTGGGCCACCGAGCGCCGGCTGGTCTGACCGGGGACTGGTCCGACCGGGCTGGTCCGACCGGGGGCCGGTCCGGCAGCCCGGCCTCGGGAAGAGCGCCGCCATACCAGGCGTTGCCCCGGTCATGAGCGACACCGTGACCGCCGATTTCTGGTTCGACCCGATCTGCCCCTGGGCCTGGATCACCTCCCGCTGGATGCTCGAGGTCGAGCAGGTCCGGGCGGTGCGCACCCGCTGGCACCTGATGTCCCTCGCCTACCTCAACTTGAAGGAGCACGGCGGCGAGGGACTGTCCCCCGAGTACCTCGAGCGGATGGAGCACGCCTGGGGCCCGATCCGGATCTGCGCCGCGGCGGCCGCCGAGAAGGGGGAGGACATCCTGCTCCCGCTCTACACCGCCCTCGGCACCCGCTTCCACGACCAGGGCCGGCGGGACGCCGAGGCGGTGGCCGAGGCGGTGGCCGAGGTCGGGCTCGACCGGTCGGTGCTCGAGGCGGCCACCAGCACCGAGCTCGACGAGGCGGTGATCGAGTCACACCGGCGCGGGATGGACCAGGTCGGCCTCGACGTCGGCACGCCGGTCATCTCGGTCGAGGGCAGCGCCTTCTTCGGCCCCGTCGTCACCCCGATCCCCCGCGGCGAGGCGGCGGGGCGGCTCTGGGACGGGGTGCGCCTCGTCGCCGGGACCGACGGCTTCTTCGAGCTCAAGCGGACACGCGACCGCCAGCCCAGCTTCGACTAGACCTCCACCGTGCACCGCTCGGCGACCGGCGACATCCGCTACGGCATCGTCGGCACCGGGCTCATGGGTCTCGAGCACCTCCGCAACCTGCAGGCGCTGCCCGGCGCGACGGTGGTGGCGGTCGCCGACCCCCACCCCCCGTCGCTGGAGGCCGCCCGGCTGGCCGCCGGCACCGATCACCCGCTCGAGGCGTTCGGCGACCACCGGTCGATGCTCGAGTGGGGTGGCTGCGACGCCGTCGTCGTGGCCTCGCCGAACATGACCCACGCCGACGTGCTGCTCGACGTGCTCGCCCACGACGTCGCCGTCCTGGTCGAGAAGCCGCTGTGCACCACCGTGGCCGACTGCCGGGCGGTGGCCGCCGCCGCCGACGGTCACCGCCGGGCGGTGGCCGTCGGCCTCGAGTACCGCCACATGCCGCCGGTCGCCCGGCTGGTCGACGCCGTCGCCCGCCACGAGCTCGGCCGGGTCCGCATGGTGGCCCTGCGGGAGCACCGCTACCCGTTCCTCGAGAAGGTCGGCGACTGGAACCGGTTCAACCGGAACACCGGCGGGACCCTGGTCGAGAAGTGCTGCCACTTCTTCGACCTGATGAACGTGCTCGTCGGCGAGCGTCCGGTGCAGGTGATGGCCTCGGGCGCCCAGGACGTCAACCACCTCGACGAGCGCTACGGCGGCGAGCGGCCCGACATCTTCGACAACGCCTTCGCGATCGTCGACTACCCCGGTGGCGCCCGGGCGTCGCTCGACCTCTGCATGTTCGCCGATGCCAGCGCGAACCAGGAGGAGCTGAGCGTCGTCGGCGACCTCGGCAAGGCCGAGGCGTTCCTGCCGAGCTCGGTCTTCCGGCTCGGGAGGCGGGCCGACGGGCCCGGCGGGGTGGCCGAGGAGGTGGTCCACGACGAGCGGGTCCGCCACGAGGGCTTCCACCACGGGGCGAGCTACGTCGAGCACCTGCTCTTCCTCGAGGCCGTGCGCGCCGGTCTGGACGACGACCACGGCGCCGGTCTGGCCGGAGGAGGCGGCGTGAGCCTGGACGACGGGCTCTGGAGCGTGGCGATGGGGGTAGCCGCCCAGATCGCCATCGCCGAGCGGCGGGTGGTGGCGATGGACGAGGTCCTCGACGCCGGCTGACAGCCGGTCGGTCAGCGGCCGCGCCGGCGGAGCGCCCGGCGCAAGACGTCGTCGTAGACCTCGAGACCCTCTCGGTAGAGGCGGGCCTCGGGGCCGGCGGCGATCCCGACCCGCTCCGGGACGACGCCCCAGATCGGCACCCGTTGTCCGGTCCACCACTCGACGGTCTGGTCGAGGTCGTTGGTGCCGAGCCGGGCGGCGCAGATCACGACCCCCCTCGGCGTCTCGTCGCCGACCATCTCGAGGGTCGCCACCACCCGCGAGAACTCGACCCCGCCGGCCCGGGTCGGGATCACGACGGCGTCGGCCCGCTCGAGGGCGGCCCGGACGATCCGCTCGTCGCCCGGCGGCGTGTCGACGACCACCAGGGCCTCGTCACGGGACATCGCCCGGACGACCGTGCGCTCGGACGGCAACTCGACCAGCTCGATCCCGTCGATCGGGCGCTCCTCGAACCACTCGGCCGAGGAGGCCTGCCGGTCGGCGTCGACCAGGACGACCTGGTCGTAGCCGGCGTCGGCGGCCGCCGCCGCCAGGTAGACGGCGGTGGTGGTCTTGCCGACGCCCCCCTTGACGTTGCTGACGACGATGTTCATCGCCCGGACGATACCGCCGCTGGCACGACGGGCTCCCCCGGTGGCCCGAACCGGGCCTTAAGGGCGGCCCGCCGGCCGCCGATAACCGGTCGGAGGTGGTGGTTCGGTGGGCAGGTCGGTGCCGCCTGCGGCGCCCCGGCCCGTTGAGCTCGACGCGCGGCCGATGCTCCACGACGGCCTCCGGTCCCGGTGGGACCGGGCAGGGGCGTCGCCGTGCCTGAGAGGTGCGCGACATGCTGGCCGAGACCCGTACCGCCGAGGGGGCCCCCGCTGCCGGGGCCGCGGACCTCGACCAGCTCTGGCAGCGCTTCATCGCCACCGGCGACGCCACCGCCCGCCGCCAGCTGGCCGACCTCTACTACCCCCTCGTCAAGCACGTCGCCAGGACCGTCCGCAGCTCGCTCTCCCGGCGGGCCGAGCTCGACGACCTCGAAGGGTACGGCGCCGAGGGCCTGCTCGACGCCATCGACCGCTACGACCCCGCCCGCGGCATCCGCTTCCCGACCTTCGCCGCCCACCGCATCCGCGGCGCCATCATCGACGGGCTCCGCAGCGTCGACTGGGCGCCCCGCAGCCTCCGCCGCCGCGAGCGCGACATCGCCCAGAACCACGCCTGGCTGAGCAGCACCCGGGGGAGGGCGCCGACCGAGGAGGAGGAGGCGGCCGGGCTCGGGATCACCGTCGAGGCGCTGCGGACCCGCAAGCAGCAGATCGTCTCGGCCCGCGTCGGCTCGATGGACGACCAGGGCGGCGGCGAGCGGCCGACCGGCGCCGAGCCCCCCGACAGCTCCGAGGAGCCGCTGGCCGTCTACCTGACCAACGAGATGAGCGAGGCCGTCCGCCAGGCCCTGCTCCGGCTCGACGAGCGCGAGCGGGTCGTCGTCACCCTCAGCTTCGACGGCGGCCTCACCCTCGCCGAGATCGGCGAGACGCTCGGGGTCACCGAGAGCCGGGCCTGCCAGATCCGGGCCCGGGCGCTCTCGCGCCTCAGGGCCTACTTCCGCTCGCAGGGGCTCGGCCCGGGCTGAGCGACCGCCGCCGCCAGCTCCGCCACCGACCGCCGCCGCCAGCGCAGCGCCGCCGCCGCCACCGTCGACCCCGCCGCCGAGAACGCCCCGGTGAGCAGCACCACCGGCACCCACGAACCGACCTCGGCGGGCAGCGCCACCGCCACCGGCACGACCACCGCCCCGGCGCCGATCAACCCGCCGGCCAACGCCGGCACGCCGACCCGCCGGGCGAGCGGGCGCAGCACCTTCGGCCTCGGCGGCCGCTGCCGGGGTGGCGTCACCTCGTCGCCGAGGTCGGCCACGAGGCCCGCCGCCTCCTCGTAGGTCAGCGCCGGCATCGCCCGGTCGGTGCGGTCGAGGAACTCGGCATAGTCGAGCTCCTCGGCGGCGTGCGCCCTGGCCAGCACCGAGAGCACTCGCTGCCGCTCGTCGCCCGGCACGAGGTCCTCGACGTCGCCGACCGCCGCCGCCAGCTCCGCCCGGGTCCGGGCGTCGCCGACCGCCGCCAGCCGGTGCTCCAGCTGGTCGGTGCTGCCGAAACGCCCGTCGGCGGCGGCCGCCGAGAGCAGCCGCCTGGCGGCCGCCCGTTCGCGCTCGCCGACGCGGCGCTCCGGCGGGACAGCCGGCGGGAGCGTCGGGCGGCGGTCTTTCATGCCGCCGGCTCGCCCTCGATCAGCCGGCGCGCCCTGGCCTGGTGACCGGTCCGCATCGCCGAGATCGCCGCCAGGTCCGGCGGCAGGTTCGACGGCGGCCGCCGGTGTACCCCGACCCCGCGCCAGCTCGCCGGCAGCGAGTAGACGAAGGCCAGCACCCGGGCGACCACCAGGTAGATCTCGGCCGGGATCTGCTGGCCGACCTCGCACACGGCGAACAGGTAGCGGCTGAGCGGGGGGTCCTCGACCACCGGCACCCGGTGGGTGGCCGCCTCCTCGCGGATGCGGAGCGCCACCGCGTCCACCCCCTTGGCGACCACCCTCGGGGCCGAGGTCCCGCCCGACTCGTAGCGGAGTGCCACGGCGAAGTGGGACGGGTTGGTCACCACCACGTCGGCCGTCTTCACCGCCGCCAGCATCCGAGACCGGGCGATCGCGTACTGGCGCTTGCGCAGCTGGCCCCGCATCGCCGGGTCGCCCTCGGACTGGCGCCGCTCGTCCTTCACCTCTTCCTTGGTCATCTTGAGGCCGGTCTGCAGGCGGTGGCGCTGGATGGCGTAGTCGGCGATCCCGAGGGCGAGGCCGACCGCCGCCAGCGAACGGACGAACCCGACGAGCGACGAGGCGGTGAACCCGAGGATCGGGGCCAGCCCGACCGGCGAGGCGACGGCCAGGTGGTGGGTCAGGTCCGAGAGGACCTGGTAGCCGAGGCCGGCCAGGATCCCGAGCTTGAGGACCTGCTTGACCACCTCCCACACCGTGTTCGGCGACGCCAGGCGTTTCACGCCCGCCGCCGGGCTGATCCGGTCGAGGCGGGGCCGGGCCGCCTTGGTGGCGAAGCCGAAGCCGACCTGGGCGACGTTGACCAGCACCCCGACCGCCATGAAGACCAGCGCCACCGGGACGACGATCAGCAGCACGTCGAGCAGGGCCGGCCCGAGGACCGCCAGCGCCCCCGACACCGTCGGGTGGCTCATCACGTGCTGGGCCTGCGAGGTGACGGCCAACACCCGTCGCTCGGTGCTCGAGAACAGCCACGGGACCACCACCGTGGCCACGAGGATCGCCACCCATCCCCCGACGTCGGCCGACCGGGCGACCCGTCCCTCCTTGCGGGCCTCGCCCTTGCGCTTCGGCGTCGGCGCCTCGGTGCGCGAGTGCTTGTCGGAGGCCGCCACCTCAGCCGCCGAACATCCGGGCGCCGTCGCCGAGCGCCCGCGTGAGGAGGTTGCCGAGATAGCCCGGGATCACCGAGATCCCGACGGCCGCCAGCACCAGCACCAAGAACACCTGCAGCGGGAAGCCGAGGATCCAGACGTTCACCTGCGGCGCCGCCTTCGCCAGCATCGCCAGCACGATCTGGGCCCCGAAGAGGATCGCCAGGATCGGGCAGGCGATCTCGAGCGCCGACGTGAAGAACGTCGCCAGGTCGACCGTGACCACCGTCGCCACCCGGCCGCTGCCGGCCAGCGAGTAGGCCGGGGCGGCGAACGAGTGGACGAAGCCCTGCACGATCACCAGGTAGCCGCCGCTGGCGAAAAGGAGGAGGACGGCGACCTGCTCGTAGAACTGTCCCATGATCGGTGTCTGCTGCAGGCTGAGCGGGTCCTCCGACGGCGGGAGGGTGAGCCCGCCGCCGAGGTCGAGCATGCTCCCGGCGGCGGTGATCGCCGACAGCAGCAGGTTGATCACGAAGCCGAGGGCTACCCCGGTCATCACCTGCAGCACCACCGAGCCCAAGAGCCCGGCCGTCGTCTGCGGGAGCGCCGCCGCCGGGATGCCCGGGGCCACCATCAGCCCGAGGCCGAGCCCGATGGCGACGGTCACCGGCGTCGGGATGACCTGGCGGTTGGCGAACGGCGGGACGACGCACAGCCACGCCACCGCGCGGGCCGTCGCCAGCAGCAGCGCCATGAGCCACGTGGCGTCGACCGGGACGGTCACCCGCTCACCCGGAGCCGAGCAGCTGCGGCACGCTGTTGAACAGCTCGTGCACGTAGCCGACGAACTGCCCGAGCATCCAGTGCCCGGCCAACCCGAAGACCAGACCCACCACCACCAGCTTCGGCACGAACGTCAACGTCATCTCCTGGATCATCGTCACCGACTGGAAGATCGAGACCAGCAGGCCGACGAACATCGCCGAGAGGAGGATCGGCGCCGCGATCTTGGCCGCCGTGAGCATCGCGCCCGACGCCAGGTGGAGCGCCAGCTGCTCGTTCACCGCCGCGTCACCTGAAGCTCGTGATCAGCGACTGGGTGACCAGCACCCACCCGTCGACCAGCACGAAGAGCAGGAGCTTGAACGGCAGCGACACCAGCGTCGGCGGGAGCATCACGATGCCCATCGACATGATCGTCGCCGACACCACGAGATCGATGATGAGGAACGGCACGAAGATGACGAACCCGATGATGAACGCCGACTTCAGCTGGGTGAGGAGGAAGGCCGGGATCAGCACCGGCAACGACACCTTCATCGGCTGGCTCGGGTGCTCGTGCGCCGCCTTCGTCGTGACCGCCAGCTCCTCCTGCCCGGTCTGCTTGAGCATCCACTGCTTGAGCGGCACCTCCGCCCGGTCGAAGGCCGTCGTGGCGCTCACCTCTCCGTGGAGGTACGGCTGCAGCCCGTCGTGGTTCATCGCCCCGAGCGTCGGCGCCATCAGGAAGATCGAGACGAACAACGCGATGCCGATCAGCACCTGGTTCGGTGGCGTCGTCTGGAGCCCGAGCGCCTGGCGCGTCAGGCCGAGGACGATGATGATCCGGGTGAACCCCGTCAGCAGGATCAGGGCCGACGGGGCGACCGCCAGCACCGTGACGGCCAGGATGATGAGGATGCTCGACGTCGGCTTCTGCAGCGTCTTGCCGAAGTTGAGCGTCACCTGGCTGGCCGCCAGGAGCAACCCCGAGGGGTTCAGCACGAGCAGCCCTCAGCGCCGGGCGGTGGCATCCCGCAGCGCCTGCAGGAACGTCGGCCTCGACGACCGCTGGACCCACGGCGGGGCGGTCGGTCCGTCGTGGGTCCGCACCGCCGCCGGCGGCTCGACCGGCGGCCCGTAGACCGGCACCCCCTCGACCCGGGCCTCCGGCGGGTCGCCGCCGTCGAGGAACGTGATCGTGGTGCCGGCGATGCCCACCAGGACCTCGCGGTCGCCCCACCGCACTGCGGCGATCGAGAGGCCCTTGCCGAGCGACTGGCGGCTGAGGACCGTCAGCTGCTCGCCCGACGGGCGCCGCATCCCGGGCAGCCCCGGGCGCCGGCCACGCCCCAGGAACTTGCTGAAGCCCCAGATGCCGCCGATCACCACCGCCAGCCCGATCACCAGCTGCATCAGCACGTGGCCGACCGAGATGTCGGGGGCCGTCTGGGCGTGAACGGTGCCCACGACCATCGCCGCAGCGCTCATGCCGGCCGCCCCTGGCGGGTGCCCTCGGCGCCGACGACGGTGTCGATCTGGACCCCGAGCTCGGCGTCGTCGATGACGACGATGTCCCCGCGTGCGAAGAGCGTGCCGTTCACGAGCACGTCCACCGGGCTGTTGCGGCTCCGGTCGAGCTCGATGGTCGAGCCCGGCCGCAGCGCCAGCAGGTCACGCAACGGCAGCCGCGCCCGGCCGAGGACGACCTCGACCTTGAGCTCGACGTCGTGGAGCAGCTCGATGGTGACCGGCGGCTCCGATGCGCCCGCCGGCTCGGCGTCGGTGGCCATCCCCACCCGCGTCTCGCCGGCCGCCGCCGCCGGCCGTGCGGCGCCCGGCACGTCGATGCTGCCGGCGGGTTCGGGAGCCGGTACCGCCCCGGGTGCTGCCGCCGCCGTCTCGTCGCTCATCGCGTCCCCTCTTTCCGACTGGCCAGCCGGCAGGCCAGCGTCTTGCCGCGCTCGACCAACGTCCCGCGGCCGAACGGCACGCCCCCGACGACCACCTCGAGCATCGTCTCGCCCTCCCTGGCCAGCTGGTGGAGGGGGATGACGTCACCGGGGCGGAGCTCGATCAGCTCGGTCGGGCTGAGCCCGATCGGCGGGTAGCCGACGGTCAGCTCCACCGGGACCGCCATCAGGCGCTCGTGGACCTGCGGCGGCGGCACCCCCGTGGCACCGGCATCGGCCCGCTGCAGCCGCTCGAACGCCTCGAGGATCGGGGTGGCGGCGGTCAGCGGGACCGTCAGGTGGACGGCGTGGGGCTCGTGGTCACCGATCGCCACCGCCAGCTCGATCCGGAGGCACATCTCGCCCGGCCTCGACGGCTGGATGAACATCGGGCTGCTCACCTTCTGGACCGCCCCCATCCTCAGCTCGATGAAGGCGTTGAAGGCCGGCGGCACGGCCGCCAGCAGCTCGTCGACGATGTCCGACACCAGCCGCGTCTCGATGTCGGTGAGCTTCGGGCGGTCCGGCGACGACCGGCCGTCACCCCCGAGGTAGACGTCGACCAGCTGGAGCGACAGCGGCACCGGGAGGTGCAGGACGAACCGTCCCTCGAGCGGGAGCACCGTGGCCGTCGCCAGGAACGTCGGGTCCGGGAGCTCGGCGGCGAGCTCCTCCCAGGTGACCTGGTCGGTCCCGGTGAGGCTGACGTGGGCCGGCTGGCGCAGCGCCGAGCCGAGGGCGCTGGCGACCCGGTGGGCCATCGTCTCGAGCACCGGGTGGAGCCGGCGGACACGGACCCGGTCGATCGCTTCGTGGCGCTCGAAGTTGAACTTGTGGACCCGTTGGTCGCCGCGCTCGATGAGCACGCTGCTGCCGCTCACCGCCCCTCGGTCCTCCTCGCCCGGCCCCGGCACATCAGACGCTCTCGAGCGCCTGGATGGCGGCCTGGGTGGTCGAGATCACCTTCGTGTTCGCCGTGTACGCCTCCTGGGCCACGATCAGGTTCGTCAGCTGGTCCCCGAGGTTCACGTTCGACTGCTCGAGCTGCCCGTCGAGCAGCGCCCCGCGCGCCCCGGTGCCGGCCGTGCCGACCTGGGGCTGGCCCGAGTTGGCGGTGGCGGCGAACAGCCCCTGCCCCTGGTCGGCCAGCCCGCCGGCGTTCGAGAAGCTGGCCAGCGCGATCTGGCCGAGCGTCTCGGTGTTGCCGTTCGAGAAGGCGCCGGTGATCGTCCCGTCGTTGCCGATCGAGAAGCTCTGGAGCGAGCCCGCCGGGTAGCCGTTCTGGGTGGCCAGCTGCAGCGTCTGCGAGCCGGCGAACTGGGTCACCGCCGTCGCGCTGCTCGGCGCCGGGAAGTCGATCTTCAACGTGTCGCCCGACGGGAAGGCGTAGCCGGCCGGCATCGTGGCGACCGGGAGCGACAGCGACCCGTCGGGGTTGGTCGTCGACCCGGTGATCGACGAGATCGCCCCGGTCGTCGGGTTGAACGTCACCACCGGCGGCGACGACGTCGACCACAGCTGGTCGGTGCCACCCGACGGGTTGGGCACCGTTCCCGCCACCGTCCACTCGTTCGCCGTGTTGGCGACCCCGGTGAACGTGAGCGTGATCGGCACCGGCGTGCCCTGGCCGTCGTAGGCGTCGAGGGTCACCTGCACCGACGGCGGCGTCGCGGCGACGCCGTTCCACGCCGGCAGGTTGCCCTCCAGCGTCACGTCGGTCGTCGCCGAGGCCGGGATCGTCTCGCCGGTCGGGATGACGACGCCGGTCATCGGCGCCGTCGTGTTGACCGAGCCGGTGTTCGACGCCTGCCAGCCCATGACCAGCCCGCCGTTGAGGGTGGCCAGGTTCCCGTTGGCGTCCACCGTCAGGCTGCCGTCGCGGGTGTAGTACTGCTGGCCGCCCTGGTCCACGACCAGGTAGCCGCCGCCCTGGATGGCCACGTCCAGCGGGTTGCCGGTCTGCTCGAGGGAGCCCTCCTGGAGGTCGTACTGGATGGCGCCGACCTCGACCCCCGAGCCGACGGCGACCGGGTTGACACCGGCGCCACCCCCGCCCGGCGGCGGGGCCGACGCACTGGCCAACTGCTCGGCCAGCAGGTCCTGGAAGTCGACGACCCCTGACTTGTAGCCGGTCGTGTCGGCGTTGGCGATGTTGTTCCCGATCTCGTCCAACAGCGTCTGGTTGGCCTGGATGCCCGACACTGCGGCGAGGAGTGCGCGCTCGGTCATTGGATGCTCCTGTCTCTCGTGTTTCAGCTATTGACTTGGGTGATCGAGGTGAGCGGCACCTGGGTCCCGCCGACGTCGAGCACCGGGACACCGCCACCGCCCAGCAGGACGTCGGTCACCGTCCCGGTGACCGGGTTGCCGGCGACGGTGGCGGTCACCGAGTGACCGATCAGCGTCGTCGCCTGGCCGGCCTGCACCGATGCCTGCTCTGCGGCGACCGCCGTGCTCATCTGGTTGACCGCTTCCATCTGCGACAGCTGCGACGTCTCCTGCATGATCGTCGCCGGGTCGGTCGGGCTCGTCGGGTCCTGGTTCTGCAGCTCGGCGATCAGCAGCTGGAGGAAGAGCTGCGGGTTGCTCAGCTGCGACGACATCGACTGGGCCGTCCCCGTGCTCGACGTCTGCCCCGTGCCCGAGGAATTGGTGACCGCCCCAGCGACGTCGGCGCCCAACCCGCCGGTGGCGGCGCCGGACGTGCCGGCACCGCTCGATCCCAGCAGGCCGCCCAGGTTGGCGACGTCGCCGATGCTCCCGATCGTCATTCCCTACCCCCTTCGTCTCGTGTTCGTCGTGCTCGTCGCTCGCGCCGCGTGCTCGTTCGCCGCGTCACCGATCACAGCCGGAGGTCCAGCCCGCCGGCGGCCCCGGCGCTGCCGTCCGCCACCGCCACCTGCCGCTGCCCTCCGACCCCGGCCGCCGTCGATCCGGCTCGCGACGGCCTGGCCACTTCGGTGGCGCCCCCGCTCCCGTGGTCCACCGAGCCCTGGCCCGCCGCCGCCTCGCCGCCCGGACCGCCGCCCGGCTTGCCGTCGGCCAGCACCACCGCCGCCTTCTGGCCGTTCGACGACAGGTGCTGGCCGAGGTCGGGCAGGGCCTGGCGAAGCGCTTCCCGGCCCGCGTCGGTGGACGCCTCGAGCCGCACCGTCACCTGGTCGGCGACGGTCACGATCGTCGCCCGCACGTCGCCCAGCGTCTCGGGGTGCAGCCCGATCGTGACGGCCTGCCCTCCACCCGGCAGCGCCCGCAGCGGCGAGAGCACCGACACCAGCTGGCTGGCCACCCCTGGGAGGGTGCCGCCACCGGCCGCCGCAAGGGTGCCGCCACCCGCACCCCCGAGAGGGCCGGGCGCCGTGCCCGACACCGTGAGCCGCCCTCCCGCCGCCTCGCCCGACGCGACCGGGATCATCCCGGCATCCGGGCCCGGCCCCGCCGGCGCCGGGTGACCCGACGCTGCTGACCCCGGCGATCCTTCGCCCTGCCCGCCCCCCGTGCCGCCCTCCCCCGATGACCGAGGGGGGGAGGTGGGCGTCGAGACGGCGGCGTTGCCGGCGGTGTTGCCGGTCGTCCCCGCACCGCTCGTCGAGACCGCCGTGCCGGGCGCCTCGACGGTGGGGAGAGCGCCGGCCGCCATGGTCGCGCTGGGCACCCCGGACCCCTTGGCTGTCACCGGACCGGCCGACGGCGCCGACCCGCCGCCCTCGCCGGCCCCGAGCACTGCCGAGCCACCGGCATCGGCGGCGCCACTCCCCCGACCCGGCGGCGTGGTGGCGAGGAGCTGGGGAGCCGAGGGTGCCGTCGACGGCGGGGCGGCACCGGTGGCGCTGCTCGACGGCCCCGGACCTGCCGACTGCCCCGGAGCCAGGGCGCTGATCGGTTGCGGGGCGGCCGCGGCGCCGGGTGCCGACCGAGGGGCGGCCGGTGCGATGCCGGCGTCGGCGGGCACCGGCATCAGGGTGCCTGGTGCGCCACCTGCACCCGACTGGGCGGGTGATTGGGGGCCAGGCGGGGCGGGGGGCGGGGCGGGGGGGGCGCCGGCGGACCCCGCCGTGGCGGCTGCTGGGCGTTCCTGCCGATTCCGACCGTGACCGGAGGTCCCGTGGTCGCCGGCGGTCCGGCGCGACGATCCGGGGGTCGACCCCTGCGGCGGCCCGGTGGGGGGCGGCGGCATTGCCGGTGCGGCGGCGGGCGGCATTGCCGGTGCGGCGGCGGGCGGCATTGCCGGTGCGGCGGTGGGCGGCGTCGCCTGGGCGAGCAGGGTGTCGAACTGGCCGGGGTCGCCCTCGCCACCGCCGGCACCGGGCAGGACGGTCGCCGGGGGCGCCGGGGCGGGGAGGGCCATCAGGGCGGCGAGCCCGCTCACGCCACCGCTCCGAGCTCGGCCATGATCGACGACACGTACTGCTGGGTCTCGGGATAGGGCGGGATCCCCCCGTACTGGGCGACTGCGCCCGGCCCGGCGTTGTAGGCAGCCAGGGCGAGCGGGACCGAGCCGTACTGCTGGAGGTAGCCGGACAGCAGCTGGGCCGCCCCGTCGATGGCCTGGGCCGGGTCGAACGGGTTCACCCCGAGGCCGGCGGCGGTGCCGGGCATCAGCTGCATGAGCCCCTCGGCACCGGCCGGGCTGACCGCGTTGGGGTCGAAGCCCGACTCGTGCTGGGCCACCGCCGTGAGCAACCCGACCGGCACGTTGTACTGGCTGGCGGCCGAGGCGAAGAGCGGCGCCAGGCCGGCCGGCACTTCGGCGGAGGCGCCGGTGGCCGCGGTGGTCGCCGGCTCGGCGCCCGAGGGCACCACCCGGCGGATCGCCACGGGGTCGCCGACCGGCTCGATCCGGACCGAGGCCCCGGTGTAAGGGGCGTCGATCATCTCGCCGTTGCCGACGTAGATCCCGACGTGACCCGGCGAGGCGGCGGTGCCGTCACTGCCAGGGAAGAACACGAGATCGCCCGGCTGGGCGGCGGCCAGGCTCGGGACCGCCGTCCCGACGGTCGCCTGCTCCTGGCTGGTTCGCGGAAGGGTGACGCCGAGCTGTCCGTAGACGTACTGGACGAGGCCCGAGCAGTCGAACCCCGACGGGGTGCTGCCGCCCCACTGGTACGGCACGCCGAGGTACTGCACGGCGTCGGCGACCGCCGCCGCACCGAGATCGCCGGTCCCGGCTGCGGACGGAGTGGCGCCGGCGACCGCCGCCGCGCCGGAGTACCCCGCCGTGCCGAGGAGCGCGCCGCCGCCCGAGACGCCGGCGGCCGGGTTGGCGACGAGCAGGCTGCCGTACCCGGCGCCGAGCGAGCTGCCGGCGCCGAGCGAGCCGGCGGCGTTGGCCGAGCCCGTCGGCCCGGCGGCCAGCATCTCCTGGACGCCCGCCAGCACGGTGCCGAAGTCGCCGGACGGGGCGGCCTGCTGGAGGGCGGCCGGCAGGGCGGCCAGGGTCGAGCCGACCTGGGACGCCCAGCCCTGGACCGAGGCGAGGGTGTCGGTCACGGCCGGCCCCCGAGCAAGGGTCGGTCACCGACGATCGCCCCGCTGACGTAACGGCTGGTGACGAGGTCGTCGAGCTCGGCCACCTCGTGCCGGCGCCACTCGTCGGCGTGCTCGGCCCGGCGGCGCTCGTCCAGCCGCTCGAGGACGGCCACCCGTTGGGCGGCGGCGCTCCACGCCAGCTGGGCTTCGGCGGCCCGAGCGGCGGCGGCCGAGACGAGCTGCTGGGCGGCCGCCAGGGTGGCCGCCGCCAGTGAGGCGGCGGCCACCTCGGCCCGGAGGCGCTCGGCGGTCATCGCCCCGAGCGGGCGCGGCAGGGCGGCGTAACGGGCGTACTCGGCGTCGCGGGCGACGAGGGCGACGCGCAGCTCGGCGTTGGCCGAGACCAGGGCGTCGCGCGCCTGGCCCTCCTCGGCGCGCCGCAGGCGGAGCACGGACTCGAGGCGGAACTGGTACCGGCGCATCACGCCACCTCGACCATGGCGGCGTCCTCCGACGGCGCCAGCAGCCGCCGCAGCGCCTCCCACGACTCGGCCGCCGGCTGCACGGTGCCGACGTCCTGGCGCAGGAACCCGTCGAGCAGCCCCTTGAGGTCGATCGCCCGGTCGACCAGCCGGTTGCTGCCCTTGGCGTAGGCGCCGATCTCGATCAGGTCCTTGGCGTCGCGGTAGGCGGCGAGCAGCGACCGGAGCTCGGCCACCAGCGCCCGCTGTTCGGGGGTGGTGACCGCCGGCTCGACCCTCGAGATCGACTCGAGCACCTCGATGCTCGGGAAGTGGCCGGCGGTGGCCAGGCGCCTCGACAGCACGATGTGCCCGTCGAGGATCGAGCGGGCGGCGTCGGCGATCGGCTCGTTCATGTCGTCGCCCTCGACGAGCACGGTGTAGAGGCCGGTGATGCTCCCCGACTCGGCCGCTCCGGCCCGCTCGAGCAGCTTCGGCAGCACCGAGAAGACCGACGGCGGGTAGCCGCGGGTGGCCGGCGGCTCGCCGGCCGAGAGGCCGACCTCGCGCTGGGCCATGGCGAACCGGGTGAGGCTGTCCATCATCAGCACGACGTCGGCCCCCTGGTCGCGGAACCACTCGGCGATCCGGGTGGCGGTGAAGGCCGACCGGATGCGCACGAGCGCCGGCTGGTCCGAGGTGGCGACCACGACCACTGACCGGGCGAGACCCTCGGGCCCGAGGTCGCGGGTGATGAACTCGTTGACCTCCCGCCCGCGCTCGCCGATCAGGGCGACCACCGACACCTGGGCGTCGGTGCCGCGGGCGATCATCGAGAGCAGGCTCGACTTGCCGACACCCGAGCCGGCGAAGATGCCCAGGCGCTGCCCGCGCCCGCACGGGATGGCGGTGTCGATCGCCCGGACGCCGAGGGCGAGGGGCCGGTCGACCAGCTCGCGGCGGAGCGGGTGGGGCGGGACGGCGTAGACCCCCACCTCCTCGGTTCCCCTCGGCAGCGGACCGTCGTCGATCGGGTTGCCGAGGCCGTCGAGCACCCGGCCGAGCAGGCCGTGGCCGACGCGCAGCGGCAACGGCCGCCCGATCGCCTCCACCGGGTCGCCGGCCCGGATCCCCGTCAGCTCGCCGAGCGGCATGCAGGCGAGGTGGGAGCCGTGGACGGCCACCACCTCGGCTGGGAGGATGCTGCCGTCGGCCCGGGTCACGAGGAGCGCCTCGTTCACCGCCGCCTCGATCCCCTCGACCTCGATCCGCAGGCCGACCAGGCTGGTGACCCGGCCGGTGCGCCGCGGGCGGGGGGGCGCCCAAGCGGGCGCGCGGGGATCGCTGGGCCCCCGCCGCCTCCCCTTTTTGTCCTCCGCCCGCGGGGGGGGGGGGGGGGGGGGGGCGGCGGGGGGCGCCGCCCGGCG
>Ga0080006_1127816_pt1 | contig 43004 bp, 37 predicted proteins | sample RS3BMetagenome_FD_69209 | JGI IMG/M metagenome (GOLD analysis project Ga0080006, IMG submission 69209) | Ferric oxide microbial mat and aquatic microbial communities from Rainbow Spring, Yellowstone National Park, USA - RS3B (SPADES... ...
TGTGGTGGGTGGTGTGTTTTTTTTTTCTCGCGCGTCCTCTTCTCCCCCCTCTCTTTTGTGGGGGGGGGGGGGGGGGGGTAAGTTGCGCTCTCCGGTACCGACATGTTCATGGCGGCACGCCGGCCAAGTCCGGCGCATTAATTATACCAGTGGCGCGCGTGGCGAAGGAGCGATTCCATGAAAATGGCTTTTATTGCTCGCCTGCGCGGTCGACTTGCCGCACTGGTTCCCGGTAATTGGCGTGATACAGTCAATCGGCATCCGAAAATTACCAATCTCATCGCGCTGATTATTATTTTGCTGGTGGCGGTAGACGTGGGTCGGCAGTTTGGCCTGCCGAGGAACTTGTTTACTGCCCAGCACCGCTTCGCATCCCGGCCGAAACCCCCCAGGTTCCTCAATGTGCGGGATTTGCACTGCCCCGCCCAATTCATCACCGCCATGGTCTCCGATGGACATGGCGGGGCGTGGGTGGCCAGTGAGGATTCAGGGATTTACCACTATCGGCCCAATGCATCTTCTCCGTGGACACACTACGATAAGGCTAATTCTCCCGGCATGATCAGCAATCACATTTATTCCCTGTGCCTGGACACCAAAGGCCGCCTTTGGGCAGGAACTCTGCGGCACGGCGTCTGTGTCTATAATGGTGTAAAGTGGAAGCATTACGGTCTGCTCAATGGCCCGTTGGGCTGCCATGTCGTGGCCATCACATCAAACCCTTATGATCAATCCGTCTGGATGTGTACGGAAGCGGGAATCAGTATTTATGAAATAGGCAAGCACAGGTGGCGTTACCTCCCGCAGGCCACGCCGGAAAAATCGGACGACGTAAGCGCCAACGGTCTGCCACCCAACCCGGATTGTGTAGCCTTCAATGCTGACGGCGTCGCGTTTGTGGGAACACAATGCAACGGCCTGGCCATCGGTTATCCGCCGTATAAGAGTTGGTGGATGGTTAAGGGGCCATGGAAAATGCCTCGCACTCCATTCGGCAAGGGCTTGCCCAGTAATTTGATCAACGCGGTGGTGGCCGGCAAGCATGGCCGCATTTATGTGGCCACCGATGAAGGCCTGGCGTGGGACAACCCCGGTAATCCTTATGTTTTCCAATATGAACGTGGGGCGGACTATGCCGCCAAGGTGAAAGGTCTCTGGCGTCCACCGGCAAGATTCAAAATGCCATCGCGGGCCTTTCTGAACCATCTGTTACCCGGCGACCATGTCACCTGCCTGGCGGTGGATAAACGTGGCGAATTGTGGCTGGGGACTTGGCGCAATGGGATGTGGATCAATACCTTGAATCACAGAACGCCGAGGCAGGGGCAGATTCGAGAATTGACCCCCGGAGTCCGGCGTTTCAGCGGTGCGCTGTTAGCGCGGCGGCGCTGGTGGGTACGGAGCGTTCAACTGAAAAAAGCCGGGGTTCACGATATTACTTCCATCATTGGCCCGCAGCCACCGGCCCCGAGCATATCGCGGTTCGTACTGAATATGTTCTACGTCTCGGCGATCTTACCATTGGCCGACGGCCAAATCCTAATCGGCCATTATGGCTGCGGCGTAACGGTGGGCCGCCTGATTCCGCAAACGCTGTTGGGTCGCATCGCCGGCACCGCCGACCGGTGGGCCAGCGGCCTGGAGCCAGGGGCCTTCTGGCATGCGAACCTGCCGGAAGCAGCCAAGGCACCGACCACTGCTCAACTCACAGCGCTTTACCACAGCATCTTGAAAAATGATATTCCGTCACGGTCCGCCAATCCGCAGGTTGTTCCGATCGCGGATGATTGGCGAACGCAGGGAACTTGGCTGGGGCGGTATGGAAGACATTGGGCGTGCTTGTTTGCGTGTTGCTCCAGCCCTCCCGATTTTGTATGGTCGCCGGCATCAACCACTCTCAGCCATTACGAGTTTATCGGTCCGCACCACCGGAAAAACGACTCGGTTCGATATTGGGTTCAGTGGCTGGCGACGGCGCAAAAACGGGTGCTGGAGCTTCCGGAAATTTACCTTGACAGCCGAGTACTTATGCATCTTACCACTTGGGGCGTGGACCGGAGGGAATCTGAGCTCGACGACCACGGTGAATCATATCCCGCAACATGGCAGGGGCCGGGCTTGTACGTGTACCTCCGGATCCCGTCGGGGGCGTACACGTTATCTCTTTATTTTTTCAACAAGGACGGCCATAGCCGGAAGAGCCGCAATCGTGACTACGTCGTTTCGATGCTTCCTTTGGCCGCCTCGTATCGCATTGGCTCCGCCCTTTCGCCCAACACTGCGCAGTTGGCGAAAAAGCACGGAACAGCCCAAAGCCGGGTAGTGAACTTCTGGGGTGGGGTCTGGAAGAGATTTCTTGTGCGCGGGCCGATGAAACTTGCGATCCGCGTGGCCAAGAACTATTCCCTCAACACCATTCTGCAGGCGGCGATGCTGGACCCGTTGGCCGAACATCCGGCACCCTACTATTACGGCTACCGGGCTTGGCAAGCCCACGAAATACAACGGCGTGAATTCCGAACACAAATAGTGGCCCGATGGCGAAATGAGCAATTGTCCAACGGTCCGCCCGCGAAAACCGGTGACAACGGCTTGGCCTCGGCCCGGCAAATAATGCAAATCATGAATGTGCTCGAGCACCGCAATCCAGTCGCATGGGCAGCCAATCAGCGGTTGGCGTATCTGTCGGTACTGCGCTGGTGCGTGGCGGGGTACGGTGCGATTCCGAAGCGTTCCGCCTTCTCCGCCATCGCGGAAAAATGCTATTACCATCTCGGCTTGTTTCACTGCTGGGAAGCAGTGGAAAAATCGCGTGGGATATTAACATCGCGGCAGATTGAAAAAGGGTTGCGTTGGGACCGGTGGCGCGATTCTTATTGCGGCTTGGAGTTCAACACGATACGCAAATATGTGAAGGGGCTGAAGGCCGCGCGGAAGCCAATTGCGGCCAACTGAAAAAGAATATTGTTTCCTTGGAGTTGCCCAGGGGTTTTGAAGGGTGAAGTTTCCGAAAGTGTAGAAATGGCTGCATCGCATTAGATCGCGGCCATTCCATCATCAACCGGGAGGTACAAATGGCGGACGACGCTGGGTCAAAATCTGGGATGCCGGGATGGTCGGGCCGAGCCGGGGCGGACGGGAATTTCGCCGAACTCATGCAATCGAACGCTGGTTGGGTTCACGCCGCTGCCGGGCGCCGACTCCGCGATTCCGCACTGGCTGATGATGCCGTGCAGGCAGTGTTCCTCGCCCTTTGGAGCAAATACCGGGAGCCGCCTGAAGGCGGTCACCACCTGCGCGGCTGGCTGGCGAACACAACGCGATACATTTGCAATAATATGCGCGTGTTGGAACGCAGACGCGCGGCCCGCGGGCGCAGAGCCGCTGGTGAACAATCGGAGCGACTGCGGCTGGGTGCGGATCACACGGAAAGCGAACAACTTGCCGCGCTCGACGCGGCGATGCGGCGGCTGCCGGCGGGCGACCGGGACATCTTGGTGGCGAGGTTCTACCAGGGCCGAAGCATCCGGGAGCTGGCGAGCTTGCTGGGATTGACAGAACCCGCCGCCAAGATGCGGCTCAGCCGTGCTATAAAGCGGCTGCGGACGGAAATGGCCTCGCAAAACCATCCGGAAGATCGTAGGATTTCAGCACCGCAAACCTTGGCGGGCTGGGGGATTGCTTCACTGTTGATGACGGCGAAAGCTCTGAAGGCGGCAATGGCAAAATCTGCCGCACCGCCGAGATTCCGTTGCACCTCCTTTTCAGGCCGGCGACCCCGTCCCCGCCCGTCGGCGGCAGCTTTGGAGGCGATCCCAGCCCTCGCAATCGCCGTCGCGGTGCTCCTTGCTCTGCTTCCGAGCGCTCGGCGGGAGGGGCCATCGGATGCACTACCGCCCATTTCCTGGGTGGCTTCCCCCATAACCCGCGTGCCGCCATCCGTAGCGGCCGCTGCGCCGGCGTGGCTGGCCCACACCAACTCGCAACATAGGACAGGCGGTAGGCCACACCGGCTTGCGGCCGTGCTCGTTATTCCTAGCCACCGCACGCGAGCCACAGCCAGCGGGTTCCAAAGAGTCGCAACAGGGCGTGAAACGGGTATTCTCGATGGGCCGAACCCGGTACCGTTGCGCGAAAGCACCGGGGCCAAGGTGCCGACATGAGCGGTTGCCAGAAGAATACGGACAAATGGAGCGGGGGGCGGGGGGGCGGGGTCCGTTGGGGATGAAAATCATGAATTTCGGAATTTTATGTTACCTTTTGGCTACCGGCGCACATATATACTTAGGAAAGCGCTTTTGCGGTGCCGTTTCCATCAGGAGATGCCTATGAAAACCCAAACTGACCATGGAGCCAAACCGCCGGGGTCAACCGCCGCATCAGGCGTGAGTGACAGCTTTACCCCACTTGTGCGGTCGCATATTGGTTGGGTTTTTTGACATGGCCCGGCGGCACATGGCCCGGCGGCAACTTGGCACTGCGGCGGTGAAGTAAGAAAATATCGGATTCCGGATGTTCCGGGATCCGTGAAGTTGGGAAACCTTCTTTTTAGGAGAAATCTCATGTTCAGTAACATTCGCGACCGGTTCAAGGTTCCAGGCGGCAGGGCAATCAAAATGGCGGCGGTTTTATGCGTCGCGGGCGTGGTCGCTGGTGTCGCTGGCGGCGTGGTGCTGGCGCAGGTGGGCGGCCCGAATCCAACAGCTGTGACCGAGACCGGCAGTGTCTGCCAGCAAGACGTTGGCGTTATACCATGTTGGAGTGATCCGAGGGCAATCGACTGCAACTCCGACACTATGTGCCCGGTAGATAATGCTCCCGCCGGTTGTGACGACAGCACCAGCCAATACTCCTGTAACACTGTGGATTTCCCATCTTCATGTCCTCAACTTCAGACACATTATTGCTACGATCAGGAAGTGTACACTGGCAGGTGCTATGAGGGAAGTTGTGAAACAACTATCCTGAATAATACACAATGTGGATCAACCTCGTTCAAGACGTGTGGTAGCTAGGCCCCGCCGATGGGCGGGGGTCCTCCTTGCGTTGAAGGGCGGATACTTAATTGTGGTGGAAAGGCTTACGGGAGGTTGTTTACGTGAAAATTGCCCCATTGTATAGATATCATCGGTGGAACGCATGTGTCGGCGCGGCGTGCTTGGTACTGATTCTGGCCGCCCATCAGGCAGTGGCCGATCAGCCCAAGCTTACGCCGCTGCAATTGATAGCCTTGGTGCGTGCGGCAAAAGAGCGATTCTGGTCCGTGTCGTATACGGCTGTGGCGAGGGCGTATCAGGGCATTGCGACCGAGAAGTCGCTTCCAAAAAATCCCGATTCGCTTTCCCGCGATGTGTGGCTTTGGACACCATGGGTGAGCCACCGTCGTTTATACCGTCGCATCTTGACAGCGGGAATCGAAGGGGCATACCGTCAAGTTTCTGGGTTTGACGGCACGACGGCACGGTGGATCACCGTTGCGGGCCATGCGGGCCTGAGCGGAGGGACCGGGCACATTGAGCACCGCAGTCCGCTCCGCGGCTGCATTGTCGACCAAGTTTGGTCCTCCTGGTATTTTAGAGGGGTTACGAATACCAATAGCACTGTATCTTGGAACCAAAAGCTGGGTGAGTACGTTCTGGATACTGTCGCACAGGGTGGCCAATTGCACCAAAAGGAATGGGTGGATCCGCGGAGAGCATTCATCGTAACACGTGAGGAAAGTACAAAAAATGGCGCAGTGTTCATGGAGTACCGCTATTGGCGGTGGCGCAAGGTATCGCCACGGCATTGGCTTCCAATGCGCTTTTTCACTTTTGTCCCAAAGATTGCGACCGTGGTCAACAGAATTACCACGGACCCGAAGGTCAACGCCTTCATACCGCGAAGAGACTTTCGCGTGGCTTTCCCCGCCGGAATCAGGGTGTTTGACGGGATCACTGGTAAGCTCAGGGTCGCCGGCCATGCGGGCGCTCGGCGGTGATCCGCCGCGGCAGCAATTGTGTGCGTGGCCCTGACGAGGAGATGACATCATGAGTATCCGGATATGGTTCACCGCATTTGTATGCATATTCATAGCGGTGTCGCTCGGCGTTGGAAGCGCGGTAAAAGGCCGTCCGCCGACGGCCGTGATGCCGGTGATCAGCGTAAATTTCGGCAGGCGGCCCGCAGGAAGCATCATAAGGTTCACAGTCCCGCTGAAAAACGGCAGCTTGTCGCCGATTGCGATTGACTCCGTGCGAACGTCGTGTGGATGCACCACGGCACGGATTGTTTCGTGGCGTATTGCCCCGGGTGGTTCGGACGATGTGTTGGTACATATAGACCCCATGGGTCAGACCGGCCCGCTGGCCGAGTCCGTGTTCGTGCTAGCTGGCAGGCCACCGCAATTGGAATGGCTGGTGCATACCACCGGTTACCTGACCACGCCGCAGAAAAAAAAACTTCTCGGTTCGCCACGGGAGATTGATCTCGGCCTGCCTCGCCCGGGGCGAGCCGAGACGCAAACGATATGCTTAGCGCGGAGTGAGCAGGCGAAGGTTGGGGTACTCAAGGTTAAGACAACGGCCCCTTGGATCGTGGTGATTGCCGACAAAAAGCTGACGACCCCGAAGGAAGCATGGTACCGGGCGACCATCACACCTCCGCTTGGGACAGGCAGGGTGCGGGAGGCGATCCGCTTCGTCGGTCCCCGGAAGAATATTCTGCGCATTCCTGTGGTGATGAATGTGCGACCGGTGATCGGCGTTTGGCCGGATAAGGTGCTCTTGATGCCCGGCCAGTCGATTTACCATCTGATGGTCCGCCCGGCGCTGACTAAGAAGGTCACCTTGGTGAGCTTTGGTTCAAAATCCGCCGGAATCCGCATCTTATCGGTGCGGCAATCCAAAAAATTGATGGATGGCAAACCGGCGCTGGACGTTAAAGCGGAGCCTGTCGGCAAGGGTTTCATCTCTGCGACGCTGATCCTACGCTTCAAGCAGTGGAGTAAACCGGTGAAGGTGGTGTTTGTCGGGCTCGGCAAGTGATTTGCGCCGCAAGGGCCGTGGTGATTGCGGACGAGCTGCGGCGGAAAATAGCCGGACGTCGCGGCAGGATTATTAAAGAAATTTCGGATTCCGGGTGTTCCGGGGTTCGTGAGGTTGTTTGTTGCAATTAAGGAGAACTTTTATGTTTCGTGATATTCACAATCGGTTGAATTGGCGGAGCGGGAAGGCAAGAGTAATTGCGGCTGCGGCCATCTGCGCTGCGGGGTTGGCGGCGGGGATCGGGGGAACCGCCGTGCTGGCACAGGTGACCGGGGTTAATCCGACGCCCGTTGGTGAGGGGCAAACGGTCAACAACGTGCTGTGTGAGAAGGGAACTTGGTGTAATACTAGCGTTTTCCCCGCAAGCTGCAGCCTGCTAGATGTACAGTTTCGCTCGACCTGTGATGAGGTCAACTCGGACGCCGGCTACAACTATACCTGCAACAGCCTCTACCCTTCCACCGGGGCCGTTTGCTTCCAGTGGACCGTTAGCCCATGTGTCACCTATTGGCAAGGGTCATGCGAGGTCAACCTCTTTATGGAGCCGAATTGCGTTATCGGATACAACGCGAAGCTGCAAAACAGCGGCACTTTCACTACGTGTGTGCAGGAGTACCCATAGCCGCGATTTCCGCCCCTCGGTTGTGGGTAAGCCAGGAACGCAATAATTTCAAGAGGAGACCATAAGCAAATGCTTCCTAAAAGTATATCGGTTATTGTCGCCACCGCGGCCTTGGTCCTTTTTAATCGGCTCGCCGCCCCTGCGGATGCAAATAGCAGCCGTGGGAACAAATTGTTGTCAGTCGCAATTCGCGCTATCAGAGGACAGGAAGACGCCGTACGGAGCATCTGCTACCGATCCAATTACATCGCCTATGGGGTCTATGGAAAAAAAGGGGGATTGGTGCTCTCGGAGAAACTCACCGCTAAATCAATTTACGATGGATTGCCTCGCGGGCGGTATCGGATAGAGGTCTTACGTGACAACGCCCGCTGGACGGACGGCCTGTCTCCGTTTACGGTTAACATCTACGCTTACGCATACAATGGCCGTGTCAGCACTTATCTTAAAACCGGCTCGGGCACCGCGCAAAAAATGGCATCCATCGCATTGGGCGCTGTTAGCGGCAGGATACCCCGGGCAGTCGCCCTCGGCTTGTACAGGCAAACGGGCTGGAATACCTCAATTTTCGGCTTCACCTCGAACCATCCCGGCAGTAGACATCCCCGGTTCTCCGCATACATTAATCCGACGCAGAAGAGCGTCAGACTGAAATATCCGGTGGAGGGGGAAGGGGCTGTCCAGCGCGTCCCGACGGTACGCGCCTCGTGGGAGGTCTGGCACCATAAACGGTACCTTCGGGTGGTGCGGATTGGCATCCTCGCGACGCGGATTTTTCTGTTAGATCCCCGCAAGGCCTACTCCATCTCAGCATACCGCGCTACTGATTGGGCGGTGGAAAACGCCGCGGGAGGCCCGACCATCCGGCCGCAAGGCTTTGTTGAGGGAAAACTCGACGTGGATGGCTTCTATCAGCCCGTTCCAGGTGTGTTCTTCCCGCAGTCAGTAAGGGCTGCCGGTTTTGCACGTGAGGGAGGCAAGGTGACGGAGGTTGCAAAATGGTCGGTGGCCTTCTCCCGCGTCCAGGTGAATGGTCCGGCAGTGACGGGGGACACATACTTGATTGCGTTTCCACGCGGAGCTGTGGTGCACGATATCGATACCGGCCAGTCGCTGCAGATTGGCGGCACGACACAGCAGCAACTTCGGGAAATCGAGCGGGCGGTACGGGCGGCGCGGTGATGACCGCGAAGGTTTTTTTGGAAGGCGCGGGTGCGGAGCGCGGCTGTTTTCTTGGAGCGGGATACCAATGAATAGATATAAACGAAGCTGGTTGCCAGCAATTGTAGTTGGTTCAATTTACTTTGCAGCGTCCTACGGTTTCACAGGGCCGCTCCGGGCGGCTGTTCCAACGCTCTTTGGCGAGGTGCACGGCAGCCAAATGGCGATTAATCGCCGGCTTGACGTCACAGCCTTTACGCTGGCATATTTTCGCAAGCCCTTCCAATTGCCCCGCTTGGCCGCTTCGCTTGGGGTGGGCCCTGCGTGGGCGGCGCGGGCCTCGACGAAAGCTGTCAGGCTCGCCCTGGAGAAGAGCGGGTTGCGGGTTTCGGAAAGCGGGGTCGCTAGCTTCGCGGAAATTGCGAAGCGGCTTGGGTCGAGGACGCGACCGAGAGTGGCGATCGTGTTCCTCACTAAGGCAGTCGGAATTGACCAGCTTGGGTATTGCGTTGCCCTGACCCGGTACGGCAAAAAGGGGTTTTTCGTCTCGGATATTGGCAGCCGCGAAGGCTGGTTGAGCCTGCGCGACGCCGATAACTGGCTGGGCCCCTACTACACCGGTACCTGCCTGTTCGTTCGCCCCGGGGGGGCTGCTGTTCCATCACACGCCTACGCACTGGATCGCAGCCACGAGATTGTGCTCAACATTGGTGAAATAGCGCAGGGGCCGGGAACCCTTCAGGTGCCGTTCCTCCTGCGCGACACGCTAAATTGCGAGGTCAGCATCGGGCGTGCCCGTGGATCCTGCTTTTGCTTCAGGAACGCCCGAATCGTCGGGGCTCGCCGCAGCATCGCTCCCGGGGCCGTTGGGAAGGTGGTCCTGTCCTTTAGCCGAGCCGAGATTGGTGTCGGAATCATCGCCCGCGAAGTGTTCATTTCATTCAAAGGTTACCCAGGCCATTTCTTGAAGGTGCTCGTGAAATGCCACGTCACGGCGACGCATCCGCCAATCCAGCTGACTTGGTATCCCCAGGCGATCGATCTGGGTGTGCTGCGGAGCCCGGCACCCCCCGCGGCCCAAGCGTTTACGGTACTTACTCCGAAAGGGATCCTATTGAGGGCACCAACCGCTTCCCCAAACCTGACCTGCGTGGCCCGCACCAGCGATTCCGAGGGTAAGCAGCTTGTCGACGGCTTTGGCAGAACCGCCCACGAATTTTCGGTGAGTTTCGGCCATCTGCCAACTGGCGTAATCAACGGGAAGGTCACGATTAGGACGACCGACAAATATGTTCCCAAGATCGTGATTCCGATTACTGGCCAGGTCGAAGAGGTGGCACCACACGCCCGAAGGGCGGCACCGTAAGACAAAGCGTTTCAACCAGAATGGAGGATAAATCGGATGCGCGGAGCCGTAGTACGCCCGAACGCAGGCCGTCCGTTTGCGATTTCCAGGGTGGCGTGCGCGCTGGCGATTGTAGGTGCCGTTCTGCTTTTCGGCGCAGCGCTGAAGGCGTGGCAACTCACGCAATTGCCTCTCTTGACTTCCGGCCTGAGGGGTTTGCCAGGCTTTGATCCGGCGCTTATCGGCTGGGAAACATTCCTCGGCCTTTGGCTGATCAGTGGTGCGTTGCCGAGCGCGGCGCGGCATGCCGCCATTGGTTGTTTTGGCGTATTTGGCATTTACGCGTTTTATGAAGCGCTCGCCGGAAAGGCTGATTGCGGTTGCTTCGGTCAAGTGAAGGTAAACCCGTGGTTCACGGTGGTTTTGGACGTGTCTATTGTGCTGGCACTCTTATTTCTGGCCAAGGCTGCCGCAATATCTTCAGCACCTGCGAGCCGTTGGGCGAGCCGTAGATGGCCAGTCGCGGCGGCATTGGGAATTGGCTTGGCCGCTGGGATCGCGTCGGCGGTGTTGCACCCCAAATTGGCGGTTGCCGCCAACGGTTTGGCAACGGCTGACAGCGGAAAGTTGATGATCCTGGAGCCGCACAAATGGCTGCACCATCGGCTGCCGGTGCTGGGAAATATCGTGGCGCAGGGCAGCGGCAAGGCGTTGGGCAAGCGGCTTTCCGTCGGCCAGTGGATCATCATGTTCTATCACGCAAGTTGTGATGAATGTCAGCAGACGATCCCGGTTTATGAGGCGCTGGCGCAGCGCGAAGTGTTGTCCGGCAAGACACCACATGTGGCATTCGTCCGTGTGCCATCCGATTCGCCAAATCCGGTGCCACCGGGGCTGTTTCGTTCGCGCTTGGCCCTGCATGGCACGCTTGATTCCAGCCACGAGTGGTTCGCCACTACACCCATTGTCGTGGAATTGCGTGACGGAATTGTACATCGCGTGGCCACAGGCCGTTCGGCCATGACCCCACAATGGATGAACACAGCGGCGTATCGTCGTGAAACTGCAGGTGGTATTGACGCGCTACAATGATCAAATGGGCAATGAGCAAAAATAGACTCGATGAGCCGCACGCAATGAGGAACGAATCATGAAAATCGGACATCACGCGAATCCGGATGGTGAACCACAGATTAATAACATAGGCGTTCATCCAATGTTAAGGACGGCGCTGTCCGGCTCATTGGTCATTGCTCATTGGCCATTGAGGCCGCCCCGGCGGCCATCGGCCTTTACCGTCACAGAGCTACTGGTGGTCGTTGCGATTATCGGTCTGCTGATAGCTTTGCTGCTGCCGGCGCTGGCGCGGGCGCGGGATTTGGCCTTGCAAACCGTGTGTGCCTCCAACCTTCGGCAAGTTGGAATCGCTTTGCAGGAATACTCCAATGAGTTTGCCGGTCAATATCCGCTGAACTGCAGCTTTTTCTACCCTATGGGTGGATTTCGACCCCCAGGTGGATACCGGATCAAGGGGTCCGTTACGCTTCCAGCCTGGGGACTGGGAATGCTGTACTATGATTCATATAGTGTGGTGCAAAAGCAGATGGTTAACCCACAGCCTGGGATCCTCAAACCGACGCGGGAGGGAATAGCCATGATCTTTTCCACGCAGCCGGGGGATATTAGCATGTCCAATCAGATGCCGCGGGGTTATTTCAACGCCCAAGGCTACCTGAAACAGTGGAACTTTTACGCCGGTTATTGTTACTGGGTAGATCGTGGTACCGCCAGCGATCCCGCCAGCCCAGATGGCCCGCCGCTGGGCTATAGCGCATCATACGATCTGTTTGCCATTGATAACGCGCGTTTTGGCAAAGCCACACGTTATGGATGCGGTTACTATAACACCAATACGTCCCACATGCCCGCAGAGAATCCGCAGTCTAATCCCGGGTCACTGCTGGCCTCCGATATTGCGCTGATGACCGACCCGACCGCCAAGACCGGCCTGATGTCAGAGATTGGCGTGGGCAATGAGCTTTCGCCGCTGGCCCCGGCATCCAACCATGTGGACACCGCCAATAGCAATCATCTGCCGGAGGGTGTGCATGATCTGTACAACGACGGTGCGGTGGTATGGAATCCCATGTCGCAGGTGAAAGTTCATTATCAACGCAATAGCTATTATTTTGCTTGGTAAAACAGACCGGCGTCGACCCCTTTCGCCGCTTTCCCGGTATCCACTTCGCTGTATGCCCGAAAATTATAAATAACGCCAGTTCGGGATAAGCAGGCCAACAAATAGCGAGTAATTGCGCCAATTTCGTGCGTGAGATACCGTGGTTTCGACCAGATAGCGGCAATCGATCCTGGCTCGGGGACGTGATCCAGAAGGGCAGAACGTCTCCCATATTCATGTTTAGCCCCCTTGCTGTAAAAAAAGGAGTGCATCATAGACACCACCAATGGTTTCCACGTGCCAAGACACGTTTTATTTCAATTCCTTATCCCGAACCGACGTTAAAATAAAATCTTATGGTATCGTATCAGCGTGCCTGCACGGAATAATTATGCAAGAGGAAATGGAACCATCTAAGCAGCGGCCTTCGGCGGAAGTTAGTAAGCCGGTGGAAGATGTGCGTCATGCTGCCGCAGCCCCGGAGGCGAGTCGGGGAATTGTTTCGCAAGTGTTTGCGCGCGGGTTCCTTTATTTTATTCGAATTTATCAGGTCACGCTGTCACCATTTTTAGGCGGCCATTGCCGATATGAGCCGACATGCAGTGTTTATGCTATTGAAGCCATTAAGGAACATGGCCCGTGGCACGGTGGTGTCTTGGTGCTCAAGCGCCTGCTGCGCTGCCATCCCTTTGTAAAAGGCGGCTACGATCCGGTGCCTCCACGGCGGCAGCAGAGATAATTTTACATGTTGCGGTGGTTGCAGGATGCTGTGTCAGGCGAAATGCTCGGTGGCGCGCTTCTGGCTATTACTGTCTGCCGGCAGATTATTATGGTGAGCGTCGGCGGGGCACCAAATATGTGGTCCAGCAATTTCTCTTATGCCACGATCAAATCATCACCGCTTTTTCAGGCGATAGAGCATATAAACGGCCATGGTATCAAGCATTGCGCCTACGGGCAGGGCAATAAGCATCTTCCAGGCCAGAGAAATCGCGGCGTGATAGCGGCTTCCATAATGGTTATGCGGGACCAAAAAGTTTGGCATTCCGGCCAAAGAGGCTACTGCCCAAAAACCGATCAGCACCAGCAGGCTTCCCATCACCAGCATCAGCGGCACAGCCACGCGATACCAATCATTTGGTTTGCGAGCCTCGGGACGCCGGGGTGGTTGCGCGATTGAAGGTGCATTGCTGCGGACTTCGATGACTTTGGCCTCGGGAATTTCCGCGTTTATATCTTTGCGGGGCTGCGGGCGGGGGAGGGGCTGCGGGCGGGGCGGCGGAATGTTCCCGCGTGACGCTTTCATGTCCGCTTCCAGCACGGACCCCAGGGGGGAAAAAATGTCCGGTTGCTTGTTCCCCTGCGCCAGCATGGCAACAAAACCTGTAGCACTGCGAGGGTCTTCGGTCGCAGGTTTCAATGGCGGCTCGGAATTCTCCAGATTTTTCAGGGCGTCGAGCGTGTCTGGCCGCACGGACGTTTTTTTCTTTTTTTTGTCCATCATGACCTTCCTTCCGGCAGTGGCGAGTGGCTTAGCAGACGCCAGCCTGGTTTAATACCGTAGCCGTTCGCTAATGATCGCATATCCATAGGGCGTTTGCCAATCGGCTGAAGGGTTAAAATTTCAATCGCCCCGGTACCGCAGGCGATATGCAATTCCGGCAAAATTTCTCCCGGTTTGCCGGAATGATCAGGCATCGGAACCGCGCGGCAATTAAGCAAAGATACCTTGGTGCGAATTTCGCCGTCGGATGTCAGTACATCTGCCAGACAACCGGGCCAAGGTGACAATCCGCGAATCCGGCAGGAAACCTGCCGGGCGGACTGTGAAAAGTCCACATGGGCCATGTCTTTCGATAATTTTGGGGCTTGTGAAACCCGCGAGGAATCTTGTATTGCGGCGCGTACGGATTCGCTTTCTATTTGTTCAATAACCCGTTGCATCAGTGGTGCGCCAAGCTCCGCGAGCCGATCATGCAATTCCCCGGCGGTTTCCGAATCGCCAATGGGGGTAGGAATTTGCCCAAGTACTTCGCCGCCATCCATGATATTTGTCACGCGAATAACTGATACGCCGGTCGTATGGTCGCCGGAGAGTATTGCGCGTTGAATCGGAGCGGCTCCGCGGAAGGCCGGCAGCAGAGAAGCATGCAGGTTTATTCCGCCATGCGGAGCCAAGCGCAAAACGTTATCGGCAATCTTTTGGCCAAACGCGATCACCACTAAAATTTCCGGTGTCAGAGCCTGCAGGCCCGCGATAATTTCCGGGCCATTGAGATTGGCGGTTTTTAATACCGGCAAACCAACCTCGGCGGCGTAGGCCGCAACTGGGGTGGAGGTGCTGTGGCGTCCGCGCCCGGCGGGCTTGTCCGGCTGTGTCACAACCATTGCCAGGTCATGACCGGCCTGGATTAATGTTTTCAGTGTGGGCAGACCAAAAGCGCCGGAGCCAAGAAAAAGTATCTTCATCGCATCAACATACCGCAGCGGTTAAATAGCGCCTACCGGTTGATTGAATTTCTCGCGCAGCGAAGGCATAACCTCCCGTACTTCCGCGGCAATGCGCGTATTGGGGAATTGGTCGGTGATTTGCTCTCCAATATGGATCGCTTCACCCCAATTCTTGTCGTTGCATTGCAATGCGAATTGCACACCAAGCTGCTGCAGCTGCTTCTTGAATACGTCGCGGGCAATTTCCTTGAATCCTTCACCTTCGCCCGGCGTAAGGTATTGATCCAACTGCTTGAGCAATTCCACGCTGCGGTCCACATCCTCCTTGGTCACGGCATCCTTCCATTCTTTCAGCAACGCTCGTTTATGATTTTCCTTGGCGGCCTGAATGCGTTCCGGCAATCGCTGAACGTCCGCATGGCCGGTGAATGTACGTGTGAGCTGCTCCATTTCCCGGACCGCCGCGGGCCAGTCGAACTTTTTGAGCAACTGGTCGAAATGTTCCAGAGCTTCGTGAACTTCGCGTGCAATAAATCCTTTACGGGCGGTTTCAACCATTTCCCGGAACTGTGCCGCTTCCTGGCGATTGCCGAAGCGTCGTTCCATTTCCGCGGCCAGCCAATAGGCTCCGTCGTAATCATTTTTGTCGATATCCTCACGGATGGCGTGGCGCAGTGCATCGCGATCTTTGTGGCGATACGCGATTTGCTTGGCGGAATCTGAAAGTGCCGCACTATCACGGATGCCTTCCAGGAGTTGGCGGTGTGTTTCCAGGGCACCGCGCAATTGTTCATATTGCCAATGATCGTCACTCATGGACTGAATTTTCAGGCTCACGGCCATATAGATCATGCCCGCCATGGTTAAAATAAGAACGCCAACACCCAGCAGTAGAATGCCCGGGGTGATGGCCGCCATGGCCTGTGGTGTATCGGCCGCCGCCTTAATACCGTGCGAAGCGGTGGCCAGCATCGCGACGCCCCCAATGAGACAAGCCGCCCCAACGACTGTGGTAATGAGGCTCACCCACCGAGATCGTTTAATCAGGTGTTCAGAGTTCATAACGTTGATCTCCTAAAAAAACTTGGCTTGCAGCATGGCAAGTATGTCTTCGAAGGACAGCCGAAGGGCGACTGGGGTGAAAATCAGCCTTTTTGGCCCGATTTGCCCGCAGCCGAGCATACTTGCGAGTTTATCGCCGGCAAAAAGTACCGTCAACAAAAGTATTATAGGCCGGCAAATGTCATGGGCACCAGTGCCGGCAACCACAACCCATCGCCCCCGCGATGGTGGCAGTACGTTCACCGCGTTTTATATCGGCGTTTGATTGCATTTTCGACAATAAACTGTAATCTTATAACAATCATGAAATTTGTGATATTTTTCAAGTTTCACTGAATTATGGGCCGATAGATAGTAAGTAGACTGGGTTTTGTGTAATTATGAGTTCAAACTCAAAAACTTCATCCCGAAAGGCCCACACGGCAGTGGATCATCGCCGTGTCTTTACGGTTCTATCATCTTTGGTGGCGACCTTGGCTTTAACCGCTGGTATCCTCCTGTTGTTGGAGGGGCAACCCATTACCAGCGCGGGTCCCTACATGATGAATCTTTCAAACAACACCCAAAATTGGAATTCCGTCATCCGTGCGTCCACCCCGTTGCGGAAAGGCCGCTGGAACTATATCATTGTCTATCAGTCCGGGAGTCTGTCCGGTAATGCAGCCGAACTCTCGGAGGGCAAAGATGTAGGAGGAATAATCAGGCCCCAAAACGCGGGCAACATGACGCAGGGAGCAAATTTTCATTTTGTGGTGGATAACACCCGAAACGGAATTGGTAACCCCGACGGATATGTGCAACGAGGCTTGGCTTGGCAGGAACAATTATCTACCGCACCGTATTTTTCCTGGCCTTATTTAACGCCCCATCATTACTCTGCTTATGCCAATGCCGTGGGTGTATGTATCATCGGAGATATCAACCGCAAGAATTATTCCGCCAGTCAGATTCGTTCCACCGTATCGCTTGTTCGGGCCTTGGAGCGACAAATGAATATTCCGAGTTCCTGCGTCAAACTGCAGTGGGAAATTCGTGGTCAAGCCACCGCGCGCGAGCGCGCGTTTGGTCGTGAATTTCATCACCTACTGCGGCGTTGAACAATTTGCAATCCCGCTCATATCTTTTCAGGCTGGCAAAACGCGGCAAAAGCGAATAGTATATTCGTCGCTTAGAGGGGCGCAGCAGTTACAATCGCTGTTGCGGCAACATGCGAATGCGGGTTGGCCAGCCGGTAAGAAGGAACTCTGTAAAAAGGCTCGATTTGGGTGATGGAAGTACTGCCCGAAATTCCTGATTTTGAAGTGCTTACCTGTCTGGGGTACGGGGCCAGAAGCACGATTTATGCGGTTTGTGAAATCCGCACGCGGCAGGTCTACGCGCTCAAACGGGTACTGCGGCGTAGCCCGGAAGATGATCGGTTTCTGGAACAGGCGGAGCAGGAATACGCCATCAGCAGTCATTTTACTCATCCGGTTTTGCGAAAAAGTCATCGTCTGATTCGTCGTCGGAAATTCCTCTCCACAACCGAATTGCATCTGTTGATGGATCTTTTTGACGGCGTATCATTGGATACAGAACGGCCGGCAAGTCTGAAATCCCTGCTTGAAATTTCATGCCGCGTCGCTGAGGGGCTTTCAGCAATGCACAAAATGGGGTACGTTCATGCCGACATCAAGCCCAATAACATCATGATTAACCAGAATAACGATTGCAAAATTATTGATTTCGGCCAGAGCTGCGCCATTGGCACAGTTAAAAGTCGGATTCAGGGCACGCCTGATTACATTGCGCCTGAGCAAGTTGCCCTTGGGCCGTTGACGCCTGCAACCGATATTTTTAATTTTGGTGCCAGTCTTTACTGGTGCGTCACGGATCGACATGTGCCAACGGTAATTCCAAAGAAAAAGGCCGGTGCCAGTGGTGTTGATTCGCGCACGCTTATTCCGCCCCATGAAATTAATCCGCGCATTCCGGCGCAATTATCGCGGCTGATACTTGAGTGCGTTGAAAATCGTCCGTCCGATCGTCCGCCCAGCATGGAAGAAGTCCATGCAAGATTGCAGTTGGTGTTAAGCGTAAGCTCGGCGGTCTATCTGCAACGTGCCAACGCGGCCCGTGATAGTCAGATAGCCGAGGCCGCTGAAGGTAATCCAGGCGGAACGACCTCGGCGGCGGATGCAGATACGGTAACGTGAATCCTTTCGGTAAATCTGGTTATCCTCCATTTTGGATTCAATTATTGGCCCCTATTTGGCCGATGCTAAACAATATGGCACGCTTTTTAGGGCGTGCGTGCTGCGTGGCCGACGATGTGCCAAATCAGCGTGTTATGATGAGAAAGAACTAAAGGAACCTATGTCGGCCCGTCAAACCATTGATTATCTCCGCCAGGGTGCGGCGCTGAATCGTGAAGATTCGTTACGCAGTGGCCACATGCTGCATTTTCCGGCATCCGGTGAACTGGTTATTGCCGGGGATCTGCACAACCATTGGCGGAATTACGAAAAAGTAAAAACGTTTGCCGCTCTGGATCGCTTTCCCGAACGCCATGTGATTCTTCAGGAACTCATTCATGGCGGGGCTTTAGGCCCGGACGGAGAAGATAACAGCATTCAAATGCTCCTTGATGCCATTGACTGGGCTTTTCAGTACCCGGGGCGCGTCCATTTCCTTTTAGCCAATCATGATTTAGCTCAGATTCAGGCTATTCCCATTATGAAGGATGGTTACGATCTTACCGAACGTTTTAATCGTGGATTTGGCGTTTTTTATGGCGGTAGAGCTGCCGAAGTGTCGGCGGCCTTTCGAGAATTTGTACATAGCATGCCTCTGGCGGGCATAACCATCAGTGGCATATTTTTAAGTCATTCCCTGCCTGGCGATCTCGATTTGCCCTCATTTGATGCCGGCATTGTAAGACGCACCCTGACGGATGCAGATTATCAGCGGAACGGTTCGGTTTATAAAATGGTCTGGGGCCGTTCCCAAAGCGAACAGACCCTTGCCGCACTTAGCAAGCTGTGGTGGGCCGATGTGTTTATCTGCGGCCATCAGATGCAGGAGAGCGGCTTTGGCCTGTTGGGTAAAAACATGTTAATTGTCGATTCTTCGCACAATCATGGCGTTTTACTGCCGCTGGTCCTCGACCGGCAATACACCATGAACGACCTGGTAAAGGTATTGGTTCCACTGGCGGGCGTGGAATAACCGCTGCTGCTGGTCGCAAAACCGTTGCCACAACCTGACGATTACTCGGTCCGCTTTACATGTCGCATGGATCGCAAAAGCGTATCTTCGTGCCGCACGTTTTGTTTTAGGCGCGTTTTATGTTCCAATACGCTCTCCGGCGATTAACCCTTGGCAGTTTTGTGCCATGGCGGTGCCTCAAAATACGCCGAAGTTTTTGTTGGCACAAAAAAATTGTTTGCCAACCGAGGAACAATTGGATGACTGAAATGTTGAGCAGCAAGATTATTCACGCCCCGGCGATTGCCGTCGCGGTAGCATTGCTGGCATTGGCCATGGGTGGTTGCACACAGGGTGGTTCGCAAGGGCCGACCACCATTCCCGCGACAGCTTTTATCCGCTCGGGCGTGCCGGTTGCCCATCCGACAACAGCTTTGCCGTCGACGCCAGCTCCCGCGCCTGACCCGGTACCGCTAAATACGCCGATTACCCAATCCAGTGTGCCGACAACCGGTACACTGCCGAGCCAAGAGGCCAATATTCAAGCGGCGGCGGTGCCTGCTGCCGGAACCAATCTGGCTGTAGCCGCACTGCTGGGAACGGTCAACAGCAAACCGATATTTGTACAGGACGTACTGCGGCCAATTTCCAAAGAGTTAAAAAACGCTGCGGCCATCAGCAAAACCAAAGAATATTTTCAGCAGCAGGCGGAACAGACAATCGCCCGCGAACTGAATGTAAAAATTGATGACATTCTGTTTCTGGCCAAGGCTAAACGATATTTGAATAAAGATGATATGAAGGAAGTCGCGGCGATAGTGGCGGCCAAAAAAGCAAAAATTGTCGCGCAATATATGGGATCCGAACAGCTAGCGGATCGTGCATTGCGACAACAGGGCAGTTCGCTGCAGGAGAAACTGCAGGGCATTAGAAACCAGACGATCATCGGCATGTATTTCAATCACACGATATATCCGAAACTCATCAGCACGCGGCGCCAGCTCTGGCATTATTATCAGGCGCATATCGCCAAGTATACGCAGCACGCTTCTGTGGATCTTTATACCATCACGTATCGCGTGATCAATCAGTGGCCGCGGGACCCCAATGATCCAACGCACACGCAGCCCGTGGCCCATCCCACCAAAGCCCAAATTGCCGTGGCACGGCGTAAAGCAGTGGCTTACTGTGATAAGTTGGAAAGTGAAATCCGCCACGGCGCCAATTTCGCGCTTCTGGCGGAGAATAATTCTTCCGATCCGGCGGCCGATAACGGCGGGCATTGGCCCGATACGCGGCGCGGTGAATTGTCCAACCCGCTGATTGAAAAAATAGCCTTTTCTCTGAAGCCTCACTCCATGGCGCCTCCGCTGTTGATTAAAAATAAAACCAATCCGCGCGGCGATGCAGTGGTCATTATCCGTGTGGGGGCGGTTACCCGCCATCATGTCATTCCATTCGGGCAGGAGCAGTCGGCCATTGCACTGTTGCTGCGACAGCGCATGTACCAGCAATTATTGCGAGCGTATCAGCGCAATATGTATGACGCCGCATCAGTCAAAGCGATGAGCCGGATGGTCGCCACGGCGAGCCAGGTGGCAACGTCGCTGTATTTCACGCACTGAGAGAATAACGGGATTCCCGGCACGCTGTTGGTGGTTTAACAGTGCGCGGCGTGGCAATTTTTCCGGGCATCCCTGGGAGCGCGGGTGTCCTCACCCGCTTAGGCCCTTTGGGAAGGTCCCGGAACGCCCCCGCAAATGCTCTGTTTTGCGGCGATTTCACACCCCGCCCGGAAAAATTGTCACGCCCATGGTGCGCGGGGTTCTACGGATCGTTGCGTTCTGTAAAAAAAAACGCCGGGCAGTCAGGAGACTGGCCCGGCGTAAACTTGGAGGCGGAGGGAGTCGAACCCTCGTCCCGTGGCAGGTTGAAGATCACCTCTACGTGCGTAGACTGCATGTTAATCTCAAATCGCCGGACGCCGACAGTCTGACTTCCGGAAATTCCAGCCCATCCTGGGTCTTAGCAAATGGCCGATAGACGTTGCCATTTGAGCAATCCGCTAGTCGTCGGTTCGTCGCAAGCCGCGGACTTCCTGCGGGAACCGGGTTGCCTGTTTAATTAGGCAGCCAACCGAAGGCTTGCGCCCCCGGCTGTTGGGAACTTGAAGTTCTCAGCATTTGATTTTTTGCCACTCAGTTTAACGACTTGCTTGGCAGGTCGGCACGCCATCATCGACACTACTGTCCGGTCGATACCTTTCGCCCCCTTTCAAAGAGCTAAAACGACTCGATATTATAGCTTGGATTAGTGTGATCGCAAAATCTGCAGCAGATGGCGTGCAGCAGATGGCGTGCCTGTGGGCTTGCGAGGGTGCGGCCATATTTTTGCAACGCAGGAAAGAAACGACTTCCAGCGACCTTCCAACGCGGCGCGATGCCGCGTCTCCATTTCGACAGCCCGGAGTGGAGCATTTTTTCATGCTTCCTTGCGAAGCTGAGGGTACCGTAAGTGGCTTTGCGGGCAGAATACTGCCAGTGCAGCCGGGGTCAATGTCGTCCGATGAGCTTCATCACGCCAACCACGAAAAGAAATACGACGAGCACTGCGACCAGTACCAGGGGATTCAACGCCAGCGAAAGCAGATCTGACCAAGGATTCGATATTCCGTAGGCCAAAGCGGTCTTGGCGTACGGATTGCCGGCCGCCGCTGCTCTACGCCACCATGCGATGGCTTTGCTCTTGCTGTAGGGCACGCCATCGCCTTTATCGTACAGACAACCTAATCCGTACATCGCCCAACTATTTCCGGCAGAGGCACCCCTCCTCCACCATGCCGCCGCCTTTTTATAGTCCTGCGTGACGCCCAGGCCACGCTGATACAGCGAGCCAATCGTGTACATCGCGTCGGTACTTCCGGCGACGGCCGCCCTTCGGTACCAACCCATCGCCGTATGATAATTCTGTTGGACCCCAAAACCCTGCTGATAAAACACCCCGACCATGTACATTCCACCGAAGCTTCCTCCGGCCGCCGACTTACGCAGCCATGCCATCGCCTTTTGGTAATTCTCCGGAACCCCCCAGCCATGCTGATAAGCCTCGCCGATTCCAACCATTGCATCCGTGCTTTCCGCGGTAGCGGCCCTGCGCAGCCATGTCATTGCCTTCCGGTAATTCTTCGGGACACCCAAGCCATGTTGATAAGCCACACCGATTTCACATGCTGCGTTAGCGAATCCCGCCGCCGCCGCCTTGTGAAGCCACCTCATCGCCTTTCCGGAGTTCTGCCGGGTGCCCCAACCGTGCAGGCGAAGGACGCCCATCGCATACATTGCCTCGACGAGCCCAATTGCAGCGGCGTTCCTGCATCGAGAATTAGCTTTTCGATACCATGCCATCGCCTTGCCATGATCTCTGGTGACGCCGTATCCCCGCAAGTAAAGGAATCCGGCCAGCATTGGCGCGTAGAAATTGCTAGCGGCGGAGGACTTCCGGTACCACGCCATGGCCTTCCTAAAATTTGGTGGCACTCCCCACCCACGCTGGTAAAGAAAACCAACAGCATACATCCCATTGGTGCTTCCCGCTGCTGCGGCCCTCCGGTACCACGCCATCGCTTTTTGGTAATTCCGCCCAATGCTCCAGCCCTGCTGATAAAGAAAACCGATGCCATCCATAGCGTCGATACTCCCCGCTGCTGCGGCCCTGCGGTACCACGCCATCGCTTTGTGATAACTCAACTTAACGCCCCATCCTTGCTGGTACTGGACACCAATCCTACACATGGCGTTGGCGCTTCCCGAAGCCGCCGCTCTGCGAAGCCACGCCATCGCTTTTGTATAATTTCTCAGCCCTTCCCACCCCAGCGAATAGGAAATTCCTATCGCGGTCGCGTCTCCCGCCGCCGCCGCTTTTTGCCACCATGCCTTCATCTTTTGACAACTTAACGGAACGCCCCATCCGCGCTGGTAAAGGGCACCGAGGTGCCACATAGCCCTGGCGTTTCCGGCTGCAGCGGCTTTTCGGAAAAACTTTTCCGCCCCGCCATATTGATGATTGTGCAATGCGGAAATGCCGGCCGCATAGTCACTTTGTTCCGCAGAATTGGGCAGTATCGCCCTCGTGGTACCCATTGCTGGCGCAGCGCTACATGCGTAGACGAGCATCAGCACGCAAACGATAGTGAGATGTAGCAAATGCTGATTACAGTTATGCCAAAGATGGGCGCGCACTTGAGCGATTTCGCTCTTGTAGTCCCCTGTACCGCTGGCTGTAATAGTGAGGGTTGCTCCTTCAATAATTGGTCCCATCTTCATCGCCGTTCTCCAAAACTTAGGGCATCTGAACCTTGTTGATGTACCATTCGAACATCCGTCGGATTGCGCGGATCTGAGATAGGATTCTAACATAACCTACGGCGACAGCATTTACTACTTGCGAGCGCCCAGACCCGGTGACATGGCGGGTATGCCGCGATGCCAGGGATTAATATCATTTCGCTAATGCGAAAAATATCTGTTTTTGCTTGCATTTTATAGCCGGTTATTGGTATCCTAGTGGGTCTTGGAACGCAGTTTTCCCGGCGTGTAAATTTGGCCGGGCACCATCGGCTCGAAAGCCGAGTTAAAAAAAGGAATGAAAGGTGAAACTGCTTATAGATATTTTCTAAGCCCATGCCCCGCGGCCGATGCGACGCCCGGCATGGGTGAAACATCGGCACACGGTGCGGTGTGGTGTGACCACCGAAATCTGTGCCCGCGAGAAACGCCCTGCCAACGCGATAATATCGCCCGGCGGAGAAGGACGGTTCTGGCGGGCTTGTTGTTTATAGACATACAAAGAAACTGAAATTTCTGAATTTTTTACTCTTTTAGGATACAGAGGATTATATCATGGCCCACGACTTAACCCGTTATCGCAACATCGGCATTGCCGCTCACATTGATGCCGGCAAAACCACCGTGTCAGAACGAATTCTGTTTTATACCGGTAAAACCCATAAGATCGGCGAAGTGCATGAAGGCACAGCCGTCATGGATCACCTGGAAGAAGAACAGCAGCGCGGCATCACCATCACCGCCGCCGCCACCACCTGCCCCTGGCGCTTAAGCGGCAGGGAAGATGGCGATGAATATATTATTAATCTCATCGACACTCCGGGCCACGTGGACTTTACCGTTGAAGTCGAACGCTCTTTACGCGTGCTGGACGGTGCCGTGGCCGTGTTTGACGGGCGCGAAGGTGTGGAAGCACAATCGGAAACGGTCTGGCGGCAGGCGACCAAGTATCATGTTCCGCGGCTCTGCTTCGTTAATAAGATGGACAAAGTCGGCGCCGATTTTGAATTCTGTGTCAAAACCATTCATGACCGCCTCGGTGCCAATCCGGTACCCATTCAAATTCCCATCGGTGCCGCCGAAAATTTCGCCGGCGTCATTGATCTGCTGGAAATGAAGGGCTATCAATGGGATGAAGAATCCAAGGGCCGCACCTGGGGTGAAATTCCCATACCGGCGGAATTTAAAGCCAAAGCCGATCAGGCCCGCGCGTATATGATTGAAAAAGCGGCGGAATGTGATGATCACTTGATGGAAAAATATCTTTCCGATCAGCCCATCAACAACGATGAAATTAAAGCGGCCCTGCGCAAGGGCACATGTGCGATCAAAATTAACCCCGTATTGTGCGGATCGGCCTTGAAATACAAAGGTGTACAATTGCTGCTGAACTGCGTGGTCTATTATCTTCCCAGCCCGCTGGACAAGCCGCCGATGGTGGGCCACGATGTGCGTGAAAAATCCAAGGAACTGATTCGTAAGGCGGATATTAATGAGCCGTTCTGCGGAATTGTATTTAAGATTGTCAGCGATCAGCACGGTGATTTGAGCTATGTTCGCGTGTATTCCGGCAAGCTGGAATCTGGAGCACGCATCATCAATTCCACACGGGATAAAAAAGAAATTGCCTCGCGTATCTGGGAAATGCACGCCGCCGATCGTATTCAGCGCGAATACGCTGAAGCGGGCGATATTGTCGGGGTCGTGGGCTTTAAGTACGGTCTTACCGGTGACACCATCTGCGATCCGGATCATCCGATATTGCTGGAAAAAATGGAATTTCCCGAGCCGGTTATCAGCATGTCCATTGAACCAAAAAGTGCCAATGATAAAAATAAGCTCGGCGAAGCCCTTACCACGCTGCGCCGGGAAGACCCGACGTTCCGCAGCAACTTTGACCCGGAAACGGGCCAAACCATCATCCATGGCATGGGTGAGCTGCACCTGGAAATTATCGCCAACAAACTCAAACGTGATATGAAAGTGGATGTCACAGTTGGCAAGCCCAAGGTCGCCTACAAAGAAACCATTACCAAGGCTGCCGAAGCGCAGGGTAAACACGTCAAGCAAAGTGGTGGTCGCGGTCAGTACGGCGATTGCTGGATCAAGCTTGCGCCTTACATCCCTGTCGAAGGTGATGATTCGGAAGATACCTTGTTGTTTGAAAATGACATCAAGGGCGGTGCCATTCCGCGGGAATACATTCCATCGGTGGAATACGGTGTGCGGCAGGCCGCAAAATCCGGCGTGTTGGGCGGCTTCCCGATGTTGAACATGAAAGTATCATTGTTTGACGGCAGCTACCATGATGTCGATTCATCGCAGATCGCCTTTGAACAGGCCGGTATTCTGGCCATGCAGGCGGCTTGCAAGAAAGCCGGACCCGTGCTGCTTGAGCCGATCATGAAGCTTCAGGTTACCACGCCCATTGAATTCGCCGGGCCGGTGCAGGGTGATATTTCCAGCCGCCGCGCCATGATTGAAAACACTGAAAACCGCGGTAATACCCAGATTATTGATGCGACAGTTCCGCTGGCGAACATGTTTGGTTATTCCACGATTCTGCGTTCACTCACGCAGGGCCGGGCCAACTACACCATGGAACCGCACAGCTACGCGCAAGTGCCCAACCATGTGAAGGACGAAGTCTTGGCGAGCCTGAAGTAATCGTCAATACCCGATCAGTCACCAACACGCTTAAATGAATAAATGCCCGGTCGACAAAAAATCGACCGGGCTTTTTTTTGCCCCGTCCCCGTCCCATGCCTGCTTCGCGATTGTTGCTCCATCGGCCTTGGCAAAGCTGCCTTCGCGTGCGATAATCCACTTTGAATAATGAGCCTGCATTGGAGTGATCTGTGATTATCGCAAAAATTGTTGGTACGGTTGTCGCAACCGTAAAAGATGCCGGTTTTGAAGGCAAAAAACTGGTGCTTGCGCAGGCGCATGTCATTAAAGACGGGCAGCTTGTGCCCGGTCAAACCATGCTGGTTGCCAATGATGATCTCGGTGCTGGTGAAGGGGAACTTGTGGTGCTCACGCAGGGCAGTTCCGCCCGGATGACGCCAAGTATGAAAAGCACTTCCACCGATGCTGTGGTCATCGCGCTGATTGACCGTATTGATGCCGGTGGCCAATTGGTTTTCAAACGCAGTTGAAATGACGTGTCCGCATCTTATAAATGCACGAGGCTTTTAATGTTTATCGCCATGGTAAAAGGCACCGTAACCGCCAGCAGGAAGCACCCTTCCATGGTTGGCTCGCGCCTGTTAATCGTTCAGCCCGTTGATCCGATCAGCGGAGAACCCAACGGCTTTCCACAAGTTGCGGCGGATGTGCTGGGGGCGGCCACCGGTATGCGGGTGCTGGTGGTAAGCGATGGCCGGGGTGTGCAGGATATGCTCACAACTGATAGCCGTTGTCCCATGCGATTGGGGATCATGGCGTTAATTGATCCGCCCGCAGCGGCATAATAGTTGAATATAGCGGCCATCGATTGCCGGATTTTGGAATAACGTATGTATTTAGGTAAAGTCATTGGTCGAATTGAAGCCCGCGTTCGACTTGCGGGTATGGAATCGCAGCGGTTTGTTCTGCTGCAACCACTGGATTTTAATCAGCAACCCATCCGATGGACCCTCCTGGCGGTGGATGTCACCGGTGCGGCGGATGGATCGCTGGTGCTCTTTGAAGAAGGGCGTGAGGCGGCCAATCCTTTTGATCCACCTCTGCCGATTGATGCCTGCATCGTCGCGATTGTCGATGACTACCAATATCAAGCTTGAACCATCGGAGTCGCCATGGGGTCCATACTGGCTCTATTTCAAATTATGCGCGTGGCCCTGGCTCTGACCGCGGTGGCGGATGTTTGGACACTCATGCTCCTGAATATCCCCGGACAGCCCGCAATCAAAGACCCGGTAACCCAATTTGTGCTGGCGGCATTGGCCTCCTTTTTTCTCTACGCCTTCGGCATGACGCTTAATGATCTTTTGGATTCACGGCGCGATCGGCTGTTTGCCCCGTGGCGGCCCATTCCCAGCGGGCGGCTTGGTGTGCCGGCTGTGATTGTGTTGAGTCTGGTTTTAATGCTTTTAGGGTTGTTTTCCGCAACACTGCTTTCCTGGTTTGAACCGATCAATTTTCCCGTTGCCCTCACGCTGGCCATGATAGTCAGTCTGCTGATTGTATTCTATAACGCCACGGGAAAATTTCTCGGATATATCGGCTTCATCGCCTTGGGACTGATTCGGGGGGTCAATTGCCTGATTGGCCGCCCCAACGCCGGCTTTTTAATTTTATCGCTGTTTCTCTTTACCCATATCGCCGTGGCCACGGCTATTTCATATCGTCTGGAATCCAAACGCCCGCGCCTGCGCATCGCCGGTATCTGGAAACTTCTGATCGGAGTGGCATTCATCGACGCCTTTGCGGTATTGATCATGCTGTTGCGCGGCAGCATTACCCGCAGTGTTCTTATTGACGCAACCGGGCCGGCATTGGTGGCGGTAATCTATTTTGCCTGGGTTGCCCGGCAGATATTTAATCATCATGAAGCCCCGAGAAAGCGCGGTGAGCGCATTATGCTGGTGGGGCTTTTCACACTCTTTGCGTATGACGCATCACTCCTGGCCGCCAACGGCTCCTTTGGTGGAATGGCGATTATCCTGGTCCTTGCCGCAATATCCTACATCACCTTCTGGGCCATGCGTTTAGCCGGCAAAGGCATCACCGTAGGGCGTCCCCGCTATCGCATTCGCGCATCGCGGCCATAAAGGTGAGCCTCAGCACAGCAATTTTCCAGTAATGCTGGACAGTATATAATTGTTCTCCTTCTTCGAACACGCCATGATAATGTGGATAACATGTCAGCAAAAAATTAACGTGACAAAAGGACTTGCAGTCGAGACAATGTGGCCACGGCTGGCTGGACAATGCGTGTGTGCCTGTTGTACTATGTATTGTGTTGTTCGCTGTTTGTTTGGGCTGTATTTTGCGATTCTGGATGGAGCCGCAAAAAAGAATAGGGACGTCATCATGGAAGTAAATCGCATTTATTCGCGTGACTGTATCGAAGGTCTTTCTGAAATTCCGGAAGGAAGCATCGATCTGGTCTTCGCCGATCCTCCATTTAACATTGGCTACAAATATGATGTATACGAAGACAAGCGAGCGGCGGAAGACTACCTGAATTGGACCAGGCGGTGGGGTGCGGGCGTGGTGCGGGCGCTGAAATCGGATGGTACTTTCTGGCTGGCCATCGGGGATGATTTCGCGGCGGAGTTGAAAATCATTTTTCAACGTGATCTGGGTCTTAAGTGCCGCAGTTGGGTGCTTTGGTATTACACGTTTGGTGTACAGTGCAAGTTCAAATTTGCCCGCAGCCACACGCATCTTTTTCACTTCGTAAAAGATCCCAAAAAGTTCACCTTCAATATTCCGCCGATCCGTGTGCCATCCGCGCGAACACTGGTTTATGGTGACAGCCGGGGTAATCCCGATGGCCGCCTGCCCGACGATACCTGGATACTGCGTCCGCAGGATATTCCCGACAGTTTTCAACCCAATGAAGACATCTGGTACTTTCCGCGCGTATGCGGAACATTTAAGGAACGCGCCGGCTGGCATGGCTGCCAGATGCCGGAGCAGTTGCTTGCCCGGGTAATTAGAGCTTCCTCCAATGAAGGCGAAACGGTACTGGACCCGTTCGGCGGCAGCGGTTCAACTCTGGTAACCGCCAAGAAACTTGGCCGCCAATTTATCGGCTTTGAACTCTCTCCCGAATACGCCACGAGAATTCAAGCCCGGCTGGAAGAAACGAAAGTCGGTGATCCATTATTGGGTTCCGACATTCCAGTGACCTCGGCCCCCTCCACCGCCAATGGCAAAATCCGCGTCAACGGCAAACGTGTGAATACCGCTATTCCCCTCGTCGAGCGGCGAGGGCAACCTGAAATTGATCGCGGAATACTGGAGGCGTTCTTCACCGTCAGGCAAGGATTTCCGGTTGACCGTGTTATTGCGGACCCGGAAATGAACATGGAGTTCGCGGGAACCTGCCAGCGGCTTGGGGTGCCCGGCGAGATTGTTGGCTGGAATACGCGTTTAATGAACCTCCGTAAAAGTGGGGCGCTTACCGGATTGCCGAAGGCCAAATTGACAACTTTCCCGAACGAGGTTGAAAAATATGAAATTTATAAATTTGCGTTCGAGATAGCATTGGAGCAATTCGAGAGGGAATCTAAGCAGTCGCTGGATACAATTTTGTGCGATCCGGGACGAGCGTCAAAATTCGACCATCTCGTACTGTCAATGGTCGCGGAAAAATTACCACCGCTCCTAATAAGATGGATGGCTTTGCGGTTTCGAAAAGAAGCCCAACGAATGAAGATAGGACGCGTTCCAGTCAGGGGGGTTCGGATACCGGAAATGGAGGGAGACCCGTTCACAATCGGACCGAACCGCGCTCCCGATGCGCCAGGCCTTTATTGGCTGGAGAGTGCGGACCGTCAGCATTTGTACGTTGGTGAAGCGGAGAACCTCCGACGAAGGTGTGAAGCGCAGTTCTTTGCTTCGGCGAAATTCGATTTTTGGGGATCTTTGGCGAAGGGTATGCAAATCGGGTTTTGCACGACAGGCAATACGCACGCAGCCCCAAGTAACCGGATTGCCGTAAAACTCCGATCCATTTACAGTTGGCAACCGGTGGGAAACTACCGGAATTTTAAAGCATACAGGGAGCTTGCTCCGGAGATTGCCGCTTGACAATTGCAGAAATTGCTTTGGCTGCATTTCTTCAGGTTCGGCAGGGTAAATCGGCTGAGCAGGTTATTTGCGATGACGATACGAACCATGTCTTCATATTACTTTGCAACCAATCCTCATCAGCGCGGCCGGATGAAGTTTGGAACACCAGCCTGCTGAATCTTCGGAAGGCGAACAAGTTGGCCCTCTACCCCACAACTTCAAGAAAGGCTCCGAATCCGGACGCCAAGCGGTACTCTAATTGCGTCGCACAAGCGGTGCGGCTCATGGAACGACAATTCGACGCCAACGTGGATCGGATAATATGTAATCCCGATATGCGGTGCCAATTTGACGCAATGGTCCAATATCTTTTGCCCGGCGCGTCCGTGTTTGAGTCACGATACAAAGCCCTTACGCTGAGGAAGACCAAGCGGCTCCGTCCTGAGCCGGTGGGTCAAATCATTAGAGCAACGGCGAGTAGTTTTCTTCCCTTGGCGGAATTGGAAGCCCGGATCAATGAAATTCCGACCGCCTCCGGTGTTTATATTTTTGTTGACGAAGACAAGACCCTTTATGTTGGCAAGGCGGACAACTTGCGACGGCGCGTGGGCGACCACGTTTCGACTTGGGCGTTTCGCGAGCTAATCTCCGCAATTGACAATGGCAGTCGTGGAATTGCATGGATATATTTCCACGCTCTTCCTGTAACTTGCACTGCGCGCGAGCTCTCGGCATATGAGCAAGAGCTGATTCGGTCGCGCCGGCCAGAGCATAACAGAGCTGGCAAAACTTTTGAGGAGTGATCAGACGTGTGCGTGGCGCGGAAAAGCTTAGAATTGACGGGACTGTTTGAGGCGGAACTTTTGGTCGAGCTGATGTTGCGATTTTGGCAGCATCCGCTTGCAGATGACAGAGAATTCCGCAATGATCTACTGGAAAAGACCGCGGAAATACTCAGACAGGCGGTTGCGGGTGTTAGGGTTATGGAGGTTGTCAGAGCCGAAAACACCAACTTTGTGGCAGCGATGTGGTATGGGGAATGGACGGCAACGCAGGAGCTAATTGGCGAATCCGTTGAGGGGCGGAAGCGCTGGCTGGATACCGTCCAACGAGCAATGCCATCCTGCTTCTGTAATCCTGACGACCTCCCGCCATGATTTGGAGCGAAATTTGATCTAATACAGTATTCACCAAAACTTCCCGCGCCGAAATCACTTGCTCCGCTCACCGGCCAAACTCCGTGGTTATGGTCAGTTTTTTATTCGCTACTTATTTTGTTATCTATTGCTATTGGCACAGGTCCCATGGAATCCATGTGCAAAGCCATCCCGGCGCGCCGGGACATCAGATGCCCCGACGGCGATGGCATGCGGAACATGCCAAATCGCCACTTTCCGATAATAACTGGCATACCCCCACGACCGACGAGCCAAAACGCGCGGGCACAAAACGGGGCAGGGGTGTGGCCATAATTTTTGGCAATACTTCACCCCGCCACAAATTTGCGTGGCCCATCACCGCGACGTTCCATTTTAGCCGCGTGGCCTTGGCCCGCGCGTTTTCAGCGAAAATGTCGCCGCCTGCCAAAAAATATGGCCACACCCACGCGGCAGGTGCTTGTCCGAATGGCCCGAATTGTTTAGGATAGTAATATCCCTTGGGGGATGGTGTAACGGTAGCACAGCAGACTCTGAATCTGTTTGTCAAGGTTCGAATCCTTGTCCCCCAGTTTTGGCCGAAGACCAAAACGGAGCAGGTGAATTTAGAGGAGGGGAACAGGAGAGCACATTCGGCTGGCCAGAAGTGATTGCTGACGCCGGCAGATCACGCCACTTGCTTTCTACTGCTCAAGGCAGTTTTTGTCGCCTGCCTGCGCTTAATACCATGGCCCGGTTCGCCAATTCCGGATGATGCAGGATGAACGCCTCCAAATCTCGGCGAAGATAAAGATTGATCGCACGGTCAACCGCGTTAAACTTTTAGATCGCATTTTGAAAGGAAAACAATGCTTGACGCAATGATCCACGCCAAAGTTTTGGATATAATTACGACCGGCAAACAATCACAGCACGCACAAGATTTGAAAACCATCATAAGCCAAGTTGAACATTTCTACGGGGAGGGCTGGCACACGATTTTGTGGCAGGTGGGCCTCATCGTAGGAGCGCTGGGCGTACTCGCTCCCTTGTACATCAATTACGACGCAAGAAAACGCATGGAACAGCAAATCGCAAAAGCCAGACGCGATGCCAAGGCGCAAACGGACACCGCGAGAGATGCGATGGCTAAAAAAATCTCCGAAGTGCGGGAAACCCTCTCCAAAGATATCGGAGAACTGGAAACGCGAGCCAATAAAAAAATAGATGAAGCCGTTGAGAAGGCCGGTAGGTCGACAGCCGCCATGCTGTTTATCACCCGCGCCATCGAGCACGACGAACAGATCCCTGCCGACTCACAATCGCCTCTCTTTCCCAAAAACGTCTCTGCTGCGGCATACGAATACTTCGGAGCGCTGCTCTACCTATCCTTGGTGAACGACTCGGATCCGCAAACGACCGAGGCAGCCACAAGCATAGCGGACAGGTTTCGCCAGCGAATAGAAAAACTCACCAAAGAGCAGAACCAAGCGCTTCTCCAAGCGCTAAACGTGAAGCTGCTGCTTACTCTAAACAGGAACGGGGAAGTACAGGCCGGCAACGTCCAAATTAATAAACTTTGGAACGAGGCCCTCGACAGCCTCAAGAAGGCCGCCCAGTAAAGCGGCGCAAATTGGACGCTGCCACCCGCTAACGCAAGGCTAAAACGGAATATCACGACCCGCACAAACAAACCCTGCTCCCGAATTAGCGGCGCAGTTTGCGGCCAAACGACTTCATGCGAGCGCAATTCGTGTAAGCCGCTGCGCGAATTAAATCCGAACCGCTGGCAATCGCCCGCTCCCGCCTGGGCAACGGTCTGCCCGGCACGAGATTGATCTTTCGAAGCCGGCGAATCAATGCACAGCCCGTAGAATTCACGCAGTCGTAAACATACTCTGCTCCAGTTGGTCCGTATGCAGGATGGCTGACCGCCATAATGTGGTTACGAAAGTAAATCCGTATCAGGGACGTCCGGATGACCTACAGCCGCTGTCGTCGCATGACGCTAACATGTTGATTCCGCTGAAGATGGCGGCGCGGCTGGGATATTCGGCGATGACGATGACCCGCGCCTTTGACGAGTTGGAAGCGACCAATCTGGGTGAGGTGACAGTACGTGGCCGGGAGCGGTGCCTTCGTTTCACGGGAAACCGGCAGGAAATATGGACCAAGGCGCAACCGCTGCTTCGCAGCCCGGTAAGCAAGCGGCTGTTCATCCAGCACGCCAAGGACAAGGTAGACGGCATCCGTGCGGGACTCACAGCGCTGGCCGAATATTCCATGCTCGCGCCAACGGCGTACATCACGTATGCATTGAGCCGGGAGGATTGGAAATTGCTACGGCAGCGGCGCAAAGCGGTCGTGGTGCCTGTTCAGGTACCAGATGCCCAGGAAATTGAGGTCTGGAGTTATCCTCCGGCTCTCTTCGCAGAGCGTGATGTAGTCGATCCGTTATCGTTGTACCTGTCGCTGAGGGACAACCAGGACGAACGTATTGAATCTGCGCTGGAAGAAATGATAGGGAAACTTGAATGGTAAAAGGCTTGGACATAACAGGGACTGTTCGGAAGTGGCGTATCCTGATTGCAGTGTGACTATGGCCGGTGTTGGCAAGTTGCCTTTCAGCAAAACTTGACATGAAGACCCCCGGCGTGCGTCTGACAAACAGATGCGATATCCCGCGACTTGGTCGAACAAACGACCAATTTTCGACGCTTTACGAGGCACCCCAGTCTCAACAGAACATCAGAATTGAGACGGCGCAGGGGAAACTCGTGGGGGTTCGGTATTCGTAAGAAACGAATGACTTTCAGCGTGTTTCAACGAATGTTGAAATAGTGGTTATGATGAAAGGCTTGTCTTGGAATTGTTTCACTGATATACTGGCTTTCAGCAAACGTTGAAAGGCTATGATTCGATGAAAGAAAGCGAATCCGATTTTCTCGACCGGGCGTCCGCCGCTGTGTCCCAGTGCTTTGATGACACCCCTTTTTGCGCCCTGCGCTGGGGGCCGCGGGAAACTCCTGTCGGCATCGACCGCATTGGAAGACTTCGGATCCAAGGTGTGGGCGAACACACGCTGCTGCTGGAAGTAAAAAAGAGCGGTCAACCTCGCATCGTCCGCGAAGCGGTCAACGCGATCGCACGTTATCGGCCATCCTTCAAGAACTCCTACGGAATCGTTGTCGCTCCATTCATTTCGGACGCCGCCGCTGACATTCTCAAGACCGAGGACATTGGCTATGTGGATTTCGCGGGCAATTGCCGCATTTGCATCGACAAGGTCTATATCAGGCAGACCGGCCAATCCAACCCATTTACCGAAAAGCGCGGCCTGCGATCTCTATACTCTCCCAAAGCTGAGCGCATTCTTCGTGTCCTGATGCGCAATCCCAATGAGCCCTGGCTGGTCAAGCCGTTGGCCGAAGCCGCCGGGGTGAGCTTAGGGCAGGTCTCCAATGTGAAGAAACTACTGGATGCTCGTGAATGGCTGCGGTCGGGCGACTCTGGTTTTTCGCTCGCACATCCCAAGGCCCTGCTGGCCGAATGGTCCATGGCGTACCGCTTCACCCGTAATCGGATCGGAAATTTTTACGCCATGGCATCGGTTGATGAGATCGAGCGTGCGATTGCGGGCAAAAACCAACGAGGAGAGCCGTTGGGAACGTTGACCGCTTTTTCCGCCGCCGCGAGGTTGGCACCAGTGACCCGGTACCAACGGGTTTCAGCCTACGTGCGTGGGTCCATGGAAGCCGTAGCCGAGAAACTCGACTGGAAGCAGGTCACCAGCGGAAGCAATGTCAGCCTCCTCAAGCCCTATGACGACGGCGTGCTGATGGATAGCCAAGACAGCGACGACATCCAGATCGTCTCGCCGCTTCAGGCTTACTTGGATCTTAGCGGGAATGTTGCCCGCGGCGAAGAAGCCGCCGACGCTCTTTTGCGCGAGGTGCTTAGTCCATCATGGTGAGTTCCCGCGCTGACTACTCCCAACAGGCAACCCAGGCTGTGCTGGCCGAAGGCCAAAACGGAGCAGGTGAATTTAGAACAGGGGAACAGGAGATCCCCGATTAGTCGGCTCGTGCAGCATCGGGATTTCGGCTTCCTGCCTCAACAGTGATCACATTCGGCCAAGGCAAGTGGCTAGGCTGTCGCCGGTCAATGTTACCCCCGGTCACCTGCGTAGCGCGGAATCACGCGAAATGGCGCAACCCGCTAATAGCGTGGCATGTCGTCTTGTCGAAAAATGTCAGAAAACGCTTATACTGTTTTCGCATCCAGATCGTGACTTACAGTTGGAGTGAAGACCGTGCGGAGCCATCGGGAACAGGTCATCTTAAGCTTCGCCGCAGCTCTTGGGTTGGGGGTTTTGTATGGCGTTGCACAATTCCTGCAAGCCATACTTCTACCACTTAGTCTCACGGCATTTCGTTGGCCCCTACTCTCGGGTGCCCTGCCATATCTGGCGGGACTTGGGTGCGTCGCAATCTTGAGCTGGTTCGGCGAGGGACCGTCGTTCCTTCTTGGCATGAGCACGGCCTTGCCGGCATTCCTTTACTCCGTGATAGCTACGGCTGCTACGGGTGCATTCGCTCTCTCGTCAGCGGCCGAGTTCTTCGTCATAGCCACGATCAGCAGCCTGCCAGCCGGAACGGTGGCTTTTCTTGTCCGACGGCTGCGCTGCCAACTAGCCGAAGTTAAGGTGGGGCGCTATCGCGCCACTACGGTTGCTGCGGAAGCTGGGACGATGCCTCCCGCGCAGCGCGGTTCGGCTAGAGAATCGGGGACAGCGTTGTCCGTGCTGGCTCTGCCGGGGGCCGCGATCACATGGTTCGCGATTGTCATGTGGTGGAGCGAGAGCGTCACGGCGGAACTGGGTGCGAGGGTCCGGCTGGAGGCGGCGGGCCTTCCCGTCGTTGCGGGGACAGCTCTGCTTGGCACAACCGTGGTTATCTTGTTTATCCTGCCCGGGCGATTAAAGTCTGCGTGGCCCGACCTAGTGCTTGCTGGCGTAGTCGTCGCCGCAGTGGTGGTGTTCGAGCGCTGGGGTACCTATCTGGATTACCAAGCCGGCCTGACAAACGGTGTCGTGGTGCCGGGAGGTTCTTTTGTGCTGATTTTCGGAGGGCTGGTGCTGTGCGCGTACGGCGTGGTCGTGGGCGTCGTGAGAGGGCTGCTATCGTGGCGTGCCGGTTGGCTCATTGGGGTCACGCGATTTGGAATTTACATCGCGGCGGCGGCGATTGTATGTATATGCGCGGTGTCCTATCGTGGAAACGGGGATGCATTCCAGGCCGGATTCGCCCAGTTTGCGAGGAAGAATGTCGATGCTGGTGCGATACGAAAGTGGATGGATACCGAGCGAGCCAAGATCGCGGCCGCAAAAGGACAACCACTGGAGATAAACACTTTCGATGACGTGAGAGCTCTTCCCCCTGCGATCGTGCGGCTTGAGCCAAAGAGCTGGCCTGATGGCTCCTTTGGGGTGATCCTATCCTCCGGCGAATGCCGGATTACCTTCGGCGGCGGACTCGCTGGCATCTGGGACATCTACGTAGAACGATCGGCGGCGATGATTCCCAGCAGTCAACTGCCGAATGGGGCGATTCAGTTCGCCCCGGGCTGCTTTGTGGATGTACCGGACCGACCTTTGTCCTTACTGCTGCTACAGCGCAGACATATAACGGTCAGGGGAAGCTTAAAGGGCTGGAAGCCCTGATTGACCAGCAGATCGCAGAATTACTGAAATCGGCGGAAGAAGAAGACCGGAAGGATCAGCAGCTATTTGGTACCAAGGCCGCACCGGGCAAACTCCCGGTGAAGTTACGTAACGCAAAACAGCGGAAGGCCAGGCTTCAGGGGGCCAAGGCCCAGCTCGATGAGATGCAGGAAAAGCGGGGATCGCGTAAGGATGTATCAGCCAATGCGGCGCTGGCGGAGGCGTTTCGACCGCATCTTTCCAACAAACTGGTCGCCGAGGGCGTGGCCAAAATCCGGGATAAGTTTCAGTCGGTGGCGCATGTCGGGCCGGTGTCATGCGCAGATTTTGAAGAGATCACTGACCGCGAGGACCGTGAAGTGCGAGCGCGCGACGCCTTCGAGCGCGTGGACGACCTGCTCCAACGGCTGGGTATCGTTTGACTCGAACCGTGCCTGCGCGCGACAAAACAGATCAGGCGAATTTAGAACAGGGGGCAGGAGAGCACATTCGGCTGGGCACATTCAGGCAATTAATTCTGGTGGCAGTTTTTTGGGACTGGTAATCCGGATTACCTTTTGCGGCGTAAAGGCGCCGCGGATTAGTGTGACGCCAGACGGTCGAACGCCAAATTTCTGGGCCAAGCCGACCAGTAATTCTTCGGTGGCTCGACCGGCTTCCGGCGCAGCGGCAACTTTGACACGTAAAGCGTTGCCAACAACGCGGCCTAGACTGAATTTTCCGCTGCGCGGATAGACTTTAACGGACAGAATGAGATCCGTGCCTTCCCAGCGGCAGCAGGCCGCGAGCATGGGTTGCGCGGTGGGACCTGATGGATTGGCGATTTGCGGCTTGGCTGTCGGCGGGATTGTCGGCCTAAAAGCTTTCATCTATACTTCTCCGTCTTGGTTGTTGGATGTTTCATAAAGAAAAGGTGTAACCATGCCCAGCGGAAAAAGCAATGCGGTAATCGGACAATCCGGCGGACCTACCGCGGTAATTAATCAGTCTCTGGTTGGCGTGATTGAAGAATTGCATCAACATGGGGAAATTGACCGCATTTTGGGGGCCAAGCACGGTGTGCGCGGTATTATTAACAACGATTTTATTACGCTCAATGGCGTGGCGACAGATCTGCTGGAACGTGTAGCCCAGACGCCATCAAGTGCTTTGGGTTCCACGCGGGATAAACCCGATGAAGCGTATTGCATTAAGCTGCTGGAATCGTTTAAGAAAAACAATGTCGGCTACTTTTTCTATATCGGCGGAAATGACTCGGCGGATACAGCGCGAATTGTCAGCGAAATGGCCATCAAGGAAGGGTATCCGCTGCATGTCTACCATGTGCCAAAAACCATTGATAATGATCTACGCACCACCGACCACTGCCCGGGTTTTGGCTCAGCGGCACGTTTTGTGGCCCTTGCGGTCATGGGAGATGATTTAGATAACCGTTCTTTGAAGGGTGTGAAAATCGACATCATCATGGGCCGCGACGCCGGCTGGCTGACCGCCGCTTCGGCGCTGGCCCGGCAGGGAGACGATGACGGCCCGCATCTTATTTATGTTCCGGAAGTGAACTTTTCAGATGATCAATTCCTGGCGGATATTGATCGCGTTTATACCAAGCTGGGCCGATGTGTTATCGCGGCCAGCGAGGGCATACGTTACAAGGTTGGCGATAAAAACTCACTGGTGACGGAAAAGGCGATGCAGGGTGGCGAAGTTGACGCCCATGGCAATAAGCAGCTTTCCGGCACCGGGGCACTGGGAGATTATCTTTCCGAAATGGTGAAATCGAAATTAGGTATTGCGTTGCAGCAAAAGACCGGCGGAAAACTCCGCGTGCGTGCCGATACCTTCGGCTATCTGCAACGCAGCTTCCCCAATATTGTCAGTTCCAGCGATGCGCATGAGGCCCGGTTATGCGGGCGCATGGCGGTGCAATACGCCATTAAGGCACCCGATGGGCTTTCCAGTGGATCTGTGGCCATTAAGCGCCTCAGCGAAGAACCGTATAAAGCTGATTTCTTCCCGACGGCATTGACCAATGTTGCCCGGCAAACCAAGCCGCTGGATACCAGCTTTGTGGTTGATGGATGTGATATTAACAGCGCATTTATCCGCTACGCCAAGCCACTGGTCGGGCCGTTGCCAATCGCCGGGCGGCTGTTTTAATTCATGGATGGATCAGATGGAATGGATCCCGGCTTGAGTTGCTGCCGGGATGCCTGTAAGGAGATGGCGCGCGATAGATTCAGCCATTGATCTTCTTTCGCGTGAAACACTTCTTCGGCAGTGGCCTGGGCAACCAGCCAGGATGCGGCGCGGATCTCTTCTTCAAGCTGTCCTGGTGACCATCCGGCATTGCCAATGAGGTATTTAACGGCATTCATTTTGCGGTTTACAAAGCTTTGAATGGTATCCCCATTGATAGTCATATAAACGCCCGATGCGACAACGGCATCGGCGTCATCAGGCAGCGTATGAATTGCGATCACCGGGCCGGGGCATGGGCCGCCCTGATATAATGGTTCATCACATTCGCAGCCCTGTTGACTGATCTGTTTCCACGCCTGGCGGACGGTAGCGCGCAAAGGACGATTAATCACCACGCCCATGGCACCATCCTCATCATGCCGACACAGCAGCACAACGGAATGGAAAAAATAGGGATCATGCAGAGAAGGCATGGCAATCAGCAGGCAGCCCTGAAGAGATGTATCCATCTTGCTGATTCTTCCAGCCGTTTGAATTCAGCATAACGGCGTATGCGGCCCTGCGTCCTTGCATCCGGGCATTTCCGGCCAATGTCGCGCTGTAGTTTTAGCGCATAACCCATTTTTTTCCCGCAAACTGCGGCTGCGGAACAATGCGCACCGATTCTCCGGGTATCCAGAAATTCAGTTCCAGGGTTTTATGCAATACCACATCTTTATGCGTGAGCGGATTTTTTTGCAAAGCGGTATCCGCGGAAAGGCCCGAAACAAAAATATTGAATCGTCGCGCTTTAAATGGCACACCGGTAAATACGGCCACGCCGTCTTTTGCGTTGTCATCCCCCTGCAGAAGTTTGCCGGCGATCAGTCCGGGACTGATGATAAATTGGTCTCCGGTAACGGTGCGGATTTTCGTAAGAATCCGCGGCGATAGACCCGTTACCGGGCGGAGAACTTTACCGGTATCCGTTGCAAGGACAAACGATGGAATGAAAAAAATGTCCTGATGGGTATTATTGGTAACGGTGTACCGCATAAACCAGTACTCCCGCAAACTGCGGTGAATACCGTGACCCACTGCCACGTAAATGCGTTGCGGCTTATGCCACACAAAACTCAATTGCCAGCCATGGTGGAGCATATTGGGTGTCGGATATGGCTTTTTCGCCGCCGCCGTGACGATTCCCGTTGCCAGGAAAGCTACAGTCAACATTCCGATGATGCCCAAACGCATAGAACGCATTGTGTGTTTTTCCGCCATAAGCGCGTGCCTCCTGATGTTGTGTCCGAGCCGTCTGAAATATACCCGACGGCCGCTGCACCGGTTCCGGCGCGACATACGCCCCTAATACATTAATCGTATCGGCCCAATTCAGCAAGGAAAATGTGATTTGAAAATTTTGGAGGGGGTGCGTGACACTTTACGCGGGTAATGAAAATAGCGTTTCAGATCGCCGTATGCTAACCTCCCGGCGCGCCGGGATTGATCTTATGCCGCGCACCAACCACCGGGTTATCACCACGGTGCTCTATGCTGCCGCATGAGAACCGCCCGCGCCGATTCCAATCCCGCGCGGCACGATTTCCGGATTGTGCGCCGAACGCAAACTTTTGGGGCGGCCCATTGTTTGATCGATGAAACTTCTGTTACTGGTTTCGCCTGCGACGCGGGAAATATTGCCCCGCCGCGTTATCAAGCCGTCACATGTTCCCGCCCCCCCCCCGGCGTGCATGATAATCTTGACTTGATTTTGCACCGATCATCAACAAAAGCAGCGACAAAACAAGAAAAATAATGCTGCATCTTGACGATCATTAACCCAACGTATAACGTTTCCCGGAATATCATGGCGTGCTATAGACAAAATGGCTGGAAGCGACCAGAAACCTTTACAGCGTCTATCATCCCATGGATGTTGTGTTGAAAATGCGTTGTAAGAAACCAGTGAAAGGTGCTTTATGAACGTTACCGTGCGCTGCCGCGATTATTTCATGGAAATTATGGGCTATTTATTCCATGGAATCGGCTTCTGTTTTCCATTTTTTCCAGGTCGTTCTGGTACTGCCGCACAGAAATGTTGCGTGGGAGATTGGGGAAATGTATTCCGCGGTGGCGCAATTGCGATGGCAATGTTTATTCTTTTGGTGCCGAAGACCGCTCTGGCCGCCGCACGGGAGAAAATATCTCTTAACGCCCACTGGAGATTTACGCTTGGAGATCCACAGGATGCCATGGCTAAAGGGCACAATATTTTCAATTATCCAGAAGCGGCCCGGCTGGATAAGCTAAGCAGCGCCGATATTGTGCAGCACGCGAAATATGAATCCCGCCGCAGCGATCCGGTGCGCTATGGCGACAGCAACTTTCACGGCTGGATCAAATCTTCCTGGCCCATCACCCATCCCGCCCGCACTGGATTAGGGGATCATGTCTCTTGGGTGCAGCCGAAGTTTAATGATCATGCCTGGAAAAGTATCACACTCCCCAATGACTGGGTGGTAAGCCTGCCGTTCAGTAAGCACGGCAACATGGGGCACGGATTTAAGGATCTAAATTCCACAACCGACATCGGCTGGTATCGCCGGAGCCTCTTTATTCCGGCGGCGGATAAGGGCAAAACGCTGCGGGTGGATTTTGACGGCGTGTTTCGCAATTCGCTGGTATGGCTGAATGGCCACTGCCTGGGGCGGCATGTCAGCGGGTACACGAGCTTTTATTACAACATCAGTAAATGGGCACGCTATGGTGCCCGTAACACGCTGGTAATGCGGGTGGATGCCAGTCGGATGGAAGGCTGGTTTTATGAGGGGGCGGGCATTTATCGGGATGTCTGGCTGGTGGTAACCGGGCCGGTGCATATCGCGCATTGGGGCACGTATGTTCATACACAGGTCAATGGTCACAACGCGGAAGTGATTATTCAAACCAAGTTGCGTAATGATTCCACGCAGAGCGTACAGTGCACGCTGAATTCAGAGATTGTCAATGTGGATCATAAAATTATTGCCCAATCCCCCATTACCATGCGCATTGAGCCAAAGCAGAATCGCACGGTTTATCAATTCATCCCTGTGGCCGATGCCCATTTGTGGTCGTTACATGATCCTTATTTGTATCATCTTATGTCACGGGTTTCCGTTGCCGGTAAATCTATGGATGCGTATCGCACCAGTTTTGGCATTCGGACCTTGCGCTTCAGTCCGAATAAGGGATTTTTCCTCAACGGCAAGCATGTTGAAATTAAAGGCACCGCCAACCATCAGGATTTTGCCGGTGTGGGGATTGCGGTGCCGGACAGCCTGCAATATTACCGCGTGGAACTGCTGAAAAAAATGGGCTGTGATGCCTGGCGCACCGCGCACAATCCGCCATCGCCGGCGCTGTTGGATGCATGCGATAACCTCGGCATGTTGGTGCTGGATGAAAATCGGCGCTTTGGCTGCACGCCGGAAATTCTGGATGAATTGCGCAACATGATCCGCCGGGATCGGAATCATCCATGTATTTTTCTCTGGTCGCTGGGCAATGAGGAAATGGGCGTGCAGGGAACGTATTGGGGAGCAAGAATTCTACAGACCATGCAGCGCGAAGCGCATAGTCTGGATCCCAGCCGCCTGTGTACCATCGCCATGAATGGCCACTGGGGCCAGGGCTTTAGCCATGTTATTGATGTACAGGGGTGCAATTATCTCGATGGCCACTTAACCTGACTTCCCCCTGTCATGAGCAAAAGTCCTTGATTTACGGCCTTGCCGCACTAATGCACTTGCTACATTCAACCCGGTGCCCAAGCCGGCGGCTGGGTAAAGAGTTCCAGCAATCCCAG
>Ga0080006_1240060_pt1 | contig 42996 bp, 39 predicted proteins | sample RS3BMetagenome_FD_69209 | JGI IMG/M metagenome (GOLD analysis project Ga0080006, IMG submission 69209) | Ferric oxide microbial mat and aquatic microbial communities from Rainbow Spring, Yellowstone National Park, USA - RS3B (SPADES... ...
CGCTGGAGGAGCGCCGGGTCGGCGAGTTGGCGCACCGCGCCGGGAGCGGAGAGGGCACCGAGTCGAAGCTCAGCCACCTGGCCGACCTCCGGGTCCGGCTCGACGATGCCGGTCTGGTCCCGGGCGACCTGGCCACTCCCGACGTCCTCTCGGAGCGAAGTCTTCTCGCCAAGGCCCGCAAGAAGCTGGCTGAGCGCTACCTCGAAGGCCGAGCCAAGACCCCGGCGATGATCGAGACGCCCCGGGTCCGGCTGGAGCGACGGTCGCGCACGGGGCACTGGGACGCCTTCCCCGTGGACCCGGAGCGCTACTACCGCTCCTTCCGCCGCAACGTCGAGGTGAAGGACTACATCTCGGAGCGCCGGAGCTTCTCGGCCGTCCGGCGGATCGAGGAGCGGCTTGAGTCCCTCGACAAGGCGGGACTGGCGGTCGGAGAGCGCCTTGCCCTCTACCGAGCGTTCCACACGGCAGGCCTGGAGCTCGCCGACCGGGCCGACGACTCGTTCGGCAACGTCGGCGAGATGAGGCGCGAGGCATGGCACACCTACCTCGGCATCGACTGGCAGGCGGCCGGGATGGCGCCCGAGGCCTACTGGGCAGACCTGTGTGATCTGGTCGTCTTCGAGGACTATGCCCTCGAGTTCAAAGAGGAGACCTTGCCGTGGAGCCATGTTCCTGCCGGGCAGGCCGAGCTCGTCGAGGGGGCACTGCTGCCGATCGAGGCTGAGTGCCGTGCCTTCCACCTCGACTATCCCGCCGACCAGGCGCTCGAGCAGCTGGCGTGGCTGGCCGTGGCCGGCCGGCGCTTCACCCGCTACGTGGAGGTGGCTTCACGTCTCGGGACCGACCACTCGCGGGAGGTGGAGGCGCTGGCTGTTTCCGCGCTGCGCTCCAAGCGACGTGATCTGGCCGTCGAGGTGTTCCGGGCCGCCGACCGGCCGGGTCATCACCAGAAGCTGCTCCGGGAGCGCTGCGCGTCGCTCACCGGCGTGGTCATCGGCGACGCCGATGGCGGCCGCCCCTCCCTCAAGGCTGTCCCGGGGTCGACGAAGCGGGGTGCACAGGCGTGACTGCGCGCAACCAATCTCCCGTGGAGCCGCCTGCACCCGGGCAGAGTTCGTCTACCACCGAGATCAATGGGGAGGTTGGGCGGCTGGCCCATCTCTACACCGTGCTTGCAGAGGTATTGCGAGATCAGCTCGCTTCCCAACTGGAGACGGCAAGCACCAATGACCTCAAGGCCGTGGGGGTCTTGGGGGCCGCATTGGCTGTCGTCGTGGCGCTGCTCTTGCTTCGAGCGACGGATCCACTTGGAATCGGGTTCTGGTGGTGGTACCCGCTCCCAGCCTTCGTCCTACCCGGACTATTGGCCGCCGTGCCACTTCGGCGCCCCAAGAGGAACGTCAAGTTCCTCGACGGTCCGAGCATCCCCGGGCTCCTCGCCCGGTACGAACGAGGACGGAGTCGTGATGGAAGCCTGGCGTACACGCTCGAAGAGCAGCTTGCCATGCTGCTTGTGGACCTCCAGGACTCATGGAACAACAACGACCGGCTCCTTGCGGAAGAGGGCCGATCGTTCTACTGGGGCGCCCTCTCTCTGGCGGTAGTCACCCTCGTCAGCGTTGGCCTGTATGCTTGGGGATTGTCTTGAGGAGGCACGATGGCAGCAGAAACTGAGCCTGCAGCGGCTGGACAGCCAGCCCCAGCGGCCGAGGCGGAGCCCCAGGGTCGTCCTGTACCAGTGCCGCACATCGATTTTTCGACTCCGACCGGGAACGAGCTCGTCGAAGTTCGCAAGGGCTACGGTCTGACGCCACCCGCTGACAACACTCGGCCTGCGGGAGACTCCAAAGAGCAGCGCTGATCCGCCATGGGCCGCTGACGGTAGAAGTCGGCAGCTCTCAAGCCCACCAGCGAAGGGGCTCACCCTTCCAGCACCAGCTCCGTCCGGAGCACCAGCGTGGGCGTCGAGTACGGATCCCCCCTCCGACACTGACTTTGGCCCACGGAGGCCGTCGCGCCGGCCGGTGGGCGTTTCGGACTTTGAGCTCAAGGGGTAACCGCGACATCTCCTCACCTGGAGGTGTTCGATGGCACGGCCCCTGGCCAACTCGTTGGAGACGACCACCTCAGCGACGGCATCGAGCTAACCAGCCCGAAGACGCTTCAGCCTTTCGATCCCGTCGTAGATGCCGTCGATGGCGGCGAGGTCAAGCCCGTGGGCGAGTGCGGTCGCAGCGATCCAACGGTCGGCCGCATGCTCCTTGGCGCCGATGGCGTGGGCCGCCTTCTTTGCCCAAACGGTGAGGCCCACATACTCCGCCTGGACGAGTTCGTTGACCTGGATGGTGGGAACCGAGCCGATGCGCTCAAGCAGCGCCGCGGTCCGCTGCTCGCCCCAGTTCCGCAGGCGAGGCCACACTCGGAGCTCAACCTCGGTCTGGACCGCGACTACGACAGTGCGTCCCGCGAGTGCGGCCACCCAGGCTCGGCCAATATCGTCGCGCGGTGCTTGGACGAAGACTTTCGAAAAGACGTCGGTGTCCAGCAGAACTGGTCCCTGGTCAGGACCCGCCACGTTGCTCAAACGCGGAGCTCCGCCAGGAAGTCGTCGACCTCCTCGGAGGTGACGCCACTGATGCCACCCCGCGGCACGACGCCGCCTGCGGGAACCTCAGCGGGGGGCGGAACGGTCCACTGCCCAGGGAGTGCCTCGAGCGTCAACGTGGGCTCGACGATGCGCGCCACCTTGTCACCCGCACGCTCGGCGACGCCACGGGCGATCACTCGACGCCCAATAAGGCGAGCGGCGGTGTCGAGGTCGATTACGTCCTCAAGGGTGATGTCGTGTCCGACGTCGTCGTGGATGCGGAAGCGCCGAGCCCGGAGGTCGACCTTGTCGAGAAGCCCACTCATGGTGACCACTTCGGTCTCCTGTTCGTCCACCACCTTCCACACGGTGACGTCGACCTGACCTAGAGCGATCACCTGCTGAGCGGTGGTCCCGTTGGCGCCCCAGCTTGCCGTGACCTCGGAGGCGCCAGCCGCCTCCGCCCGAGAGATGAGGCGCCCGATGGACTCGCGTACGAGGGGACTGGCCCAATTAGGGGGTCGGTTGGCGGCAATCGCGCCGAAGCATTCCTCGAGCCGCCGGGCAATGGTGTCCTCCTCGCTGTCGGCGAGCGGCAGAGCGGTCTCGTCGCCAAGCGTCAGCTCGAGGACCGTCGATCCCTCGGTCAATCCGGTGAGCCGGATCTCGCTCACTCGGTCGATGAACGCGGGAGCCCGTCCGGGCCGCTCCGCGCCGACGACCTGGCGGGCGATCCGGGTCGCCGTCATCTGCAGGGCCTGGCCGATCTCGGCAAGGTCGCGTAGTGGGATCTGGCCAGCTGGGCTGGCGATGCCCTGGAGCCGCAGCTTGTAGTTGCGTGATGCCGTTGCCACCACCTCCCTTCGGGTCCACGCCAGGCTACTCGGGGGTTGCCTCATCACTCCTGCGGTGCGAACACGTCGCCCTTCGGCGGCGGCTCAACAGGCTCCTGAACAAGTAGGGACTACCCGCATCTTGCCTGGCACCCCGTGGCCGCAGGCGGCTTCTGTTGCGTCGAGCTCGTATGGGCACCCGGCCGGTCGTCTGCTCGTCGCGAGTCGGGCATAGGGCCGGCCGCTCGCTGAGCCACTCACCCTGCGAGCGCCAGCTCCGTCCGGAACACCGCGGTGGGCGTCGAGTACCAATCGGACCTCCGACACCAGGAAAATTCCTAGTCAGGGGGTGTATCGCTCGGGTCGGACAGGGTGATCTTCTGCCGATCTTCTGCCGGGACTCTCAGATCACGGACGCCGATCCGGCCGAGCACCCGCGAACGGTATCGATCACCACGGTACCTCCTCAGTAGTACACTGATTGAGGAGGTAATACCGATGATCACCACGGTCAATCCGAAGGGCCAGGTCACCATCCCCGAGCCGCTGCGCGAGCGCTACGGGTTCCCGCCGGGCACGAAGGTCGTGTGGCTGGAGCGCGACGGCGACCTCATCCCGAAGCCCCTCCTCTCGGTCGAGCAGCTGCGTGGGTGCTTCAAGGGCGCCGAGCTGGCGGCAATGCTGCTGGAGGAGCGCGCGCGGGATCGCAAGCACGAAGATGGCTGATCGCGTCGTCCTCGACGCTCATGCGGTCCTCGTTTTCCTCGGCGAGGAGCCCGGTTGGGCCGAGGTCGAGGAAATCCTGCGAATCGGCGAGCCGTGGATGACGCTCGTCAACCTCGGAGAGGTCGCCTACATCCTTGAACGCGCCTCCGGCGCCGGAGCCGCCGACGAGGTGTGGGCGAACCTTCGGGCAGAGAGCCGGCCCGGTGGAGTGCCGGTTCGATGGATCGACGTCGACGACACCCTCGTGCGCCGGGCGGTGGCCATCAAGGCGCGAGGAGGGCTCAGCTGTGCCGATGCCTTCGCCGCCGGAGCCGCGTCGGTGCTCGATTGCCCGGTGCTCACCGGCGACCAGGAGTTTCGGGTGGCCGAGGAGCTCGGGGTGACGGTCCGCTGGCTCGGGCGCCGGGCATAGCACCCTTCGCCGGGGCGCTCACCCCTCCATTGCCAGCTCCGTCCGGAGCACCAGCGTGGGCGTCGAGTACGGATCCCCCCCGACACTGACTTTCGTCCACGGTCTCGGTGCCTGGCGCGCCCGGGCCTGTTCTTCGCCCCGGCCTCCGTCCACCCGATAGCTCGCGGCCGCCGTCAGGGCCGAGATGGGACTCGACGGTCACCACCCGGCGGGCCGGAGCATAGGTGAGTCGGAGCCCGTGGCGACGGTAGACCTCGGCGCGTCCTCCGGCGCGGTGGTGGCGAGCACGTCGAGCAGGTTGCCGGGGCCGTTCGCCAGCGCGGTGAGCTGGTCGCGAGACAGGCGGAGGCTCCGCTGTCCGCTCGCCCGGCCAAGCTCGACCTCGCCGGCGAGACGCTCGGCCTGGACCTCGGCGATCCAGGCACTCACGACCGCCGGATCGGTGCCGGCCCCGAGTGCGGCGCGGTAACTGGCGAGGCGGGTGTCACACTCGGCCACTCGGCGCCGCGCCGCCTGGGCCTTGGTTTGGCCGGCATCGTCAGTCGATGAGCCGGCGGCGGCCTCCAGCGCGTCGAAGGTGGTGTCGAGCTGGCCGGGGTCGAAGACTTGGGCGAGCCAGCCGTCGAGGGGTCCGAGGATCTGGTCCTCACGCACGGAGACGTTTCTCGGGTGGTCGAGCTCGTTGGCCATCGCGTACTCGCTCGGGTGGCGGCAGCGGTAGTCGGCGCCCGTGTGGTTGGCGCTTCTCTGCATCTTGCGATGGCAGAGGGCGCAGGCGACGAGGCTGTGCAAGCGCGAACGGCTGGGAGGTGGGACGCGGCTTGCGAAGCACCGGGGGCCGCCGGCCGCCGGCGGCGAGAGTGCGCACGGCATGGAACTGCTCGTCGGACACGAGCGGGGTCCCGGGTGGCAGCGGCGAGGGTCGCGAAGCCCCCGAGCTTGGCGACGAGGCGGGCGCGGGTCTCGGTGCCCCGGTCGTGCTCGAAGAAGAAGGCGACCTCAGCCGGCGTCCTGCCAGAATCCGACGACCACGCCCTCCGCCTTCACGCCGAAGTGTTTCGGGGCCTTCCCGATGGCTGACTGGGCCGCCGGTCACCGTCGATGCGGGGCGGTCACGAGACGGTCACCAGTCTTTGGAAGTGAGCACGTCGGATCCGGGAAGGCAGGCCGCCGGCCCGTCTCGAGGTGCGGATCGAGGCCGACCCGCCGAAAGGCGGGGAGGCTACGAGCCCGACGTGGTCGACGACTCGGGGATGATGGTGCCGCAGTAGGGCCGGGTCGAGACCGCCACCCAGCCCTTCTTGGTCGCCCGCATGATCCAGCTGCACTGCTTGGGCAGGTCGTGGCCGAAGATTGTCGAGTAGTCGATGGGCACGGGCAGAAGGCCGTTGCCGTTGTAGGACGTGATGTCGCGCAGTGCCGTGATGACCCGGGCGTGGGTGGGAGTCGGTCCTGCGTGCTCGAGCCCCTTGATCAGGAGGTCCGCTCCGAGCCACGACTCGTAGACGTCATAGGTGGGGAAGTTCGACGGCGACCTCTTCTGGTACTTCCGGAGCGCCGCCACCATCTGGCGGGTCCCGGCGTCGGGGATGGCGGTCGGTCGGAACTCCGACGAGAAGTCATCGCCCAACAGATCCTGCCAGACGGGCTGGTGGACGATGTCCTCCTCGTAGCCGGTGGGGAACAACACCGCCTTCAACCTGATGCCTGCCTGCTTGAAGGCGGTGGCGAGCGCGAAGTTCTGATTGTTCCCCATGCCCGCCCAGACGGCGTTGACGCCCTTCTGCCGGGCGAGCAACGCCTCGGTCGTGAAGTCAACCGTTCCGAAGGGGACGGTCGTGTCGACGACCCCCACCTTCCCGCCGGCCCGCTGGAAGGAGAGGGCGGCACCCCGTGCGCCATCGGTCGAGGAGGGCGAGATGCCGATGCCGTAGGTGCCGAGGACCGTGCCCCCGAGTGATCTGAGAAAGGCCCCCGTGGAGGTGTAGGCGGGAAAGCGGGGGTCCCAGCTGCCCACGTCGGAGGCGAACATGTTGGTGTTGGGACGCTCACCCCACTCCGGGCCGTCGAAGCCGCCGCCGGTGACGGGGATCCCGGCCGCGGTGGCGTACTTGTAGCCGGCATAGAAGAGCGGGGTGTCCGCCACGATCCCGATGACCCCCCGCGAGACCGCCTCCTGCACGGCAGTGGCGTCGGTGGTGGGGTTGGTCTGGTCGTTGATGATCAGGGGAACCAGCTCGTGCCCGTCCACGCCACCTCGGGCGTTCTGCAGATCGATGCGCGCCAGGAACCCCTCGGGGGAGTTCTGGAAGAGGGGCGCCCCGAGGCCCGTCGTCTCCCCGATCATGGCGATGGTGAGCGGCGGGCGGGTGAACGTCGGGGCGGAGGCCGCCGGTCCGGCCCCGAGCGGGACTCCCAGGGCGGCCAGCAACGCACCCAGCAGGACCAGCCGAGCGCCCCGCTCGAATCCCCGCCCTCCTCGGACTCCGCGCCGTGAACCCCCGCGCCACACGATCGCCGAAACCTACCCCCAGTCCCTTGACCAGCGCTCGCCGGACCACCTCGTCGGCCCGGCGGAGTGCGATGTCGCTGGATCGACGCCGACGACGCCCTCGTGCGCCGGGCGGCGGCCATCAAGGCGCGAGGAGGGCTCAGCCATGCCGACGCCTTCGCCGCTGGAGCCGCGTCGGTGCTCGATTGCCCGGTGCTCACCGGCGATCCGGAGTTTCGGATGGCCGAGGAGCTCGGGGTGACGGTCCGCTGGCTCGGGCGCCAGGCATAGCGCCCTTCGCCAGGTTGCTCACCGTGCCAGCGCCGGCCCCGTGCAGCACGGATCCCGTGGGGCGCGACCTGCGACGCTCCTGGTGGCCCCCGCGCTGACGGTCAGGCCCGGCTGGGTCTGGCAGAGTGAGGTCGATGACCGGCAAATCGGTGAAGACAGCCGGACGTAACCGGGGCGGGACGTGGCTCGTTCTCAGCCGCGACATCTCCGACTCGGTACGGATCGACGGCGAGCCGCACGTACGGGCAGGCATGGTGCTGGACATGGACACCGGCCTGGTGCGAGGAGTGGCCGCTGGCACGACCGAGAGCGACGCGATCGCTCAGGCGTTCACGATGGGCCTCACGAAGCCGGCGGGAAGCCTGCCACCAGGGCGGCCGGACGAGGTGCTCTGCGCCCCCGAGCTCGAGGCTCAGATCATCGAGATCTTGCCGTCCATCATTGCCGGTGATCGTCTGCCTCCGGTTCGGGTGATCGAGCCACCGGCGGAGGCAGACGACATCTTCGATTCGTTCGTCGGGCACATGTCGGGTCGCTCGCAGCCGACCGAGCCGCCGAGCCCGTCTGACTGGGGGCTTCTCTACCGGCGCGCCTTCGACTTCTACGAGGCTACGCCCTGGGCTCGATGGCACGACGGGGTCGTGCTGAGCCTGGAGACGAGCATCGAAGACACCGACGGCGGCTGGGCGGCGGTGGTGATGGGGAACGCGGGTATCCAGCACGGTCTGGTGCTCTATCCCGGCGGGCACGTGCCGGCCGGCCTGGACGACTGGGAGCCCGGACTCCCGGTGCCGATGCCGCCGGGGACCCTTTCGCTGATGTTGGACCATCCCTCCGACCTTCCCTCGGATCTGCGCAACAAGGCGATCCGTTACGGGTGGCCACCTGACGCGGAGCTGGTGCCTGCGGTGCTTCGCCTCGGTCGGGAATTCGGGGGCGACCCGGGAGCGGAGGACGTCCAGCTGTTGGCGGCCGCGCTGGCCGCGGTGACGGCGCATGACACCCGCGGCCCGGTTGCGGTCGGTTCGGCCCATCAAGTCACCAGCGGCGAGATCGTGCTCGGGGACGGGCGTACGGCGACGTTCTCCATCGCTCAGACCCCACCGGCGCCGGCCCCCGACGGTCCCCGTTTTCGGGTCCACCAGGCCGGCTTCGACCTTGTCCCTCAGGGGACGCCGGTGGTGCTCGGCCACCTGTCGTGGGCATCTGCGAGAGCACTGGGCGGCGCGGCCCGAATCCACCGGCCCTTTCCCCGCGGGGCCCCACCACGCGCCGGCACGGAAGTGCCGCTCCTGGCGATCCTGGCGAAACCGAAGAAGGGCGACTCCATCGCAGCCGGAGTCGCCGACCTCGACCCCTACGGAGTGACGGCTGTATCCACCGACGATGGCCAGGAGGTCTTCGTCCTGGCCGGCGGCAACGGCGCGCAGCTGTTGATGGAGGTACCCGCCGACAGCCCCGGCATGGCGGACTTCCGCCGGCGGATGAGAGCAACCAAGGGACTCCACGTCGTGATGGTGGCCGACGAAGCGACCAGCAGGGGCGAAGGTACGGTCTACGGCTTCTTCGAATGCCACCAGCCGCTCTCGAAGGGGCCACGACAGAGCAACGAGCGCCGAGGCGGGAAGCGGTCGAAGCGCCCGAGATAGGCACGGCGAGGTCCCGAGGAGCGACCCTGGAACCTCAGGTCTCGCGTCAAAGAGCCCGATCCGACGTCCGGCGGCCGAGCGCCAGTGGCAGGAACGCCACGAGCGCCGCCGCCTGGGTGGCAAGCACGAAGAGGTGCAGCGCGCTGCGGGAGGTGTCGTAGAGCTCTCCGGTCACCGCCCCACCGGCCAGCCAAGCGAGGCCGTAGACGGCGGTGAACGTGCCGTAGCCGGTGCCGCGGCGGCGAGCCGGCACGAGGTCGGTGACCGCCGCCCGCATCGTCGACTCGTGCACGCCCATGGCGGCGCCCCACACGAGGGCGCCGACCCACACGAGGGCGGCGCGGGTGCTGAAGGAGAGGAACGGCACGACGGCGGTCAGGAACGGCAGCACGACGAGCCCGCGCAGCCCGACCCGCTCGTAGAGCCAACCCGACCCGAGGGCGGTGAGGGCGTCGGCACCCATCGCCGCGGCGTAGACGACCGGGATCTGCCATCTCGGCACCACCGACGCCACCTCGAGGTGGTAGGAGAGGACCCCGAAGGTGGCGAACCCGACCATCGTCAGGGCGGTGAAACCGCTGTAGACCCAGAACCGGCCCGAGAACCGCCACGACGGCCCGCCGTCGGCGTCCGAAGAGCTTTTGGGAGGGGCCACGTCGTCGGGCTCGTACGCTGCCGGCATCGGCACGGCCCGGCGCAGCCAAACGAGGGTCAGCACCGCCGCCACGCCGGGCACGGCGAGCACGGCCAGCCCGAGGCGGTACCCCGACAGCGCCACCATGCCCGCCACCAGCAGCGGGCCCAGTAGCGCTCCGGACTGGTCCAGCGCCTCGTGCAGGCCGAACGCCTTCCCTCGCCCGATGCCGGCGCTGGCGAACCCGAGCATCGTGTCGCGGGCCGGGGTGCGCACCGCCTTGCCGAACCGCTCGGCGACGACCGCCGTCGCCGCCTGCCAGAAGGCGGTCGCCGCCCCGAGCAGCGGGACGGCGATCACGGTGATGACGTAGCCGGTGATCGAGATCGACCAGTAGCGACGGGTGCGGTCCGACAGCGGGCCGGTGAAGAGGCGGAGCACCAGGGCCACCGCCTCGCCGGCCCCGGTCACCAGCCCGACCACCGCCGCGTTCGCGCCGAAGGTGGCCAAGTAGGGGCCAACGATGCCGCGGGCACCCTCGTAGACGAAGTCGGCCAGCATGCTGACCACACCGAACGCCACGACGAACCGCATCGGGCTCAGCCGGTTCGGGGGGCTCGCTTGGACCGCGGGCGCCGGCGCCGGCGGTTCCTCGGTTGGCACCGGGACAAGCTAACCGTGCACCGAAAGCGAGGGTGCTCGAGAGCGGCCGGTGGCGTCCCGATGCAACCGGAGCGCCGACCCGGCCGTCTACCAGGTGTATGGAGGACATGGTGGGCGAGCAGCTGTTCCTCGACGAGAGTGCGACGGACGCGGCGAGCTTCGACGCCTTCTACGCGGCGACGAGCCGGCGACTCCTCGGCCAGCTCGTCGTCCTGTGCGGGGATCCCCAGGAGGCCCAGGACTGCCTGCAGGAGGCCTTCCTGCGAGCCTGGCAGCGCTGGTCGAAGGTGGCGGCCCTCGAACGACCCCGCCGCCTGGGTGCACACGGTGGCGTGGCGCCTTGCCATCGACCGTTGGCGCCGGGCGCAGAACGGCGTCCGGGCATGGCGCCGGCACGGCGGCCCGGCGCACGCGCAGGACGCCGGCCCCGACCGCACGGCGCTGATGGCGGCGCTGCGGCGCCTGCCGGCCCCGCAGCGCGAGGCGGTCGTCCTCCACCATCTCGTGGGCATGAGCGTCGAGCAGATCGCGGACCACAAGGGCACGCCGGCGGGGACGGTCAAGGCCCGGCTGTCGCGGGGCCGGGCCACGTTGGCGGACTTGCTGACCGAGGGAGGCTCGAGATGAGCGACGAGACGCGGACGCCCGAGCTCGACGAACGGCTGCGCGACCTGGCCGAGCTCGGCTGGCACCTACCCCTCCCCTCCGGTGCGGCGGTCCGGGCCGCCGGCAATCGGCGCAGGGTGAGCCGCCGGGTGGGGGTGGTCCTCGCCGCCCTGGGGCTCGCCGCTGCCCTGGGGACCGGCCTCGGCCTGTCGTCGAGCCCGCCGCGACCGACCCGGCCGGCGGCACCGACATCGGGGGCGCTGCAGGCCGTCTGGGCTCCCATGAGGACCGAGCCCGGGGCGTTCGGACGCGGTGCGGACGTCAGCGCGCTGGTGGCATGGCGGGGCCGGCTGGTGGCGGTGGGGTCGGTCCCGGGCTGCGCCGTTGCGTCGCAGCGCGGCTGCCCGACGAGCGGGGCAGAGTGAATCTCGGTCTCCGGAGGGCCCTGGCGTCGCCGGCCCCTCTCGGTGGCGCCCCAGGACTTCGCCAACGACGTGGCGCTGGTCGCGACCCCGACCGAGCTCCTGTTGGTGGTGGAGCTCCCGGCCGGCGCCGGCTGGGGGACGGCGCCGCCGCCCTACGAGGACCTCACCTCGGTGTGGGCATCGACCGACGGCACGCACTGGACCCGACAGGCCATTCCGGTGGCGATGACCCAGTCGGCCCTCGGCCCGCTGGTCGCCGGGCACCGGGTCGTCCTTGCGGTGGCCGACGACCGCGCCCGCAGCCAGGTGGGCGTCTGGGTCCGGCGCGCCGGCCGCTGGCGCTTTCGGCCGATGGCCGGCACGCAGGGAGCGGGGGTCTTCGCCTGGTCGACGAGCGCCACCCCGACCGGCTTCGTGGCCGGGGGCCAGGTGCCGGTCGGGGTGATCGCCGGGCCGCAGGAGCCGGCCGTCTGGTCGTCGGCCGACGGGGTTCGCTGGCAGCGGACGGTGCTCAGCACGGCGACGGGCCAGGTGACGGCCGTGGCCTCGGTCGACGGGCACACCTACGCCGGCGGCGAGGAGTTCGGCTCGGCCGCCGGCGGGCACGCGGCGTACTGGACGGTGGCGCGAGGCGAGTGGAAGGCCATGGTGGTGACGGGCCCCCTCCCACCTCCCGACGTCGATGCGATCGTGCCCGGCCCGGCCGGGCCGGCGGCCGTGTCGTCGAACGGCACCGTGGCGCTCCTCGCCGACGGCGCCTGGCGGTCGGTCCCGACGAGGCGCACGACGCTCTCGGGGGGCCGGCTGTCCCCGGGGCCGAGCGCCGCCTTCGGACGACGGGTCGTGGCGATCATGAACGGCACCGCCAGCGCCACGCCGTGGCAGCTCACCTTCGAGGCCGGCTAGCCCGGGCGCGGCCGGGTGTCCCGAGCGGTGACCGCGGGCTCCCAGACGGCCACCGCAGCCCGGCGCCACCCCGGGAGGTAGCGATGAACGAAGGTCTGTGGAAACGCCCGTTGGTTGGCGCTGGCTACGGCTTCGCCGCCGCCGGTCTGCTGGCCCCGAAGCGGCTCGCCACCCTGGTCGACACCAAGGAGGTGGGCGACGAGCTGGCGGCGGCGGCGGCCATGTTCGCGACCGACGCCGCCCTGGCGCTTCTGGGGCGGCCCGTAAGAAGACCACCAGGCGCCCTGGCGGGACCCTCGCTGGGCTCGCGGCGGCGCTCGGCGCTCGGCACTCTCGCCGCTTCGGGCGTGGCGGAGGCCTGAGCCTTCAACGACTGGTCCAGGATCATGGTCGAGGTCGACTACCCGCACGGCGACACCACCTGGCCGTGCACCCAGGAGGTGATCGAGCGGCTGAGGGGCGACATCCCGATCGACGAGCTGCGCCAGATGGCCCACCAGAACGCCGTCCGCCTCTACCGCTGGCCGTTGCCGCCGTGACGCTCCCGTAGCCGGGCTACGCCTTGGGAGGAAGCCGGTCCCGGTAGGACTCGGGCAGCAGCTCGAGGAGCTGCCCGTCGGGGTCGCGGAGGAAGAGTGCGGCCCCATCGAGGTCGGTGTCCTCCAGGATCTCGGCCCCGTGGTCCGCTGCTTTGCGGGCGGCAGCCCGGACGTCGGGGACCGACAGCGAGAGGTGGGTCAGGCCGGGCTCGTTCATCGTGCGCCGGCGGGCCTCGGCGAGCGCCCCGGGCGCCGAGTAGTGCATGAGCTCGAGCACGAAGCCGTCGAGGTAGAGATAGGCGGCGGTGACCCCGAGGGGTGCTGGCAGCTGGTTGAGCTTGGCGGTGGCGTCGTCGGGGGGCTGGATCTCGTACCAGAAGGTGAACCCGAAGACCTCCTGGTAGAAGCGCTTGGCTCGTTCCAGGTCGGTGACCACCTGCCCGGTGTGGTTGTAGGTGGCCATGTCCGTTGCTCCGTGTCGACTTCGGTCGCCGCCTGCCCTCTCGGCGAGTGGGCGCGCATCGTAGGCGATCCCTGGCCGACGCCGCTGCCGCCGAACGGCTGCGAAGGCGACCGTCTACCGTGGGTGCGGTGAGCGATCCGACGAACCACGATCGGCGACTCCAGGGCCTTCGCCGGCGGGCCGCCAGCGGTGGGGCCGACGGCGCCCGGGCCGCCGCCGAGCTCGCTCATGCCGGCGAGGCACTGCACCTCGAGGTCGTCCTCACCGGTCTGGCCGGCGAGCGGGTACTCGTCGGCCACGTGGTCGGGATGCACCAGCTGCTCCACGCCGGCGGTCTCCACGGGCCGCGCGAGACGCCGGCCATCCTCTACGTGTTCGCCGACGCGCTCGCCGTGCGCCCGACCGACGACGCCCCGATGTCGACCGTCCCGGCGCTCGGTCTCCACCTGCTGCTGCCGCCGCTGGCGGTGGCGCGATGGCTGTACAAGACCGGCCGGATCGCCCACGCCAACGTCGAGCTGGTGAAGGAACTGGCGAACGAGGAGGGTCACTTCGAGGCCTCGCTGGCCGAGTGGACGGTCGACGACTTCGCGGAGGCCGATCCCAAGGTGCAGGTCGTTCGGGCGAGCGATCTCGGGGGGCCGCTCCACCTCTACGACCACCTCGGCTTCGCACGGCTGACGGCGACGCTGCCCGGCGAGCCACCGTTGCGCCTGAAGAGCACCTTGCCGGTGACCCCGGGGGCTCTCGCCGCCATGGAGGAACTCTTCTGTGCCGTCCAATGGCCGCACGGCCTCCGCTTGGCCGCGCCCGACGAGCGTCCGGAGGGCCCGACCGGGCGCTCGGAGGGAACAGACGCCGGATCGACATCCTGAGGCCACACGTCCTGCACGCGCGCCGTCAGGTCGAGCGTCCGTCGACGCGGACGGTGGCGATGGCTCGGAGGTGGGACCAGAAGGCGTCGAGCGACGGGGAGTGGCTGCTCGGTCGCCGCAGCGCCGCCAGCGTCCGGGTCAGGCGTTGGCGTCCGGTGGGCAGCAGGCAGAGGCGGCGAGCGGCCAGGTCGTCGGCCACGGCCGCCAAGGAGATGACGGCGTAGCCCAGACCGGCCACGACGGCGGCGCGCACGGCGTCGACCTGGCCCAGTTCCAGCACTGGCCCACGCCGGTAGCTCGAGCCGAGCAGCTGGGCGGCCAGCTCCTCGGTGCCCGAGCCCGGCTCACGAGCCAGGTAGCGGTGCCCGGAGAGGTCGGCCAAGCGCACGCGGTCCAGGCCGGCGAGTGGGTGCTCCGGAGCGGCCACGACCACGAGCTCGTCGACCTCCACGCCGAGCTCGTCCAGCCCCTGACGGGGTTCGGGCCCCTCGACCAGGGCGCAATCGACGGCCACGTCGTGCACCATCCTGATCGCCTCGTGGGTGTTCACGAGGCGCACGTTGACGGCGACCCCGGGGAAGCGCTCGACGAACCCGGACAACCAGTCCGGAAGGCGGTAGATGCCGACGGTGTTGCTGGCGGCGATGGCCAGGCGGCCGACCACCAGCCCCGTCCGCCCCTCGGCGACGTCGAGGAACGAGCGCCGGGCGGCGAGGACGGCGGCAGCCGGTCCGGCGAGGGCACGGCCGTCGTCGGTGAGGCGCACGCCGCGCCCGACCCGCTCGAACAGCGACAGCCCCAGTGCGTCTTCGAGGGACCGGAGGTGGTGGCTGACCGACGGCTGCGTCAGGCCGAGCTCGCCGGCGGCCCGGGTGACGTGCTCATGGCGTGCCACCACCACGAAGGCCTCCAGCTGATCGAGCGTGACCGCCCGCAATCCATCGAAAGTGTCGATCATATACATCGAACGTATTCGTTGGACCGTGCGGTGTCAGGTCCTTAGCCTTGGGCCCGTGGACGCCACCGCGCCGACCCGGTGGGTGAAGGTCCTCGATCAGACGAAGTGCATCGGCTGCCACGCCTGCACGACGGCGTGCAAGGCGGAGAACGACGTGCCGCTCGGGGTGACCCGCACGTACGTGAAGTCGGTGGACGTCGGGACGTTCCCCGCCGCCCGGCGGGCCTTCCAGGTCACCCGCTGCAACCAGTGCGACGACCCCCCTTGCGTGGCGGCGTGCCCGACCGCCGCCATGTACCAGCGGCCCGACGGGATCGTGGACTTCGACAAGTCGGTCTGCATCGGGTGCAAGGCGTGCATGGCGGCGTGCCCGTACGACGCCATCTTCATCAACCCGGCGGACCACTCGGCGGAGAAGTGCAACTTCTGCGCACACCGCCTCGAGGTGGGGCTCGAGCCTTCGTGCGTCGTCGTGTGCCCGACCGGCGCGATCGTGGTCGGCGACCTTTTCGACCCGGGTTCGGCGGTCGCCCGACTGGTCGGGCGCTCGCCGATGTCGGTGCGACGCCCGGAGAAGGGGACCGGTCCGGCCGTCTTCTACCGCGGGGCGGATCTGGCGACGCTGGACCCGCTGGCGGCCGCCCGGCCGACCGGTGGCATCTACGCCTGGGCGGGTCAGGGGACGCCGGGGCGACGACACGTGCCCGGGGGCCACCCCCGTCGGCACAACTCGACGGCGGCGGCCGTCGTCTCCTACGACGTGGCGCACGAGGCGCCCTGGGGTTGGCGGGTGAGCCTCTACACCTGGACGAAGGGACTGGCGGCCGGGACCTACCTGGCGGCACTCGTCCTGGTGCTCGCCGGCCGCCTTCGTTGGAGCAGCGGGACCTATGGCGACGTCGCCCCGGCGGTGGCGCTCGCCATGCTGGCGGCCACCGGGGGACTGCTGGTCTGGGACCTCAAGCATCCTCGGCGGTTCTGGATGCTCTTCGCCCGCCCGCAGTGGCGGAGTTGGCTGGTCCGGGGCGGGGTGATCATCACGGCGTACGGTGCGGTCCTGGTGGCCGCCCTCGTCACCGCCGCCTGGGGCTCGGTCACCGGGGAGCAGGTGGTGGCCGGTGCGGGCCTGCCGCTCGGGGTGCTGACGGCGGCCTACACGGCGTACCTGCTCGCCCAGGCGCGCGGCCGGGACCTGTGGCAGAGCCAGCTCCTGGCGCCCCACCTCGTCGTCCAGGCGCTCGTGCTCGGGGCGGGGGTGGTGCTGCTCGCCACCGGGGCAAGCGGCCGGACAGGCACCGGGGCGGGCGACCTCCTGGCGGCAGCGGCGGCGCTCCACCTCACGATGGTGGCCGGCGAGGTGACGCCGCGGCACCCGACCGCCCACGCCCGGCTCGCCGTCGAGGAGATGGTGCGGGGACGCTTCGCCGCCTTCTTCTGGGCGGGCATCGCCCTGGTGGCGGCCGCGGTGGCCGCCCCGTGGATCGGGATCGCCGCCGCACCGTGCGCCTTCGTCGGGGTGGCGTGCCACGAGCACGCCTACGTGCAGGCGGCCCAGGCGGTGCCGCTGGCATGACGTCGCGTCGTCGGGCCGCCCGCCTGGATCGGCTGGAGAAGGCGCTGCGCGCCGCCCGTGCGGCCGGCGACGCCCGTGCCGACCCGTTCTACCCCGGACCGAGCGATGCCGGCTTGGCCAGCTTCCCGCCGCCCGAGCGCTGGGACGACTGGGTCGAGCTCGACTCGCGGGCGTGGCCGGAGCGGTCGGAACGCCACTACATGCTCGTCCCGACGACCTGCTTCAACTGTGAGTCGGCGTGCGGGCTGCTCGCCTACATCGACCGCGAGACGCTCACGGTCCGCAAGTTCGAGGGCAACCCGGAGCACCCGGGCTCGAGGGGCCGCAACTGCGCCAAGGGTCCGGCCACCATCAACCAGGTGACCGACCCCGATCGGGTGCTCTACCCCCTACGGCGGGCCGGCCCCCGCGGAGGGGGCCGCTGGGAGCGGGTCAGCTGGGACAGCGCGCTCGACGACGTGGCCGGGCGGATCCGGCGGGCGATCCTGGAGGACCGGCGGGAAGAGATCATGGTCCACGTCGGACGGCCCGGCGAGGACGGGTTCACCGAGCGGGTGCTCGCCAGCTGGGGGGTCGACGGGCACAACACACACACCAACATCTGCTCGAGCGGTGCCCGCACCGGCTACCAGCTCTGGATGGGGATCGACCGCCCCAGCCCCGACCACGCCAACGCGGCGGTGATCTACCTCATCAGCTCGCACCTCGAGTCCGGTCACTACTTCAATCCGCATGCCCAGCGAGTCATGGAGGCCCGGGCGAAGGGGGCGAAGGTGATCGTGCTCGACACGCGCCTGTCGAACACGGCCACCCACGCCGACTACTGGCTGGCCCCCCAGCCCGGCTCCGAGGCGGCCATCAACCTGGCGTTCTGCCGCCACCTGATCACCGGCCGCCGCTACGACGACGGCTTCGTCCGCCGCTGGTGGAACTGGGAGGAGTACCTCACGGCCTGCCGGCCCGACCTGCCGGTCGACTTCGAGTCGTTCCACCGCGCCCTCTGCGACGCCTACGACCGGTTCACCTTCGAGTACGCCGCCACCGAATCCGGGATCGCCGCCGCCACCCTGCGCGAGGTGGCCGGGGTGGTGGCCGGAGCCGGCACCCGCTTCTCGGCCCACAACTGGCGCTCGGCGGCTGCCGGCAACCTCGGCGGCTGGCAGGTCAGCCGGACGCTGTTCATGATCTCGGCCCTCCTCGGGGCGGTCGCCACCCCGGGCGGGACCTTTCCCAACGCCTGGCACAAGTTCGTCCCCCGGCCGATCCACGTGCCGCCGCACCCCGAGGGGTGGAACGACCTGACCTGGCCGCCGGAGTTCCCGCTGGCCCAGAACGAGATGTCGTTCCTCTTGCCGCACTTCTTAAAGGACGGCCGGGGCCGACTGGAGGTGTACGTCACCCGGGTCTACAACCCGGTGTGGACCAATCCCGACGGTATGTCCTGGGTCGAGGTCCTCACCGACGAGTCGCTCGTCGGTTGCCACGTGGCGCTGACCCCGACGTGGAGCGAGTCCGCCTTCTTCGCCGACTACGTCCTGCCGGTCGGGCACGGCCCCGAGCGCCACGACAGCCACTCCTACGAGCAGTACGACGGGCAGTGGCTCGGTTTCCGCCAGCCGGTGGTCCGCGAGGCGAGCCGACGGCTCGGCCGCCCGGTCGACGACACCCGCCGGGCGAACCCCGGCGAAGTCTGGGAGGAGAACGAGCTGTGGATCGAGCTCTCGTGGCGGATCGACCCCGACGGCTCGTTGGGCATTCGCCGCCATCACGAGTCGAGGAGCCGCCCGGGCACGAAGCTGACGGTCGACGAGTACTACGGCTGGATGTTCGAGCGTTCGGTCCCCGGCCTCCCCGCCGCCGCCGCCGCCGAGGAGCTCACCCCGCTCGACTACATGCGCCGGCACGGTGCGTTCGAGATCCGCCGGGGCACGGGCGCCCACCACGAGGAGCCGGTGCCCGACGACGAGATGGCCGACGTCGCCGTCGGGGCCTTCGGGAGGGTCTACAGCGCGGCGCCAGCCGCCCCATCGTCGAACATCGTCCCGACAGGGGTGCCGCCGGCCGACGCCGGCGGGCGGCGGGCGGTGGGTGTGCTCGTCGACGACGATCCCACCGTCCGCCGCGGCTTTCCGACCCCCTCGGGGCGGCTCGAGTTCTACTCCTCGACCCTGGCGGCCTGGGGGTGGCCCGAGCACGCCATCCCCGGGTACATCCGGAGCCACGTGCACCCCCAGGCGCTGTCCGACGACGAGCTGGTGCTCATCTCGACCTTCCGCCTCCCCACCCAGATCCACACCCGCTCGGCCAACGCCAAGTGGCTGGACGAGCTCGCCCACTCGAACCCTCTGTGGGTGCACCCCTCCGACGCCGCTCGGTTGGGCGAGGCGGAGGGGGGACCGCCGATCGCCAGCGGGGACCTGGTGCGGGTCGAGACGTCGATCGGCCACTTCGTGACCAAGGCCTGGGTCACCGAGGGGATCCGGCCGGGGGTCGTCGCCTGCAGCCACCACATGGGGCGCTGGAAGCCCGAGGGGCAGGCCGGGGGACAGGGCCAGGCGATGTCGACGGTGGCCCTCGAGCGGTCGGCGAGCGCCTGGTCGTTGGCAGTTCGGCAGCGGCCGCGCCCGTACGCCTCGACCGACCCCGACACCTCCCGGCTGTGGTGGAGCGAGATCGGGGTGCACCAGAACCTCACCTTCGCGGTGCAACCCGACCCGATCTCCGGCATGCACTGCTGGCACCAGGCCGTGCGGGTGCGCCGGGCCGCGCCGGGGGACGAGGCGGGCACCGTCGTGGCCGACACCGTGGCGGCCCGCCGGGTGTACCGGGAGTGGATGGAGATGACCCGGTCGGCGCTGCGGTTCTCGCCCGACGGCGACCGGCGGCCCTCGTGGCTGATGCGGCCGCTGCGACCGTCGGCTGCCTCCTACCGCCTCCCCGGGACCGACACCCCCGGCACCGGCGCCGGCCGGTGAGCCGTCGATCCGCCGCCGAGGGCACCACCCGTCCGGAGCTGCTGCGGGCCCTCGGCCGGCTCGCCGACCCGGCGCCGGACCACCAGCTCTGCGAGCTGCTCGGGCTTCCGGCACCGCCCCCTGCCCACGTGCACACCGAGGTGTTCCTCCTCCAGTCCCATCCGTACGCCTCGGTGCACCTCGGTGCCGACGGGCTAATGGGTGGGGAGGCCGGGGCGCGGGTGGCCGATTTCTGGCGGACCCTCGGGTTCGAACCGCCGACCGGTGCCGACCGGTTGAGCCCGCTGCTCACCCTCTACGCCGATCTCGGCGAGGAGGAGCTGCGCAGCGACGGTCACCGCCGCCGCGCCCTCGCCAGCGCCCGCGGGGCCCTCGCCTGGGAGCATCTCGTGCCCTGGGTCCCGACCTATCTCGGCGTCGTCGTCCGGCTCGGCGACCCGTTCTACGGGGCGTGGGCGAGATTGCTGCTCGAGGCGCTCGAGGTCGAGCTCTCGACCCTCCCAGAGCGCGCCGATCTCCCGCGGGCATTGGCCGCCTCACCGCCGCCCTGCGACGCCGGCACCAGGACGGCGTTGCTCGAGAGCCTGCTCGCTCCAGCACGCAGCGGCATCGTGGTGACACGTGCCGACCTCGTGGAGGCCGGCCGAGACCTCGGCCTGGCCGTACGGCTGGGCGAGCGCCGCTACACCCTCGGGGGGCTCCTCGACCAGGACGCTCCGGCGACACTCCGGTGGCTCGGGCGCCTCGCCGCCGGATGGGGCGAGTACCACCAGGGCCTCGCCACCGGCCCGCTGGCCCCGGTCGCCCGATGGTGGGCGAGCCGAGCACGCCACACGGCCGGGGCGCTGACGACGGCGCCGGCGACCGATGCCGAAGGGTCCATGGCAGGATCGTCGGCGTGACTGCGGCGAGGGTCGACCAGTGGCTGTGGGCCGTGCGGCTCTACAAGTCCCGCTCGGCGGCCACCGAGGCCTGTCGCGGGGGGCACGTCCGGGTCAACGGCTTGACGGCGAAGCCGGCCGCCCACCTCCGGCCGGGCGACCGGGTGGCGGCGCTGGTCCACGGCCGGGAGCGGCTCCTCGAGGTCGTCGAGCCCGTCACCAAGCGCGTCGGTGCGGCGCCGGCCGCCGGGTGCTTCCTCGACCACAGCCTGCCGCCGCACCCCCCGGGGGAGGGTGGCGTCAGCAGGCCGAGAGGGAGCGGTCGCCCGACCAAGCGCGACCGGCGGCGGCTCGAGCGGCTGCGTCCCTGAGCCGCCGCCGGATCGGGACCGGACGCGGGGCGACGTGCGATAGCTTGCTCCTGCTCGATGATGCCGATTGGCAGGCCGACGGCGAGGAGACCGGCTCGCGTGACTCGGAGGCTCCCATGACGACGACGACTGACTACGACGATGTCGACCTCTTCGGCGACCGCGACCTCCCGGCCGATCCCTACCCGTTCTACGACTGGGTCGTTCCCACGGTCCGGTCTGGTACTACGAGCGCTGGGGAGTCTGGCTCGTCACCGGCTACGAAGAGGTCATCGCCGTCTACCACGACCAGGCGTCGTGGTCGAACTGCAACACGGTCAGCGGGCCGTTCTTCAAGATGTCGGTCCCGCTCGAGGGGGACGACATCACCGAGATCATCGAGGCGCACCGGGACGAGCTGCCCTTCAGCGACCAGCTGCCGTCCTTCGACCCGCCCAAGCACACCGCCCACCGCGGCCTGCTCATGCGGTTGATCACGCCGAAGCGGCTGAAGGAGAACGAAGCCTTCCTCTGGTCGTTCGCCGACGAGATGATCGACACGTTCATCGACGACGGTCACTGCGAGCTCCTCCACCAGTACGCCATCCCGTACACGCTCATGGTGATCGCCGACCTCCTCGGGGTGCCCACCGAGGACCGTGACGCCTTCCTCGAGCACCTGACGACCAAGGTCCGCGCCGCCCGGATGGAGCACAAGCCGCTCGAGTACCTCTACGAGCAGTTCACCCGCTACATCGAGGAGCGGCGGGCGTCGCCGCGCCGCGACGTGATGACCGAGATGGCGCAGACGACGTTCCCCGACGGCTCGCTGCCCCCGGTCGAGGACGTCATGCGGCTGGCCGCCAACCTCTTCTCGGCCGGGAGCGAGACGACCGCCCGCCTCATCGGCATGTCCCTGCGGACCCTCGGCGACCACCCTGAGCTCCAACAGCGCCTGCGCGACGACCAGGGCCTCATCGCCCCGTTCGTCGAGGAGATGCTCCGCACCGAGGCGCCGCTCAAGGGGTCGTTCAAGCTCGCCAAGGTGGCGACGACCCTGGGCGGGATCGAGATGCCGCCGGGCACGATCGTCTACGTGATGACCGACGCGGCGAGCCGCGATCCCCGACAGTACGAGTGCCCGAACGAGTTCCGGCTCGACCGCCCCAACGGGCGCCAGCACCTCGCGTTCGGCCACGGCATCCACACCTGCGCCGGGGCGCCGCTGGCCCGCGCCGAGGCCCACGCCACCCTCGTGCGCTTCCTCGCCCGCATGTCCGACATCGGCATCTCCGAGCAGCACCACGGACCGCCCGGTGACCGCCGGTACGAGTACGACCCGACCTACATGCTCCGGGGGCTGACCGAGCTCCACCTCGAGTTCACCGCCGCCCGCTGATCTCGGCGGGTCGGCGATCGCCGGTCCGAAGGTCGGCGGCGCCGCTCGGAGACACCACCGAGGAGCCGGGTGAGGACGACGTAGGTCAGGTTGCCCGCCGGCCACTGGGTCACCACCGCGCCGCTCGGCGACGTGAAGTAGTTCCGGCTGACGGTCCACGACGTCCCGCGCATCTTGCGCTGCAGCCACCGGTGCCACCGGGCCTCGAACGCCGGTCGCACCTCGATGGCGGTGACGCCGAGGCGGCGCATGCGACCGATCGCCCGGACGGCGTAGGCCGCCTGCGCCTCGAGCATCGACACGATCTCGCCGCCGTTGGTGCCGGGCCCTCGGTCCCCTCGGCGTCGACGATCCCGGTCGGTGTGACCGCGACGACCGCCGACGGCACCAGCTCGACGTTGTCCTCCTTGAGCGCCGGGTAGTAGGTGGTGGCGAACACCGGCCGCTTCCCGCCGAAGGGATGGGTCGGGGTCACCGCGGCCCGCAGGTCCGGACGGTCGGAGAACGTCCGTTCGATGTAGTCGAGGCAGAACCGCTCCCGGGCGGCGTTCCGCCGGGTCCCGGGCCGGAACAGCGCACCCCCCCACAGTGCCTTCTCGAGGGCGTAGCGCAACCGCAGCCGCTCGAGCCGGCGGCGCCACGGCACGGCCAGCCTGGCCAGTTCCCGGTCGCCGAGCTCGACCTCGCCCTTGGGCATCACCCAGCCGGGGTCGCGCTGGAAGACGTAGAGGCGGCGGACGAGCGGCTGGATCGCCGGCACGACCTGGGTGGCCGACGACCCGGTGCCGACGACCGCCACGGTCTTGTCGGTCAGGTCGCGGTGGTGCTCCCAGCGGGCGGTGTGGAAGGCCGGGCCGCCGAAGTCCTCCAGCCCCGGCCAGCTCGGGTAGCGCGGGACGTTGAGGAAGCCGACGGCCGAGATCAGGGCGTGGCACTCGTCGACGTCGCCGTCGTCGAGTGCGACGGTCCAGATGTGGCGCTCGTCGTCCCAGGTCGCCGACTCGACGGTGGTGCCGAGCCGCAGGTGCGGGCGGACGCCGAGCTCGTCGACGGTGGCCTCCAGGTACCGCTGGAGCTCGGGCTGCTTGGCGTGCGACGACGTCCACCGGTGGGGCCGGAACGAGAAGCAGTAGAGGTGCGAGGCGACGTCCACCTCGGCGCCCGGATAGGTGTTGTCCCACCACGTCCCGCCGATGCCGGGCGACGACTCGTAGATCGTGAAGGTGTCGATGCCGGCCCGCTTCAAGCGGACGCCGGCGGCGATCCCGCCGAACCCGGCGCCGACGACGACCACTCGGGGGGTACCGGCCGGTCCGAACGGCGAGGCGGCGCCGGCGGAGCGGGAGCGGCGGCTCACCGCAGCGTGCGGTGCTGGTCGCCCTCGAGGTCGACCCCCGCAGCACGGTCCCGTGGGCGGCCGAGCGCCAGGTGGCGTGCTCGAAGAGGGCCGCCACCCCGTCGAAGTCACCGGCGTCGAGCAGCCGGGCGTAGGCGAGGACGAGGCCGGTGATCTGCGCCCGGTCGGACTCGGCGGCACGGTCGGTCGTCATGGCGCCCGCCAAAACTAGCCCGCCCGGTGTCGGGCTCGGATCGGCGCGGCGAGGGCGGGCGCCGGTGGGCGAGGGGGAGCAGGGACGCCCTCGGTCAGGCTTCGACGTCGATCTGGCGGCCGACCACCGGTCGGCGTGCCAGCGCGGCCTGGTAACTCGAGGCCGCCCGACTCGACGTCGGCTGGGCGGCCCGCGGGGTGTCCTTGGGTCGGCTCCGGGCGCCGCGACGGTCGACCAGCAGGCGACGCTCGCGTCGCCGCTCTTTCGAACCGGTCGTCGGGTCGATCGAGTTGAGGAAGCCGGCCAGCTGGGCGTAGGCCCGCATCGCCAGCGCCTCCCGTTCGGCGGGGAACGGGGTGGCCCGTGCCTTGGTGATCAACGCCGCCGCCGTCGAGAGCTGCTTGTCGACGTCCTTGCGCTCGGTCATCTCCCTGCCCTTCCGACAAGTGTCCGCCACACCGGGGCCCCGACATGATATGGGCGCCGGGGTCGTCTCGACCAGGGAAAATTCGGATTTCAGCGCCCCCTACCGCTCTGAGCTGGGCCGGAGCGACCGCCGGCCGGCCGGCCGCCGCCGGCCGAGGGCCCGGCGGACGGTCCTGGGGCGGTCGGCGAGGGCTACCGGCGGGCGGCCTGGTAGAGGTCGGGGAAGGAGGTCTCGGCGAGCCGGCGGAACCCGTCGTGCCAGTCGACGGCGGGGGCCCACCCGAGCCCGAGCAGCTTGGCGGGGTCGACCGGGTTCGGCGGCACGCAGGCCTCGGAGACCTCGAGGGGGATCTCGACCCCGGTGAGCCGGGTGAGCTCGGCCGTCCACTCCTCGACGCTGACCTGGGCCGGGCTGCACCAGTTGAAGACCGGCGGCGGGACCGTCGCCTGGTCGAGCAGGTACGGAAGGCTCGAGAAGAGGTCGTCGTCGTGGAGGAGGTTGTGGAGGTTGGGGCCGTTTGGGTGGACGCGGGTCGGGATGCCGGCCTGGGCGAGCTGCAGCATGATCTTCGGCCAGCCGTGGGTGGGGCCGTAGGGGACGTCGAGCCTGGCGATGACCGTGGGCACCCCGAACCGGCGGGCGGCGTACCGGGCGGCGGACTCTGCGGCGATCTTCGAGATCGAATAGGTGGGCAGGAAGCCCATCGCGCGGTGGTTGTCGCCGAGCGGGTCGGTCTCGACGTGGGGCACCAGGCCGTTCGGTTCGTAGACGGCGCACGACGAGCAGTGCAGGAAGGCCCGGGCGCCGGCTACCCTCTCGACGAGGAAGGCCGTCCCCTCGGCGTTGGCGGCCAGGGCGCGGGTGAAATCGCGGTCCTTCGAGACCGCCATGTGGACCACGTAGTCCAGGCCGGAGGGCACCTCGTCGAGCTCGCCCGCCTCGAGGTCGACGGCCACCGGGACGATCCCGGCGGCCTCGGTCGCCTTCCGCACCCCGGGGTCGGAGAACCGGCTGGCCCCGAAGACGGTGTTGCCGGCGGCGACCAGCCGGCGGGCGAGCGGACCGCCGACCTGACCGGTGACGCCGGTGACGAGGATGCGGGCGCCGGTGAGCGGTGTCGGAACCACGGGGGCACGATAGCGGGGCTTCGCCCGAGGCTCCGAGGCGGCGGGCCGCAAGGAGAGGGGCGGGCATGGAGCGTGGACCGAGCACGACGGCGATGGGTAGCGCGGTGCTGCGAGCCGCCCACGTGCGCGAGGACGCACCGCCGTGGGTGCTCGAGGACGAGATCGCCGAGTCGTTCCTCGACGAGGAGAGCCGCCGGCGCCTCAGGGAGGAGATCGCCGACTGGGCGCCGGAGGTGAGGGCGGCGTTCCGGCTGGCCCACGCCGTCCGCAGCCGGGTGGCCGAGGACGTCGCCGTCGCCGGCCTCGACGAGGGACGCCGTGCCTACGTCCTGCTCGGCGCCGGCCTGGACAGCTTCGCCTGGCGCCACCCGTCGGCCGACCGGTTCGAGATCTGGGAGATCGACCATCCGGCGACCCAGGAATGGAAGCGCCGGGCCCTCGCCGCCCACCGGCTGGCCGAGCCCGGCAACGTCCGGTTCGTGCCGGTGGACCTGGGGGAGACGCCGGTGGCCGAGGTGGCCACGCCCCGGGAGGCGACGTGGAGCTGGCTGGGCGTGACGATGTACCTCGAGCGGTCGACCACCGCCGACGTGCTCAGGGCGATCGCCGACCACGACCCCGGCACGACGGTGGTTGTCAACTTCGCGCTGGCCGCCGAGGAGCTCGACGCTCTCAGCGACGCCGTGCGGGTCACCGCGGCGGCGGTGGTCCGCCGGGCCGGTGAACCGGTGCGCGGCACCTACCGCCGGGCCGAGTGCGAGGAGATGCTCTGGGCAGCCGGTTTCTCGTCGGTGGTTCTCCTCGACGCCGCCACCCTTTGCGAGCGGTACTTCCCCGGGCGGAGAGAGCTCCGGCTGCCGGACTCGACGTTGCTCTGCGTGGCCCGGGTCTGACCGTGCCACCGCGGCGACCGGGGACGCTCACGGCGCGCCGGGCGCCACGCCGGCCGACGGGGGGTCGACAAGGCAGCGACGGGACGGCCACCAGTTCCACCGGCCGAGCAGCACGACCGCCGACGGCACGACGAGGGTCCGGACGACGAAGGTGTCGAGGAGGACACCCAACGACAGGCCGGTGGCGATCTGGCGCACCTGGCCGCTCGCCACCACGGCCAGCACCCCGAAGGTGCCGGCGAGGACGAGCCCCGCCGAGGTGACGGTGGTGCCGGTCGTGCCGATGGCCGCAGCCACCGCCTGGCGTAGCGGCTGCCGCTCGCTCTCCTCGCGGATCCGGGTCATGACGAGGATGTTGTAGTCCTCGCCGAGCGCCATCACGAAGACGAACATGAAGAACGGAAGGGTGAAGTTGACACCGAGGCCGTGCCCGGCCACCACGAAGAGCAGGACCGCAAGCCCGAGCGAGGCGGCGTAGGAGAGTGCGACGCTGGCCACCAGGTACAGCGGGGCGATCAGCGAGCGCAACACCACTGCCAGCAGCACCGCCAGCACCGCCAGGACGACCGGTGCGATGGCGAGGATGTCGCTGGCCGAGACGGCGCTGACGTCTGCCGCCCCGGCCGCCTGCCCGGCCACCCCCGACGCCGTCGCCCCGAGGCGGCGCCCGACGCCAGCGGTGATGCGGCGGACGGCCGGGATGGCCTGCATGGCGGCGGTGCTGCCGGGCGCCCCGGCGCGCAGCGACACCCGGAAGAGGACGAGGCGGCCGTCGTCGCCTATCGACTGGGCGGTCGCCCGGTAGGCGTCGTAGACGGCCGGCGGCAACGAGGTGCCGGCCGGCGCCACCGCCGGTAGGGCACCCGGCGGGCCGAGCAGCCGGTGGGCCAGCGTGAACAGCCGGGCCGGGAGGATCCCGCCCGCCCCCGAGAGAGCGTCGGTGACCGAGCCGAAGACCCCCGAGGCTTCGAGCCGGTCCTGCCCGACGTCGATGACGGCTGGGTCCTCCCAGACCGCTTCGGGCAAGCGGAGGACCACGTCGGTGCTGTCGAGCGCGGCGGCGCCGAAGTGGGAGCTCAGTGCCGTCTCGCCCATGGCAGACCCCGAGCCGGCGATGTAGCCCCCCGGGTTGAAGCCGGAGGGGGCGTAGGCGACGAGCGAGAGCGACAGCAGCCCGAGCCCCAGGCAGCTGGCAACGAGCGCCGCTGCCGGGCGCCGGGACACCCGGGCGGCGACCGCTCCCCATGCCCCGGGTCCGGCGCGGCGCGGGCTCGCCCCGGTCGGCCAGAACACGGCGGGACCGACGATCGACAGCAGCGCCGGGAAAAGTGTCAGCTCGACCAGCAGGACGACCGCGATGCCGATGGCCAGTCCAGGACCCACACCCCGGTAGAGACCGAAGCTGGCGAGCAGGAGGCTCAGGAGCGCGGCGATCACCGTGGCAGCCGAGAAGGTGACCGATTCGCCGACCCGCTCGACGGCGGCCACCACCGCCTGCGCTGGATCCTGACCCGCTGCGAGGTACTCGCGGTAGCGGAACAGGAGGAAGAGCCCGTAGTCGGTGCCGGCGCCGAGGACCAGGGCGGTCAGCAGGAGCTGCATCAGCGACGAGACGGCCACTCCGGCCCGGGCGGCGGCGCCGATCACCGGCCCGGCGAGCACCAGCGAGAGCCCGGCGGGGAGCAGGGTGACCAAGGGAGCGAGCAGGGCCCGGAACACCAGGCCCAGCACGACGAGGATGAAGAGCACCGACACGATCGAGACGTCGACGGCGGTGCCCGTGGCCGCCCGCTGCTGGTCGACGAGCTCTGGCAACGGACCGGTCAGGTAGACGGCGAGCCCCGACGGTGCCAGCCGGCTGGCGATCGCCCGGATGGCGGCCACCGCCGCCGCCCCGGCGCGCCCGCCGCCGTCGGTGGCGGCACCGAAGCGGATCCCGGCGGTCCGGGCGGCGCCGTCGGGCGACACCGCCCCGTCGCGGACCGCCACCACCCCAGCCACGGCGGCGCTCGACCGCTCGATCCGGTCGAACGCGAGCTGGTCGGCCCGGCCCAACGGGCGGTCGCCGGTCGTCGCCACCAGGGTCCCGCTCTGGGCACCGCCGAGCAGGAAGGGGGCCGCCAGCCGGGCGGCACGGACGCTCGGCGCGTCGGTCGGCAAGAAGGCGACGGTGTCGTTCTTGACCACGCTGCCGAGCGAGCGAGGGCAGCAGCAGCGTGGCGAGGACCGCCGTGCCCACCCAGAAGGCGACGACCGGCCGGCGGTGGCGCACGGCGAACCGCCCGAGGGCGGCGAAGAAGAGGCGGCTCGGCTCCGATCGGGAGGCGCCACTCACCGCCGGCCGGTGGGGGAGGAGGCCACGGCCGAACCCTACCGGTGACCCCGGCCGCCGGGACGCCGGTCGCCGCGCCGAACGGGCAGTCCGGGGGCCCGGCCGAGCACGGCGTCCTCGACCAGCCGAGCGTACGTGCTATTACTAGTTATTGCACCATGAAACTGTCAGAGCCCGGGAGGCTCGCCCAGCAAGACCCTGAGATCGCCCCCGAGCGGGACCCGATGGTCGACGCCGTCCTGAGCGCCAGCCGGGTGCTCGTCGCCATCGCCGCCCGCTCGCTCGCCAACATGCCCGAGGAGGTCACCCTCACCCAGTACCGCTCGCTGGTGGTGCTGGCCTCACGTGGTCCCCAGGGGGTGGCGGCCCTCGCCGAGGCCCTGGCGGTGACGCCCCCCACCGCCTCGCGCCTCTGCGACCGCCTCGTCCGCAAGGGGCTCGTCCGTCGTCGCACCGACCGTCACGACCGCCGGCAGGTGCGAGTGTCGTTGACCGAGGCCGGTCGGCACCTGGTCGACGAGGTGACCGAGCGCCGGCAGCGGGAGATCGCCACCCTGCTCCGGTCGGTGCCGGCCGACGCCCGCCGATCGGTGGTGGCCGGTCTGCAGTTGCTCACCGAGGCGGCCGGCGAGGTGCCGGAGCAGGAATGGCGCACCGGTTGGGACCTGTGACCCGCCGAGCTGCGATGGCGCCGGGGGCGCTGCTGCACCGTCGGGCCGGGTGGCGTCAGTTCGGCAGCTGGCTCGGCAACAACGTCAACCAGATGTCGTACCTGCCCCGCTGGCTGATCCTGGCATCGGTGATCGGGGTGGTTGCCGGCCTCGGGGCCGTCGTCTTCTACGAGGCCCTGCGGCTGGCCACCGACCTCTTCCTCGGCGTGCTCGCCGGCTACCGCGTCCCGACACCAGCCGGCGAGGGCGGCGCCGTCGGTTCGGCCGGTTACGCCCGTCCCTGGGCCATCCCCCTGGTGGTGGTGGCCGGCGGGCTGGCGGCCGGCTTCCTCGTCTTCACCTGGGCGCCGGAGGCCGAGGGTCACGGCACCGACGCCGCCATCGAAGCGGTCCACAAGAACCCCCGTGGGATCCGTCTCAGGGCGGTGGTGGTCAAGATCGTCGCGTCCGCCTTGACCATCGGCTCGGGAGGCTCGGGCGGGCGGGAGGGGCCGACAGCCCAGATCAGCGCCGGGTTCGGCTCGCTGCTCGCCCGAGTGCTCGACCTGTCCCCCGAGGACGGACGGATCGCCGTGTCGGTCGGCATCGGCTCGGGGATCGGTGCCATCTTCAGCGCACCGCTCGGAGGGGCGGTGCTCGCCGCGGACGTCGTCTACCGAGAGGACTTCGAGTACGAGGCCCTCGTGCCCGGGTTCTTCGCCTCGATCATCGCCTATGTCATCTTCGGCGCCGTCTACGGGTTCCACCCGCTCTTCGAGACGCCGTCGTACCGTTTCGACCGCCCGATCCAACTGCTGTGGTTCGCCATCATCGGCGTGCTGGCGGGGGGGATCGGCCTGCTCTACTCGAAGAGCTTCTACGGCGTCGTCCGGCTCTCGCACCGATTGCCCTTCACCCGCAAGCTCCGCCCGGCGGTCGGCGCGCTGCTCGTCGGGCTCATCGCCCTCGCGCTGCCCCAGGTGCTCGGCACCGGGTACGGGTGGGTGCAGAAGGCGCTCTCGGGCGACCTTCTCCACACGTCGCTGTGGATCGTGCTCTCCCTGCCACTTGCCCGGATCGCCGCGACGGCCTTCTCGATCGGCACCGGCGGCTCGGGCGGGATCTTCGGGCCGGGCATGGTGATCGGCGCCTTCACCGGGTTGGCGGTGTGGCGGGTCTTCGAGCCGTTCGCTCCCGGCGTCGGGCACAGTCCGGCCCCGTTCGTGGTCGTCGGGATGATGGCGGTGTTCGGCGGCATCTCACGGGCACCGCTGGCGGTGACGATCATGGTGGCGGAGATGACCGGGAGCGTCGACCTCGTGGCGCCGGCGCTCGTGGCCATCGCGCTCGCCACTTTCATCGTCGCCCGCTCCGACGACAGCATCTACCGGTCGCAGCCGCGCAGCCGTGCCGACTCGGGAGCCGGTCGGCTGCACTTCGGGATGCCGCTGCTCTCCCTCGTCCACGTCCACGACATCGCCCGGCCCCCGTTGGTGATCCTGACCGACGACCTCGGCGCCGCCGAGGCCCGTGAGCGGCTGCGCTCGGCCGACGTCCCCGGGGCGCCGGTGGTCGACCGCGACGGGATCTTCCTCGGCACCGTCGGGACCGACCGGCTGGCGCGTGCCCTCGACGCCGACCCAGAGGCGACGCTGGCGAGCGTGCTCGACACCACCACCGCCACCGTGGCGGACACCGCCCGGCTGAGCGCCGCCCTGGAGGCCCTCATGCAGGCGGGCGGGCAATGGGTGACCGTGACCGACAGCCGCCGGGTGGTCGGGATCCTGGCCGTCGGTGACGTCGTGCGCGGCTATCGACGTGCCCTGCTCGTCAACGCCAACCAGTTCAGCCAGGTGTCCCCGCACGCCGTCACGGTCGAGGAGCGGGTCGGCACCGACTCGCCTCTGATCGGGGTCCCGCTCAGCGAGGCCGCTCTCCCGCCGGGGGCGATCGTGGTCTCGGTCCAGCGCGGCGAGGAGATGCTCTTCGCCACCGGCTCGACCGCCTTGGCCGGGGGAGACCTGGTCAGTGCGTTGGCCAACCCGACCACCGAGGAGGCGACCCGTCGGATGATCCGGGGCACCGACGAGCCCACGCCGCCGATGGTCGAGCGCGGCAGCCAGATGGTTTAGATTGCTGATCAGGGAACAGTCGTTCTCAAGGATCCCCGGGCGCCCGGCGCCCCGGGGTGACCGACGACGGGGGATGTCCATGACGCAGCTCGAGGCGCAGGGCGGGGCGCCCGGACCGGCGGTCGGGCCGGGCGGGAGCGGCTACAGCACCGGCAGCGACGACGCACTCGAGGGCCTCCTCGACATGGCGAACCCGCAGCCGAGGTACCAGCGGTGGATCGAGGGCGGGGGGTTGCTCTGCCCGATCGACGGCTTCGCCGTCGCCGCCAACCGGAACCTGGTCGACGAAGTGCTGCGCCACCCTGGATCCTTCACCTCCCAGGGGGTGGTGCAGCTCGGCAACGTCCGACCGCTGATCCCGCTCAGCATCGACCCGCCGGACCACCTCGGCTATCGCAAGCTCCTCGACCCGCTCTTCGCGCCGAAGCGGATGGACGCCATCGAGGAGGACATCGCCGCCCGGGTGAACCACTTCATCGATGGCTTCGCCGACCGGGGCAGCTGCGACTTCACCGCAGAGCTCGCCGTCCCGTTCCCGTCGGCCGTGTTCCTGGGCCTGATGGGGCTGCCCTGGGAGGAGCTGGACAGCTTCCTGCGGATGAAGGACGGGATCATCCGCCCAGGGGGCGCCACCATGATGGAGGCGGAGAACGTCGACCCCGAGGAGCGCAAGCGCATCCAGGACCAGACGGCCCAGGACATCTACGACTACTTCAACGCCGTGCTCGACGAACGCCAGCGTCACCCCCAAGAGGACATCCTCTCGGGCTTCCTCCAGGCGGAGGTGGACGGTCGCCGGCTGACCCGCGAGGACATCCTCGACATCTGCTTCCTCTTCCTGATCGCCGGGCTCGACACCGTGACCGACTCGCTCACCTGCTTCTTCGCCTTCCTGGCGCAGCATCCCGAGCATCGCCGACGGATCGCCGAGGACCCGGCGGTCATCCCGGCGGCGGTCGAGGAGCTGCTGCGCTGGGAGACCCCGGTGCCCGGGGTGCCTCGGATGGCCACCGCCGACACCGAGCTGGCCGGCTGCCCGGTGAAGGCCGGGACGCTGGTCATGGCCTCGCTCGGTGCCGCCAACGTGGACCCGGCCGAGTTCGAGGACCCGTTCGAGGTGCGCTTCGACCGTGCGACCAACCGCCATGTCGGCTTCGGCGGTGGCGTGCACCGCTGCCTGGGCTCCCATCTCGCCCGGCGGGAGCTCCGGGTGACGCTGCGCGAATGGCACCGGCGGATCCCCGAGTACTCGCTCACCCCGGGGAGCGAGCTCCACTACGCACGCGGGCTGCGGAGCGTCGAGAAGCTCGAGCTCACCTGGAACCCGACGGGCTGATCACCCGACGAGCTGATCACCCGACGAGCTGATCACCCGACGAGCAGTGCCCTTGCTTCGGGCGCCGGCGTCCTGATAACGATGGGCGGGCGGCACCCGGCCGGCTGATCCACGGGTCGGCGGCCACCGACCTCACGACACCCGCGCCAGGTGGCCGCGGCAGGAGCCGCGATCATGCCCATGCCGATGCCATCGACCCCGCCGGTTCCTCGCTGTCGTCGCCCAGCGGCGCGTGCATGTCAGGGCTCGCCCTGTTGCCGGCGAGCACGCCGGGGCCCCCGTGCCTGAGCCGGCCGGGCGCGGCCAGCGCTACATGCCCGGCCTCGACGGGTTGAGGGCGGTGGCGGTCCTCGCCGTCGTGGCCTACCACCTCGACGCCGGCTGGGCACAGGGCGGCCTGCTCGGGGTGGGTGTGTTCTTCACCCTGAGCGGCTACCTGATCACCGACTTGCTCCTCGGAGGATGGCGGCGACGTGGCCGGCTCACGCTGGGCGACTTCTGGCTGCGCCGCGCCCGACGGCTGCTGCCCGCCCTGGCGGTGATGCTGGCGGTGGTGTCGATCTGGGTGGCGATCGGCGACCCGGCCCAGCTCGGCGCGCTGCGCGGCGGCGTCGCCGCTGCCGCCTTGTACGTCAGCAACTGGTACCTGATCCTTCGGCACCAGACGTACTTCTCCCGGTTCGGGCCGCCGTCGCCCCTCGGCCACCTGTGGTCACTGGCCGTCGAGGAGCAGTTCTACCTGGTATGGCCCTGGCTGCTCGCCGGCGGTCTGTGGTGGGCCCGGCGCCCCGCGGTCGCCGGGCAGCCGAGGAGGCTCGGGACGACGACCGCCCGGCTCCGAGTGCTCGCCGGAGCGACGGTCCTGCTCGCCGTCCTCTCGGCGCTGGAGATGGGGCTGCTCCACCACCCCTCGGTGGACCCGACGAGGATCTACGACGGGACCGACACCCGGGCCTTCGGGCTGCTGTTCGGCGCTGCGCTGGCGATGGTCTGGCCGAGCCGGGCCGTCCAGGCCCGGGTGGCGAGGTGGAGCGAGCACGCCGGCCGGTTGCTCGAGGCCGGTGGCGTTCTCGGCCTGGCCGGCATCGTCGTGCTGGTCTGGCGGACCTCGGCCTACGGCGACTTCCTCTACCCGTGGGGCATGGTGCTGCTCTCCCTCGCCACGGTGCTCGTGGTGGCCGCCGCCACGCTGCCCGGTGGTGTCGTCACCCGGCTGCTCGGCTGGCGTCCGCTGCGCTGGATCGGCCTCATCTCCTACGGCATCTACCTCTGGCACTACCCGATCATCACCCTGACCACTCCGACGCCGTCGCGGGGCTTCGACCCCGGTCGTGCGGCCCTGCAGGTGGGGGCGACGGTGGTGATAGCGGCGCTCTCGTGGTACCTGGTCGAGGAGCCGATCCGCTCCGGCGCCCTGGGACGCCTGCGGCGCCAGCTGGCCCAGCGAAAGGCGGAGGGCGGCCGCCTCCTCAGGCCCGGGCAGTACCGTCGCCGGACCCGCGTCGGCACCGCCCTGGCGGCGGCCGGGGTCGGCACCGCCGGCCTGGCCCTCGCAGGCCTGCTCCCGGCGGCAGCCGCCGGGGTGCTGACGGCGGCCGGCACCGGTGACCCCGGCTCGGTGGCGTCGACCGGCAGGACCGTGCACGTGGACATGAACCTGGCGAGCCGCCTGGCCAGCCGGGTCGACCGCAGGGACCACCTGCCCGGGCGCCCGTCGGGCCCGTCGGGCTCGACGCCAGGCCACCATCCCGGGGGCGTCACGGCGGCCGACCCGACCACGACCACGCCGGCGCCGCAGACGAGCTGCCGGTCGGTGGTCGACATCGGCGACTCGACGTCGGAGAGCCTGATCTCCGACGCCTACCTCGACCCGAGCCGGCAGCTCCCGGCGCAGCTCCAGCGGGTCGGGGTCCAGAACCTCGACCTGCAGATCTCGGGGGCTCGCTCCTTGGTCGAGACCTACGACGGCCAGCCGAACGGCACCCAGGTGGCCCAGCAGATCCTCGCCGGCGGCTATCACGGCTGCTGGATCGTCGCCCTCGGTACCAACGACGCCGCCGACGTGGCGGTGGGGGGCGTGGTGTCGATGAACGAGCGCATCGACCACCTGATGTCGCTGCTCGCCGGCCAACCGGTGATGTGGGTGAACGTCGTCTCGGAGCTGACCAGCGGTCCGTACGGCGAGCAGTACATGGCCCAGTGGAACCAGGACCTGGTGAACGCCTGCGGGCAGTTCCCCAACATGCGGGTCTTCGACTGGGCGTCGATGGTCGAGCCGCAGTGGTTCATCGCCGACGGGGTCCACTACAACACCCCTGGATCGGCGGTGCGGGCGGCCGCCATCGCCGACGCCCTGGCCAATGCCTTCCCGGCCGCCGGCGTCCCCCCGGCCGACCCGTCGCGGGGTTCGAGGCGGCCAGGTCGCGGCAGCGTCTCGAGCTGCGTCGTCTCGGCCGACGGCTGAGCGACGATGCACCGCCGGGTCCGGCCGAGAGGTTTGGCTGGATGGGCCGTTCCTTGTGAAGGGACACGGCGTCCTACCGGCAGTGACGAACCGGCGGATGCCGGCGGCGTCTGGCAGGAGCGGTTGGGTGGCTGCGATGAAGACGAACGACGACGAGGCGACCAGTCGGGCGAACCGGCCGCGTCGGCCCGGACGTGAGCTCCGCCTCGACTACCTCGGGCCGCCCGGGGAGGTGACCTCGCTGGCGCGTGCGCTGCGGGGCGCGGGCATCGGCGTCCGGTACCGGCCGCCGCTGACGCCGACCGATGCGCCGGCGATGCTGACCACGGTCGTCCTCACCCTCGTGGCGCCCGACGACGGCCAACCGGCCGAGACGGCGGTGCGACGGATCACCGACCGGTTCACGGCGACATGCCCGGGGGCCCGCCTCCGGTTGGCCGTCCCGCCGTTGGCGACCCTGGCGTAGACGACGCCAGGAGGTGCCACCGGCCCGGGTCGCCGTGGCGGGACGGCGACCAGGAGCGGTCGTGGTGGCGGTGGCGAGCTCCGAGGGACCGGGACCCCCACCGGTTGCGCCGCAAACACCGCCAATCCGGATCGACCGGCCGTACGTATAGTCCGGGTGTGGCGACGCCACCGGAGAGCCGAGATCCCCGCCGCGGGGGCGGCCGAGGACAGGTGCCGGTCGGCCGGAGGGTCGTCCTCGGCATGGTGGGGCTCGGGGCGGTCGGTGTCGCCTTCGGGGCGGCGGCCCAACGGCGGGTGGGCCAGGCGCTCGGCTCGGGGCTCGGGCGCCTGTTGCCCGGCGGTGACAACTTCCAGATCTACAGCGTGAGCGGTTCCTTCCCGCAGATCGAGCCCTCGGCCTACCGCCTCGAGGTGAGCGGGATGGTCGCCCGCCCGAGGACGTTCACCCTGTCCGACCTCGAGGGCCTCCCCTCGGTCCGCCTGGTGCGCGATTTCCAGTGCGTGACCGGTTGGCGGGTCCCCGACGTCCACTGGGAGGGGGTCCGGCTCGGCGACGTCCTCGACGCCGTCGGCGTGGCGACGGGAGCCGCCGCGCTGGCGTTCGAGTCCTACGACGGTGCCGACACCGAGAGCCTCACGATCGCACAGGCGAGACTGCCCGACGTCCTCGTCGCCTACCGGATGCTCGACGCCCCGATCACGGTCGAGCACGGAGGCCCGGTGCGGCTCTACGTCGCCCCGATGTTCGGCTACAAGTCCCTCAAGTGGCTCTCGGCGATCCGGGTGGTCGAGTCGGCCGCGCCCGGCTACTGGGAGCAGAACGGCTACCCGGTGAACGGGTGGCTCGACGGGTCGACGTCGCCGCAGATCCCGTCCGGGGCGTGACCGCCGCGCCGACCGAGCCGGCGGCGGCGACCGTCCGCCTGCTCCGCTTCGACCGGGTCCAGCGGGCCGCCCACTGGGCGAACGCCCTGCTGTTCGGCATCCTCATCGTCACCGCCCTGCCCCTGTACTTCGCCTCGGTCGAGCGGCTGGTCGGCCGGCACGCCCTCGTCGCCCAGATCCACCTCTGGGCGGGGATCGCCCTGCCGGTGCCGCTGGTGGTCTCGCTCGTCGGCCCGTGGGGCGCTCGGATGCGGCGCGACCTCCGTCGGCTCAACCGCTGGACCGTCGACGAGCTCCGGTGGGTGCGGACCCTCGGGCGCCACGAGAGGCTCGAGGCCGACAAGTTCAACCCCGGCCAGAAGCTGAACGCCGCCTTCGTCGGCGGCGCGATCGTGGTGATGCTCGGCACCGGGGTGATCCTCGAGTGGTTCGGGCTCTTCCCAGTGAGCTGGCGGAGCGGCGCCACCTTCGTCCACGAGGTGCTCAGCTTCGTCATCGTCGTGGTGGTGGTCGGGCACGTGGTGATGGCGCTCACCCGCCCCGAGTCGTTGCGGTCGATGATCGGTGGGTGGGTCAGCGAGGGGTGGGCCGCCCGGTGCGCCCCGGGGTGGCTGGCCGAGCTGCGGACGACGACGCCGAAGACCGCCGTGGCGCCCGGCGACGCCGGAGGACGGACCGGGGGAGCGCCGGCACCGGGGGAGGCCGAGTGTCCCCGACGGCGCCGGGCGCCGTAGCGGCCCGGCGTCAGACGCGAAGGCCGCGCTGGGTGGGCCCGGCGACCCCGCCGAGCCCCTTGTAGGTGCGTAACCCAGCCAGGTCGCGCATTCGTGGCGAGAGCGTCGGCCACACCTCGGGCAGGAGCGAGAGCGACGAGTTCTCCTGCTGGCGGATCCACGGCTGGCAGTAGTAGGCGATCACCCCGTGCCGGCGCTGGTCGGCCGTCCGGTTCGCCCCCGTCTGGTGCAGCACCCGCCCGTCGAGCACGACCACCCCGCCGGCCGGGCCGCCGACGGCCACCGTCTCGGTCGCCCGGGCCGCCAGCGCCCCGGCGTCGCACCCGGTGTGGTCGTCGCGGTGGGAGCCGGGGATGATCCGGGTCGCCCCGTTCTCCTCGGTGAACTCGTCGAGCATCCAGATCAGGTTGACCACCAGCGGCGCCGACGGCCACGGCGGCGGCACGTAGTCCTGGTCGTAGTGGAGGTACATCGGGTGACCCCCCGGCCCGGTGATGTTGGCGGTCAGGCTCGAGAGCAGGAACGCCGGATCGAGCAACCTCGACACCACCGCCAGCGCCACCGGGTGCTCGGCCAGCTCGACGAAGACGGCGCCCTTGTTGAGCAGACCGAAGACCCGCTGGTTCTCCGGTCCGTCCTCCCAACGGGGGTCGCGGTCGACGCCGGCGGCCCGTTCACCGGCGGCCACCGCCACCAGCTGCTCCCGGAGGACGGCGACCTCCCCCTCGCCCAGGACGTCGGTGAGCACGGCGAAGCCGTCGTCGGCCAGCGCCCGGGCGGCGGCGTCGATCTCGCGCTCGGTCGGCTCCCTCGGTGCCACCGCCCCAGGTTGCCACGGGCCGGGCCGCCGCCGAGGCCGTCGTGGCGGCGGGCGGGACCTTCGACCCTGTTGCGGGTGCCGCCGGCTCCGTAGGGTCGCGGGGACGATCGACCGGGGGTGGCCATGCCCTACCAGTTCAGCGACCAGGGCGCGGTGGTGCAGGAGGCAGTGCGCCGCTTCATGGACGACCAGGTGCTGCCGGCCGAGCCGACCTACTACGAGGAGCTCGAGGCGGTCGGACCCGACGGCTACCCCCCGGTCCTCGACCGCCTCAAGGCGGCGGCCGTGGCCCGCGACCTGTGGAACCTCTTCCTGCCCCACCTGGCACCCGAGCACCCGGGCACGCCGCTCTCCAACCTGGACTACGCACCGGTCTCCGAAGCCCTCGGCCACGTGTCGTTCGCTCCCGAAGTGCTCAACTGCGCCGCCCCGGACACCGGGAACATGGAGATCCTCCATCTCTACGGCTCGGAGCGGGTGAAGCAGGAGTGGCTGACCCCGTTGCTGCTGGGCGAGATCCGGAGCGCGTTCTCGATGACCGAGCCCGACACCGCCTCGTCCGACGCCACCAACATCGGCCTGCGCATAGAGCGTGACGGTGGTCACTACGTCCTGAACGGCCGGAAGTGGTTCAGCTCGGGAGCCCGGTCACCCCGTTGCCGGGTGCTGATCGTGATGGGCAAGACCGACCCGGCCGCCCCGCCCCACCGGCAGCAGTCGATGGTCGTGGTCCCAAAGGACACCCCGGGGGTCGAGCTCGGCATCGACCCGGCGGTCTTCGGCTACCACGACCGCGGCGGTCATCCCGAGGTCGTCTACCGAGACGTCCGAGTGCCGGCCGACCACCTCCTCGGTGCCGAGGGCGCCGGTTTCGCCATCGCCCAGGCCCGGCTCGGGCCGGGGCGGATCCACCACTGCATGCGGTCGATCGGGGCGGCCGAGCGGGCGCTCGGCCTGATGGTGGCGCGTTCGCTCGAGCGTCACGCCTTCGGGTCGTCACTCGCCCACAAGGGCCTGGTGCAGGACTGGATCGCCGAGTCGAGGATCGAGATCGACATGGCCCGCCAGTACGTGCTGCACACCGCCCACCTCATGGACACCGTCGGCAACCAGGCGGCGGCCACCGAGATCGCCGCCATCAAGGTGGCGGTGCCACGCATGGCGGCGGCGGTGGTCGACCGTGCGATCCAGGTCCACGGGGCGGCGGGGCTCACCCAGCTCTTCCCGCTGGCCCACCTCTACGCACAGCAGCGCGCCCTGCGGATCGCCGACGGGCCGGACGAGGTCCACAAGATGACGATCGCCCGCCGCGAGATCCGCCGCCACCACCCCGGGTTCCGGCTGTCGACGGCGGGCTGAGCGGTCGATGTTCGACGTCCTGCTCACCGACGCCCAGCGGGCGCTGCGCGAGGAGGTCCGCCGCCTGGTCGAGTGGGTCCCCCCGGCGATGGTGGTGGCGATGGACCGCGACGCCATCCGCTTCCCCCGCGCCTTCCTCGCCGAGGCCGGTCGCCGCCACCTCCTCGGCGTCCGGCACCCGGCCGCCTGGGGTGGGCGCGGGTTCGACTGGGTGACCACCTGCATGGTGATGGAGGAGGTCGGCACCCTCGGCTACATCTTCGCCTGCACCTACGGGATCGGCGCAGAACTGGTCTGCGACGCCGTGATGACCCACGGGACCGACGCACAACGTGAGCGCTTCGTCCGGCCGCTGTTGGCGGGCGAGCGCTTCGCCGCCGAGGCGCTCACCGAGCCCCGGGGCGGCTCGGACTTCTTCGGGACGACCACCCGTGCCGACGAGGTGGCGGACGGCTTCGTCCTCCACGGCCAGAAGCGCTTCATCGTCGGCGCCGAGGGCGCCGACTTCTTCCTCGTCTACGCCCGGACGAACCCGGAGGCACCGGCCCGCCAGGGGATCAGCGCCTTTCTGGTCGACCGCGGCCCCGGGGTGAGGGTCAACCACCTCTACGGCCTCATGGGCTCGCGCGGCGGTGGTACCGGCAGGGTGATCTTCGACGGGGTGGTCGTGCCCCGCGAGAACCTGCTCGGGGAGGTCGACGGCGGAGCCGCGGTGTTCGAGACGATGATGGTCCCCGAGCGCCTCGGCACCGCCGCCATGACGATCGGTCCGGCGGCGGCGGCGCTCGAGGTGGCGGGCGGCTACACCACCCGCCGGAAGGCCTTCGGGCGGCCGATCAGCGACTTCCAGGGGGTGAGCTTCCAGGTGGCCGAGGCGTCGATGCTGCTCGACGCCGCCCGGTCGGTCGTCTACACGACCGCCCGGGCGGTCGACGCCGGCGACGACCCCGGACGGACCCGCCGCCAGATCAGCCAAGCCAAGAAGTTCGTCACCGAGTCCTGCCAGCGGGTGGTCCACCTGGCCCTTCAGGTGATGGGCGGCATCGGCTACACCGACGTCTACCCGATCGAGCGGCACTACCGGGACCTCGGCCTCGCCTCGATCTGGACCGGCACCAACGAGGTCATGAGCATGATCGTGGCCCACGAGTGGTACCGGGAGCACGCCGAGCGCCTGGCTGGGACCAGGGCGGCCGGCCGGCGTCGCCGCGACCTCGAGGCCGACGCCGCCAACGCCCAGGCGACCGACGAGAAGGTCTACGGCTGATCTCGACTGCGGACCACTGACCGGGTGGCGAACCCGGCGCCGACCATCCGGTGTCAGGCGGCCGGCGGCACCATGATCGCCGCCGTCGTGGCCACGTCCGTGGGGTACGTGCGCAAGCCGCGGAAGAGGAAGTAGGCGCTGGCGCCGAGGGGGAGCAGCATGATGAGGAACGTGTCCTGGAGCCCGACGCTGTCGGACACGACGCCGAACAGCAGCGGCGCCAACGACTGGGCGAGCGTCCGAAGAAACGTCCGGATCCCCTCGGCCCGTCCCCACAGGCGGGGGGGCATGATGTCGAGGCGGGCGGCGTCGATCGGCGGGTTCTGCGCCGAGAGCGCGGCGGCGGCGACGATGACGTAGGGCAGGGCGGTGACCAGGCTGCTGGTCAGCAGGGCCGGGATGAAGAGCAGCACGGTGGCGGTGGCGGTGACCGCCGCCACGAGCACCCGGGCGTTCAACCGCCCGCGCCGGAGCCACGAGTCGCTGAGCGGGCCCGCCGCCACCACGCCGACGACAGCCCCGGCGCCAATGGCCAGCATCAACAGGTTGGCCAAGGGCGCGTTCACGTGGTAATGACCGCGCACGAACTCGACGCCGAAGGTCTGGACGCCGGCCAGGAAGTAGTACCCCATGGCGCTGGACAGGATGAGGACCACGTTGGTCTTGACCGCCAGGACGTAGCGGACGGCCGCCACCAGGCCCATCCGCCGGCGCTGGGCCAGGCGGACGAGGTGGGGGTCGGGGCGGATCCCGCGATCGGAGGCCAGCCGCTGGGCGTCGGTGGGCTCCGGAGCGACGTTCGGTCCGCCAGGCGTCGCCCCGCCCTCCGGCGCGTGCCCGGCGACCTCGGCGGCGCCCGGCGGTGTGGGCCGGTCAGCCGGCACCCAGCGGACGACGTGATCCGAGGCAGCGCTCGCCGCTCCCGGTGCCGCGCCGCCGCCCGCCGAGCCGTCCGGGCTCGGCATCTCGGGCACCAGCGCCCCGGCACCGCCGCGGACCGGCTCGGGAAGGCGGAAGAGCGCCACGGCCAGCGGAAAGGCAACCAGGGCGAGCATCACGAAGGCCGCTTGCCACGACAGGGCGGCAACGTCGCCGGTGAAGGTGAAACCGACCCCGGCACCGAGCAGCTCGCCGGTGAGGATGTAGCTGTAGATCTTCCCGCGCTCGTCACCTGGGAAGTAGTCGCCGACGAGCGAGGCCGTCACCGGTCCGGCGGCGGCGGTGACGACGCCCAGCCAGAGGCGCCAGAAGAGCAAGCCGCCGAACGTGCTGGCGGTCGCGCTGAGGAGCATGGCGACGCCCCACAGGGTGACGACCGCCCCGAGCGTCCACGTCCGCCGCAGCCGGTCGGCCAGCATCCCGAAGGGGACGGACGCGACGGCGCCGACCAGCGCGGTCACGGCGACGAGCAGGCCGATGTCGCCGTTGCTGATGTGGAGGCTCTGGCGCAGGGCGGTGGCCGAGGCCCCGACGGTGGCGGCGTCGGCGCTCGACAGAGCGAGGACGCAGGCCAGCACGACGATCACCCGGGTCCTCGTCGGACCCCCGAAGGCGACGGTGAGACGTGCCCGGCCCGACCCGGCTGCCCGGGAGACGAGGCGCTGGAACCAATGCAATGCCGGGTGCGCCGGCCTCCTCCGGGCGTCTCGGCCGGTCACCACGCTGAGAGCGTAGGCAAACCCGGCACCTGCCCGGCACCGGCTCGATGCATGCCTGGCGACCTCAGAGCGAGCGCGCCGACGCCTCGGCCACCGAGAAGGCGGCGCAGGCGAGCAACCCGGCCGCCAGGAGGCAGAGCAACCGTCGACCGTCCGGCTGGCGAGCGATCTCGGCCATTGCCCCGGTGCCGCTGGCCTGGGCCGGTGTGGAGCCGGTGATGGCGATGTCGAACGCGAGATAGGCCAGCACCAGGTAGACGACCGCCCTGGCACCCAGACCGATCCGGGCCGAACGGCGGTACCAGCTGCGACGGGCGTCGGGCCTCCCAACCGCCCGGCGGCCGGCGTCGACCGCCGTCGCCGTCGCCGTCCCTCCGTGCATTCCCAATCCCACCTCCCTCCGCCGGCTCCTGCCCTGCCCGTTGGCCCGGCGGCCCAAACGGGGTCCGCCCGTTGGCGGCGCGGCCCGGAGGGGGTTTCATCTGCTGACGGTCGGGTCGGTTATGGTGGGCGAACGTGTGTGCTAGCGTTTGGTGTGAACTTGTCGGAGTGGGCGGATCGGGTGGGCGTGAACAAGCACACCGCCTACCGGTGGTACCGGGAAGGGACGTTGCCGGTACCGGCCCGACGGGTGGGCCGGCTGATCTTGGTGGAT
>Ga0080006_1096830_pt1 | contig 42963 bp, 39 predicted proteins | sample RS3BMetagenome_FD_69209 | JGI IMG/M metagenome (GOLD analysis project Ga0080006, IMG submission 69209) | Ferric oxide microbial mat and aquatic microbial communities from Rainbow Spring, Yellowstone National Park, USA - RS3B (SPADES... ...
CAGCGCAAGCGACCGCTTGAATCGGATTGCCTTGATTCGCGCGTGCGCGTACGGACTGCGCAACACTTTGCCGTGCAGCATGCCGGGCAGTGCATAGTCCGCCCCATATTTCGCCCGCCCGGTCACTTTGTCCACGCCGTCATGGCGGATTGGGCGTGTGCCAATTACTCGATACGCTGAATTTGTGTCGTTGGTAGTCGTCGCCATCTTACGTCTCCGGGTCCTGCGTTACTGAGGCGCCAAGGCGTTGTTGCTCGCGCATCAGCGCCGCCGCGTGCATCACCGCGCGCACGATCTTGTCGTAGCCGGTGCAGCGACATAGGTTGCCCGCTAGGGCGTACCTTACCTCGCTCTCGCTCGGCTCGGGGTTGTTCTCCAGCAGCGCTTTGGCCGCGATAAGAAAACCCGGCGTGCAGATCCCGCATTGCAGCGCGGCGTCCTGCAAGAATGTTTGCTGAAGTGCGGTAAGCTGGTTGCCGTCGGCTAAGCCCTCTACGGTTTCAATCGTCGCGCCTTGGCTCTCGACGCCGAGCACCAGGCAGGAACAGACCACGCGCCCGTTGAGAATCACGCTGCACGCGCCGCAATCGCCGGTCAAGCATCCCTCTTTGGTTCCGGTGAGATTCAGCACGTCGCGCAAAACCTCGAGCAGGCTTTGACGCGGCTCGCATAGGAATTCAACAGTTTCGCCGTTGATGGTTGCTTCGATCAGCTCCTTGGCCATCTAACTTTGCTCACTTTCGAAGTCCATCGAGGACTTCGTTAACCAGCTTTTCCCCGTATTTTGCCTTTGAATCGCGCGCTTTGAGCATGATTCCGATTAGTTGCTGCGACTGTTTGCCGGCCGCTTCGAGAACTCGTTGTTCTTTTTGCCAGGGTCAGTGGTCAGCGCCCGCGCGGGCGGCGGCAGCAAGCAGAGCTCGGCGTGTTAGCACCGACACGATATGGCGGCGAAACTCGGCGGTCCCGCGTACGTCGTCGATCGGCGTAGCAGCCTGAGCGGCTAAATATCCCGCGTGATCGAGCGTGGTTTGGTCCAACTGTCGTCCCGCCAGATACTGTGCCGCCTCCTCGGCAACGATCTGCGTCGGCCCGACGGCGCCGAGCGCGATCCGAGCGCGAAGACATCGCTTGCCGCGCATGACCAACGCTGCTCCGACCCCAACCACAGCGATGTCCATCTCGTTGCGCGGCGTAAAGCGCAGGTACGCGCTTGATGAGCCACTGGCGGGCGGCGGTATTTGCAGGCCGGCCAGCAGCTCGCCCGGTCTTAGGACCGTACGGCCCGGCGCGATGACAAAGCCTTCGACTGGCACCGTGCGCTCGCCCTCGGGTCCGGCTACAAGCGCGGTTGCGCCTAGCGCGATAAGCGCCGGCACACTGTCAGCCGCAGGCGAGCCGTTGGCGAGATTGCCGCCAACAGAGGCTCGATGGCGAATCTGGACCGACCCAATTAATCGCGCCGCGTCGGCCAATCCTGGATAGAGTTTGCTTACCTCTTTGTGCTCGTAAACCTCCACGCACGGCACCGCCGCGCCAAGGCGAAGGCCGGTCCCGTTGAGGCTTAAGCGGCGCAGCTGCTCGATTCGCTTGACGTCGATGATAACGCTGGGCCACGCGATGCCGGCGCGCATCTGAATGATCAAATCCGTGCCGCCGCACAATGGCCGCGCTTTTGCGCCATACGTGGTCATAAGATCGAGCGCTTGAGCGAGGCTAGTCGGGGCGTGGTAGCTAAGCTCGTGCAAGGCGAGTCTCCCTTCGCTGCGATTTCAAGGCGCGCGCGCCTTTTCGCCAAATTAATTATTTGAGTTCTTACGGAGCTTTGCGACCTCGGTCAGCCGCGAAAGCCCAGATGCCGGACAATTTCGGCCGCCGCCTGGGCCAACACCGGCGGCTGCCTGCCCATGATAGCAAAACGCGGGTCGGTCGTCTGACCGCGCGCGTAACGCGAGTAGATTTGCTCAACCACAGTCGCCGTCTTCCAATGCGCGAGCGCGACATAGTACGGCAACGCGCTCAGATCGCGGCCGGCCTTGCGGGCGTAACGTTCGGCAAGCTCTTCACGTCGCAAAAAGCCCGGCAGCGTCGTATGCGGGTGTCCCTCCGCCAGCGCGAGCAGTTCTGGTGCGTCGGTGCTTTCGCGCCAGTAGGCGAGCGTGATCCCGAGATCAACCATCGGGTCGCCCAGCGTGCACATTTCCCAGTCAAGGACCGCGTTTACCTTGCCCGAGTCATGGCTATCGAACATCACGTTGTGCAGAAAAAAGTCGTTGTGCAGCAGCGTCGGCGTCTGCGGCGCGGGCATATGCGACAAGAACCACTCGCCGAGCCGGTTCATCAACGGCACCTCGCGGGTCTTTGCGCGTTCCCAGCGCGCCATCCATCCAGTTACCTGGCGCTCGACGAAGCCTTGCGGCCGGCCAAGACCACCCAGTCCTATCGCGTGGTAGTCAACGTTGTGAAGCTGCGCCAAGGCGTCGATGAATGCTTCGCTTAAGCGGCGCAAACTTTCACTGCTGGAGTCGAGCTCGGGCGGTAAAGGCTGGCGCATCCTTATGACCGATCCCCGTCGGCGCTCCATCACGTAGAACGGAGCGCCGATTATGCTCGCATCGTCGCAAAATAAAACCGCTCGCGGCGCCGGCGGATAGACTCGCCATAGCACCGACAGAACGCGATGCTCGCGGCTCATATCGTGCGCGGTCGGCGGGAGCGGCCCGAGCGGCGGTCGTCTCATCACCCACTCCTGCTCGCCAAAGCGCAAAAGGTAAGTCAGGTTCGAGTGGCCTCCTCGAAATTGGCGCACTTCCATCGGAAGATGGGCGTCAGGGATCTTATCGCGCAGATAGGCCTTAAGCCTCTCGCGGTCGAAATCCTCTTCAGCGATAACCTCGCCGTATTCTTCGCTGAGCAAAGCGTTGGCTGCCGACATTGTTGCTAGCACTCGTTGAAGGCTGCCCCACGGGCTTGAGGCTGCGCGGCTGCGCAATCTAAATTAAAGCGCGCGAGGATAACAGGCGCACGCTGTCGGACGTGCGCGCGGCGTAACCTTGGCAAGGAGCAGCGCTGTTGTTCACGTCTGGTCCCGGTCCACGGCTTGGCTCTGGTAACGCACCATTCACCCGCCGGATTGCCATCGCACGCGGCAGTCCGCGGGCGCAGCGACCTCATTTCCATTTGCGCAGCTCGCGCCTGGCGATGGTCATGCGATGGACCTCGTCGGGGCCGTCGGCCAGGCGCAGTCCGCGGTTCTCGCGCCAGAAATAGGCGATCGGCGTATCGTCGCTGACGCCCATCGCGCCGTACACCTGAATCGCGCGGTCGAGCACCCGCATCACCATGTTGGCCGCCAGAACCTTGATCATCGATATTTCCTGGCGCGCCTCCTTTTTCCCCAGAGTATCCATCTTCCACGCCGCGTGCATCACCATCAGGCGTGCCGCATCGATCTCGATGCGCGAGTCGGCGATCCATTCTTGTACGTTGGCTTTGTCGGCGAGATAGCTGCCGTGCGTCCAGCGCGTGTTGGCGCGTTGGCACATCAGTTCCAGCGCGCGCTCGGCGACCCCTATCATACGCATGCAGTGATGGATGCGGCCGGGTCCCAGGCGCGCCTGGGCGATGGCGAAGCCGCTGCCTTGCTCGCCAAGCAGATTGGTGACCGGCACGCGGCAATCCTCGTAGAGCAGCTCGCAGTGGCCGCCACCGTGCACCGCGCCCATCACCGAGACCGGCCGCACGATACGCACACCAGGTGTGTCCAGCGGCACGACGATCTGACTGGCCCGCCGATGGGGGTCGGCTTCGGGGTCGGTCACCGCCATCACGATCGCGAAAGCCGCGCCGATGGCGCCCGAGGTGAACCACTTGTGTCCGTTGATGACGTAATAGTCGCCGTCGCGCACGGCGCGCGTGCGCAGCTGCGTAGGGTCGGACCCGGCCGTCTCCGGCTCGGTCATCGAAAAGCAGCTTCGGACCTTCCCTTCGAGCGCCGGCTTAAGCCAGCGCTCCTTTTGCTCCGGCGTGCCGAACTCGGCGAGGATCTCCATGTTGCCGGTATCGGGGGCGTTGCAATTGAAGACACGGGCGCCGATTGGGCTGCGTCCCATCAGTTCGCAAAGCGGAGCGTATTCCCAATTCTTGAGTCCCATCCCGTGGACGTGGTCGGGCAAAAAAAGGTTCCAGAGCCCCTCGGCCTTGGCTTTCTTGCGCAACTCGACCACAATCGGCGGGTCCTCCCCGGTCGCGTCGCACGCGTGGGACTGCTCGGCGGCGAGCGGTTCCGCCGCATAAACGTGTTCGTTCATAAAGGCGGCTATTCGCGCTTTCAACTCTTCGACCTTCGGCGACAGGGCAAAGTCCATCGGTTAACCTTCTCCGCTACGTTCTAGTGTCGCTGTACTCGATGCTCGGGCTGGTTTGCAGCCGCGCAGGGCCGCTAATGCCTTAATAGTTGAAACTAGCTGCAAAAGAAAGGCTCGTGCGCGCCCGGATTTATCTCATCTCCCTAACAGGTGCGCGCAGGCCGATTTCACCATCGCGCGGTGCGCTCGCTCGGCGCCGCTCGCCTGTGCAGCCTGCCTTTGCCACCGATTTTGCCGCGCGCAGGCGGGCGCGTTGGCCTACCCGCGCTCGGCCCGCAAACGGCGCTGTTGCGATGACGGCGATGCGTTCAAGCCGTCGGCAGAGCGAATATGAAGATCGCGCTGAGGAAAAGGAATCTCGATTCCCGCCTCCCTTAGGGCGCTGAAGATTCGAAACCGAAGGTCGCTCTCCACTCTGCGCCGCTCGACCAGCTTGACGTTGACCCAAACCAGAAGCTCGAAATTGATGCTGCTATCGCCGAAACCCACGAACCAAACCTCCGGCGCAGGCGAGCTCTCCACATTAGGCGCGGTCTTGGCGACGCTTTCGAGAATTTCCTTGATTTTCCCTGGCTCGGTACCGTATCCGACGCCGACACTCACGTGTAAACGGGCATACGGATTGGAGCGCGTCCAGTTCACCACCGGCCCCGAGATGAACTGCGAGTTGGGGATCAAGTGCTCGATGTTGTCCCATGTGCGCAAGCGCGTGGCTCTGATCCCTACCTCCTGGACCATGCCGAGAGTCTCGCCAGTCGTGATCCAATCGCCCTTTTTCAGCGAGCGCGTGAAAATGAGGATCAGGCCGCCGACCAGATTGTGAGCGATCGATTGAAGACCGAAGCCGATGCCGATGCCGAGGGCGCCCGCGAATAGGCGCATGGTGTCGAGACTCAATCCCACGGTCTGGCAGGCTTCGAACACCCCGACGATGATCATCGCGTAAACGATCACCGTGTTGATCGCGTGGGAGACTCCAGGATCGACGTTCAGCGCGCCGTAGACCCGATATTCAAGGTAGTCGCGCACCAGACGCGCTGAAAGCAGGAAACCTAGCAGCACCGCTAGTGCTTGAAGCACCGTCAGCGGGGAGACCGCCTCGCCGCCGATAGTGAACCAGGACGTTCCTAACAAGCGCATCAGGGGTGCCCCGATGCCCACCGCAGAGAGGGCGAGACCAAACAGGATGATGAGCCCGATGTACTCCAGAAGCTGCTCGGCCGAGCGGTAGAAGTTCGCTGCTTCTTCCGATTGTCCTGCGCGCCGCATAAGCCAGGCGTGCAGACTCACGCGCAGCACGTGATGGAGCACAATCGCGGCCACAAAAAGCCCGGCTACAACCCACGTACGCAACCACAGAAAGTGCGCCAGCCGACTAAAGCCCGCCCACTGCAGCAGCGCTGTGCCCAAGGTGAAGCCGTAGACGATGGGATAGAGCTGCCCAACTGCCCCGATAAATTTCCGATAAAGCGGATTTGGAATGTCGGGAACGAGTTTCATCACCACCGCGCGATGAGCAAAAAAGTAAGCGAGGAAAATAATCAGGGAGAGGTCGAACGAGGTGCGGCACAGTGCCACGACGTCCTTTGCAGCCCCAAGCTCAACCGCGGTATCCAGCGCGACCGACAACACTACGACGTACGCTAGAAGCCATCGAGCAGCCCTCAGGACGTATGTCGCGTACTCGCGTGGCAGGTCAAAGACGAGCCCAAGCACCGCCTCGCGCACGGCATCGACCGTGAGCACATAAATCATCCATGCGAAAAGCGCGCGTTCGATTACCAAAAACAGTGGAATCTGATAGCCGGTCATAGTGATCAGGAAAAGCCACCACGCCCAGGCGAAAAACGGCATCGAGGCGGCGCCGACGGTCCGCACGCCGGCTAAAAACCATCGATTAATCGGCGCCGGCAAATCTCGGCCCAGCGCGCAGATCGCTTGCTCGAGTTGGTCGCGAAACCTTCGCCGGTTGAACAAGCCGTAGGCCAGAGCCGAGGTCAAAAGCGCGAGCAGTATCCACGCGCCCGCGTCCAGATCGCGCAGTTGCGCTATGACCAGCGCTGCGATGCTGCCGGCCTCTGTGGGGAGAGCGGCCAAAGCCTCCCACGCACGGTCAAGAGTCTGACGGCCGAAGTTTGCTGGCTCTCGCACGAAAAGCTCAGGGACCCGGGAGATCGGCTCTGGCTCCGCTTGCGCGCTGAAGCCCAGGCCGGATTCGATCATCAGCGCTGCCGCTGCGCTTGCGGCTGCCAAGATATCGGCCAGCAGGCGCGGCCCCCTGCGGCTCATTTCGCGCAAAAGCATGACTCTCGCTTAACCTCGATAACGCCCGAAGCGGTTGTTAGCCATTTTTATGCGAGGGTGGGATGAGCGGCAGGCGGGAAGGCCAATTAGCTCTCTATCGGCTTTAAGCGCGCCTGCCCGAAGGCTTTTTCGGTCGTTTTCGCCCCTAGTCAGGCTCATCGCGTCGCGGCTGCAAAGCACGGCACAGAGAGCCGGCGTCGCGCGCCACTCATTCGATCGCGATCGGGATGCGGATCTCGACCACTGAGGCCACCGCTTTGCCCTCTCGCACCGCGGGAAAGAATCGCCACTGCTTGAGCGTTTCGAGCAGCAGGTAATTAAGTCTGGGATTCGGCGTCGGCCGCACAAGGGTAACCTGGGCGGTGCCGTCTGGGAGGACCTGAAACCGCGCTATCGCCTCGGCGTGAAACACGTCGGCGCGCAAATCGTCGGGTATCGTCGGCACCGGCGCGTAAATCGCCTGAGCGCCGCCATTGGCCGAACCAAGGCTGCCCCCAGGACCAGCGGCCTGACCGCGCGCCCCCGGCGCACCGCCGTTCGGCACGGCACCCGATGGTCCGGCCTTCGCGGCTAGACCGGCAGCGGCAGCCGGCGCGTTAGTTTTTGCTGGTGTGTTGGCCTTGATTGGCGCCGGGGCGGCGCTAGCCTTCGCCACGCGATGCGGCGGCGAGGGTGGAGGTTTCACCTTTTTGGCGCGCGCTACGGCATGATGGACGGGCTTTATGGCTGGTTCGGGCTTCGGTTTGGCCAACGCCTTGGCTGGCGTCTCTCTAGCTGCAGGCGTCGGCGCCGCGGGGGTTGGTGGCGTGGAAGGCTTAACTTCCTCTCGCACCTTTTCTGTTTCGCGGCGCTTTGGCGCGGCGATCGCTTCGGGTTTTGACGCCGGGGACACCGCCGCCGGCGTAGCGCTTAGCGCGGGCGCGCCCGGGCCAAGCGCGCCTGCGCTAAGCGAACCGCCGCCGACCAGTAAACCGACCTCGATCGGAGTGGGTGTCGGCGCTTCGAGTCGCTCACCCAGTATATGCGCGAAGGCCACGAGCACTAGCGTCCATAGCAACAGGGCGAGGGGAACCAGCAGCGGCAAGCGCGGCCAAACTCGGTCCGCCTCCATCCACTCTGCAAGAACAGATATAGGCCCATGCTCGGTCATGGACAATTAGCGGAGCCGCAGTCAGTCGTGCTGGACTGCCAGCAGAAAATGCGCCACGCCCGCGCGCCGCGCTTCAAGCAAGGCTTCGACCACCAAGCCCTCTGGCGCGGCGCTGTCGGCTGCCACCACAACGCTTGAGTCAGGTCCGCGCAGCATTGTCCTGAGCAGCGTTGGGATGGTCGCAAGGGTCGCCGGGGTCTTGTCGAGAAAGATTTGGCTGTCTTTGGTTACGGTCAGGGTGACTGAATCCTTGCGATCCATCGCGGCTGCTTCGCCGCGCGGTAAATTGACCGGTAACGAGTTAAGCGCCTGCATCGAGAGCGAAGCGAGCATGAAGCTTGCCAGCAAAAAGAACATGACGTCGATCATCGGGATGATCTCGATGCGGCCGCGCCGGCGCGGTCTGCTTCTATGCAGCTGCATGATGGCGGTCTCCGCCGTTATGTTCCTGGTCAAGCCGGATATGGGCCACAAGCTTGGAGCCCAGGCGCTCCATCGTGTCCAGCGCATGCGCGCGCAGGCGCTCGAAAAAATTAAAGGCGAACAGCGCAATTATCGCGATAAACAAACCCAACGCTGTGGCGATGAGCGCTTCCGCTACGCCCGCGGTGACCCGGCTGGGCGCGACCACGCCAGCTTCACCGATGACCTTGAAAGCTTGCATCATGCCGGTGATCGTGCCAAGCAGCCCGAGCAGCGGCGCGCCGGTTACCACCGTTTCCAGGACCCAGAGTCCGCGGCTCAACGCCTTCTCGATTCGACCGGCTTCGTCATCGGCCCGCGATTCAGTCCACCACACAGGACGGCTGCGGTTAGCGACGATCACTCCTAGAAAACGGCGAAACGCGTTATGCGGGCCCAACGCGTTGAGCTGTTCCTCTACCGTATTCCAGCTAAAATCGAGCGCCTCGGTCGCCTCGCGCAAGGGGGTAGGCAGGCGCAGGCAGCGAAAGTAGATGAACGCTCGGTCAAGGATGATAGTGATTGCTAGTACGCCAACCGCGAGCAGCGGATAAACCATAAACCCGCCCAAGCGCAACGCCTGCCAGGCTTCTCGTAAATCGTCCATTGTCAGCTTTCCTCTTTTTGCTCAGAGCTAAATTGTCAGCCGCCTGGGTCGTGGTACCACGCGTTGCGGCATCGACAGCACGCCCGCCACCTTAAACTTCAGGCTGCTTTGGATGCGCAGGCGCGAAACTTTGCCATTAGTCTACACACACGCTCTTTGGTCCTCGCACTTATGCTTTACTCAGCTGTTGGCCGTGGCGAGCGCCAAAGTGCTGACTTTAAGTAACTCTCTAGCGATTGTTTAAGGGCGCGAAGCCGCTTTATTAATATTGAAACTCACTCTCAAGGCCGTCAAGCCCGCGCAATACCTTGGCTTTGCCTGCCAAGGCCGGGTAAAAGCCGATTACGAACCCCCCAGCTCCCGAGCGAGCCGCTCGCCCTCGCGTTGCTTGAAAGCGGCGGCGATCCTAAGGCGCTCCAAATGTTGGTCGATAGTTTTGCCGGCCTGCTTGACCGGGTGCGTAGCGAAAAAGTCTATCACCTCGTCCACGCGATCCACTAGGGCGACGACGCCTTCGCACATGCGGGGGAGTGCGCTTTCGGGGTATTTCTCGGTCATAGTCTGCCAATGGCGCTTGAGGAAATCCCATGCCTCATCGCGACATATGCGATTGAGCAGCAGCGAGTGCATTAGGTATGGCGCGTTCTGCGTGCGAACCTCGCCGTTGATCGTCATATCCATCGTCCGGCGCAGCAGTTCTATGCGCTGAAAGTCGGCCAGCGCAAAGAGGTAACGCTGTTCGTCTTGCGGGGTGCGCGCGGAGTTGAAATTTTTCTTGAATTCTTCGTACTGTGCCTCATCTCCGCAGTAGGCAACGACGGAAATGAGCGCTGGCACCAAGTCCGGGTCGACCGAACCTGGGGCGCGCCGGTAGCGCTGATAAAGCTCTTTGGCGCGGCTTTGGGTCTCGCGATCTTCGCCCAGCGTGCCCAGGGCGTCCACCAGAGCCCCGCGAAGTTGGCTTACCAGTCGGTCTTCGTTCGCGCTCGGCATCCAGGTCAGGCGCTGTAGGGCAGGACCAGCAAGCGCGCGGGCCTTGGCCGCGAGCGCGTGCCGTGCAGCGTTTGGGGCAACCATGTCGAGATAGTTAAGCGGTCCGAGTAGTGCGCGCCAGACGTTTAGGTCGGTTTCGTCACGAGCAACACGCGTGGCCAGTTTGAAGAACTCCCGCAGCGTGGTGATTCCAGCCACTGTGGCGGCCCATGTGTCGCCGACCAACATGAAGCGCTCCGTCGCGTCGAGTTCGCCCATCGCGTCGGTTAGGGCCTCGAGCAGCGCCGGCGCGTAGTGTACGCGGTAGAAGCCATGAGCGCCCTGATTGACTAGCACCCATTGCGCTGGCTCGGAAAGCTCGAGCCGCGCGCTGGCGCGGTCCATCAGCATCCTTTGCGTTTCGACCCGCTTTTGCACGCGTACCTTAGCGATAAGCGGTACATGCCATAGCTGTGAATCTTGTCCGTCCGCATCGGGCAGATAGAAGAACCGACGCTGGCTAAGTTTTAGCGCGCGCCGGTCGGGCGTCTGCTCGACTTCAAGGATTGGCAGGCCTGGCTGGAAGATCCATGAATCCATCAACTTGCGCACCGGCTGCCCGGAGGGCTCTTCGAGTGCGTCCCAGAGGTCTGAAGTTTGCGCGTTATCGAATTCATGGCGGCGCAAATAACGCCTGATTCCTTCGCGGAAGCACTCGGGTCCTAGGTACTGCTCGAGCATGCGCAGTACGGCTGCACCTTTCTCATACGTGAGCACGTCAAACATCGCGCGCGCCTCGTCCGGGCTTTGCACTTCGTACTCGATCGCGCGCGTATTATGCAGCCCGTCGATCGCCATCGCCGCCGCGCGCGAGCTGCTGAAACTGTCCCAGCGCCGCCACTGAGGCTTCCAGGCGTCTACCGCGACCATTTCCATAAAGGTGGCAAACGCCTCGTTCAGCCAAAGCCCGTTCCACCACTTCATCGTTACCAGGTCGCCGAACCACATGTGCGCGTTCTCATGGCTTACCACGTCGGCCACGCGCTCGAGTTCCGCTCTGGAGGCCTGTTGTTCGTCGACCAGCAGCGCGGTCTCGCGAAACGTGATCGCTCCCAAGTTTTCCATCGCTCCGGAGGCGAAGTCCGGAATCGCGATCAGGTCGAGCTTGTCTCCCGGATAGGGGTATTGGTAGTAGTCGGCGAAAAACTTGAGCGAAAAAGCCCCGACTTCCCGCGCCCATTTTGACAGCTGCGCTTTGCCCGGCGTGAAGATAACACGCAGCGGCGTTCCGTCTACGTAGACCGGTTCGCCGGCCTCGAATTCGCCGACGACGAACGCCACCAGATAAGTGGACATCTTGATCGTCTCTTTGAAGACGACCTCTTTAACGCCCCCTTCCAGGCGCTGCTCGCGCTCTATCGCGGTATTCGAAAACGCGTTCAAATTCTCGTCCACGACCAGTGTGGTCTTGAAAACCGCCTTGAGCGCGGGTTCGTCCCAACAGGGAAACGCGCGCCGCGCGTCGGTGGCCTCAAACTGCGTGGCCGCGATCATGTGCATTCGTCCCTCATCGTCGCGGTATTGGCTGCGGTAAAACCCGTGCAGCTTATCGTTGAGCACTCCCCGAAAGGAGAGCTTAAGGCGCCATTGTCCTGGCTCGAGCGCGCGGTCGAACACAAGATGCGCCCGCTCCCTCTGTGGGTCTAATCGAGGGCGTCCCCGCAGGCTTCGGCCCGCAGCCTCGGCGCTTACCGCGTCGATCTCGAGTTCCAATGCGTTAAGCACGATCTCCGTCACCGCCTCGCGAACCGTGATTACGACAGTCTCTTCGCCAGCGAACGTAAACGCGCGCAAGTCGGGCGCGAGGCGAATTTCATAACGGTGGGGGACAACCGTGGTCGGCAGCTTATAGGGATTTTGCTCGTCGGCTTTGGTGTTCATTTCAACTCCGTGTCAGCTCAAGCGTTGGCCAGCGCGTCGCCGGCGCGTCAGACTAACTACCTAAATAATCTAGGCTGGCGAAGCCGGCCCTAGCAAACGGCCTCTCCCTTCGAATGTCGCCAGAGCTTTCGTGTTCGCCGGCCCTGGAGGCGGGTAAGGGATAAGCAGCAGACGTTTTATACCGAGCGTCGGCGAGCGCAGAGCGAGCTAATCCTTCAGGCAGCTTGTTGCGCTCGGCCGTTGAGGTCGCCATACACGCTTTGGCCGGTCACAGCCCGATTCCTTGCTACCTAGGGTTTGGCGTAGGATCGGCGCCGGATGCCAGGCGCCCGTATGTGGTCAGGAGAATTCCGTTTGCACTTAGCGCCTGCTTAAGCCGCGCGCTAGTCAGCAACTCGACCTCTCGCTGAGCTTCGGGCGACGGCGGAATCTCTCCGACGTCGGCCGCGGGATGAAAGTAAAGCTCGCTGACTCCGGGGCGCAAGCGCGGGATTAATCCGAGCAGGTAGGATTCGGTCAGCATTCCGCTCTGATGCAATCCAAAGACCCAGTCATTTGAGCGCAGTCCGTAGCGCGCGAGCACGCGGCGCATCCGCGCCGAAAGCAAACAGAAGATAAGCGATTCGGTGAGCTTACGCCCCAGCGACCAGCGCGACAGCCGCAGCGTAATTGACAGAGGCTCTCGTGTGAGCCTCAGGTAGGGAACCTTGAACTCGGCGGCTAGACCGGCGAGAATCTCGCACAGGACGGGATGCGCGTGAAAGTTGAGGTGACCGTTGATATGGTTCAAGTAACCGACCAGACGTAAATGAGCCTCGATCTGCGCCCGGCACTCGTCGCGCAAGGCCGAGATTAAGCGGCGATCGAAGAAGTAGCGCAGCCCGGCCATTACGGGATTGCTAGCAAACGCACGCTGTGCGTCGACCAGCCCGCACAGGCGCTCGGGCGAAAGGATACTGTGGCCGCGGCACACCACTACGTGCAGGCCAACGTCAAGCTGCGGGTTCTCGCGCGCGATCAGGGCGGCCTCGGCGTGTGCCGCCTCGCCGACCATCAGGCTTGCGCTACTGAGCACGCCGTGGCGATGAGCGCGCAAAATTCCCGCATTAGTCTCCCGGGAGAGACCGAAATCGTCGCCATTTATAATGACCGCTTTCAAGCGAAAAAGTGCCCTGACGCAGTTGTGGTTCGACGCGATGGTTGACCTTGCACGCTAGCTCTGAGTGTCAGTCCTATGTTGCTCATCTTCTATGCACTCGAAGTCGAGATACGGCCTTTCAGGCGCCGTTTGCATCGCCTTCGGCGTTGGGCAGCCGAGGGATGCAACGGATGGCAGGGCAGCCTGGGCGACACGGAGATAACTCTGGTCGAGACCGGGGTTGGCATCCAGCGCGCCGCATCCAGCGCCCGACGCGCCCTTGAGCTGATGGGTTCGGCGCGATCGGTAATCTCGACCGGCGTTGCCGGTGCTCTTAGCGAAGAGCTGGCGGTGGGAACGATCGTCGTCGCCGACCGCCTTCTCTGCCCTTCTCCTGATTCGAACACTGAGTTCACAGTAATAGTGCCTGAGCGTGGGTGCGCGCAAAGCCTGGCGCAAGTGTTGACCGGCGTTGGATTGAGCGTTGCCGTAGGACCGACACTTACGGTGCCGGCGGCGTTGTCCGACGGATTGAGCAAGCGAGCGGCACACGCCCGCTCCGGAGCTATCGCGGTGGATATGGAAAGCGCGGCGATCGCAGGCGAGGCGCAAGCAAGAGGGGTTAACTTCGTGTACGCGCGTAGTGTGCTGGACGCGGTTGACGACAGGCTTCCGCCGAGCCGGCTGCTCGACGAAAACGGGAACATCCGTCCGGCCGCCACTGCCGCTTTTCTACTCCGCCGTCCGGCCATGTTCTTCAAGTGGGCGCCTCGGATCGCCCGCAATTTGGGAGTCGCTACTATCCGCCTGGCTGAAGCGCTCGAGACGCTGGCGCGCCGCCCAACCTAAGGCGTTGGGCGCCGGCGCGGCTGTCGCATGTTCGCATGCCGAGCCTGGTTCAAGGCGCGAACCCGAAACCGGCGGGCCTAAAGTCCAAGCCGTGGCGCTGCTGTGACACTTGGCCGGGGCTTTGCGCCTAGGCGGAAAGATTCGCACAACGTCCGGCTGGCCGGCGCAAAGGCGGTGTGGAACGAGATTCGCTTGATCCACCGTTATTGTCCAAGGTGATGTAAGCCGCGTTGAAGGGAAAGTCCGCCAGATGACGCTCGACGGCGCTCGCGCCGCCGTAGCTCTCAGGCCGCGTGACGATATGAAGCACGAGAGCGCCGAACGGCACGAAGATAAATATGCTTGCCCATCCGATCTCGTCCGCGCCGATTTCGAACAGCATCACAAGCGCGAACACCACGATGCCGACGTAAAGCGCAGGCCCGAGCAGCGCGCGCGACGGTAGCCCGGCTATTATCCCCCATGGTTTGCCCGCGCGCCCGAAACGGGAATCGAGCCGCTGAAATATCCCTATCGAAAGCGCGGCAACAACGAACCACCCGATATAGTTGCTGATCGGCACTCCAAAGTGCGGCCCCGGCGGATCGTACCAGAAAAGCTTGCCTAAAAACCAACGCTCTCCTCTTGCGCTCAATGGATCGACCGCAAAGTCAATCATGACCATGAAAAGCGCTGCCAATAGCCACACGCGCGGGGCGCGGCGCAACTCGGCGGTGTCCAGCAAACGCAGGTCAATCCCGCGCCGATAAAGCGGGCAGCTTACCAGCAGCGCCATCGTGTAGCTGGCGAAGGCAAGAAACGTAAACGAAAGCGAGTCCATAAACGGGACGCCCGCGACCCAAAGCTCCTGCTCGCGCGTACTTTCGATATAGTGGTAGAGCCCGAACGGAAAGCCGTTATGGACCGAACTCCACTCGCAACTCAAGGCCACCAAGTAGGTTAGAGCCGTGAACTGTAGGGTGGTGCGCAGTCCGAAGTTCACGGTCGAACTGCATAGGTACGCCGAAAGGAAGATAAATACGTAGGGCCGAAGAGCCACCGTTCCAAGCAGCAGTTTGAACAGATGCGTCACGGAAACCAGCTCTATAACCGCTTTTCAGGCGCCGGCGTCAGCGCCGCTTGCGCTGCGGCTGAGTGCCGATCTAGTCCCATTCGAGTCGGGCCGAGGCTGTCAACCGACATAGTACGGTCGAATTAAACCATGCCGCAACGGCGGTAAAATGCGATCGCCTTAGCAAGGGCGGAGTTGATCGGAGTCGGCTCGTAGCCGAGCTGGCTGCGGGCCTTGCTTGAGTCAAAAAACATGCGCCGGCGCGCCATACGGACTTCGGTCAAGCTTGCGCGCGGCGGCTGTTTGCTGACCGCTCTGGCCCACGCCTCTGCCGCGAGTGCGAAGGCGTAGGCCGCGCTGTAGGGCACTTTAAACTTTGGCGCCGGAATGCCGGACAAGAGCGCGAGCCGCTCGAACAGCTCCTTGAGCGTTAAGTTTTCGCCGCCTAAAATGTACTTTTCTCCAACGCGGCCTCTGTCCGCGGCTAGCAGGTGGCCGCGCGCGACATCCTCGACGTCCGCCAAATTAAGTCCCGTATCGAGGTACGCCGTCATTTTACCCTTAAGGAAATCAAGAATGATCCGCCCGGTGGGCGTTGGCTTGTAGTCAAAAGCGCCGATCGGCGTTGAAGGATTAACCACGACTACCGGCAGCCCTTCGCGCGCGGCGTTCACGGCGAGCTGTTCGGCGATAAACTTCGAGCGCTTGTAGGTGCCGGTCATCTCGTGGAGCGAAACCGGAGCGTCTTCGCGCCCGATTCCGTCGGCGTCGAAGCCCAAAGTACCCACGGTGCTGGTGTAGACCACGCGCTCGACACCGGCGCGCCGCGCTGCTTCGAGCACGTTTTTGGTGCCTTCAACGTTGGTCGCGTACATCGGAGCCGGTTGCGGCACCCACAACCTGTAGTCCGCGGCGACGTGGTAAACTCGGGTGCAGCCCGCGACCGCGCGTTCAACTGCGCAAGGCTCGCGCAAATCGCCGACGACGGTTTCGCAAGCAAGCCCGGCCAGCGCCTTGAGCGAAGCGCCTTGGCGCACCAGCACGCGCACGCGCTCGCCGCGCTCCAGCAGCGCGCGGACGACGTGACAGCCGACGAAGCCGTTGCCTCCGGTGACTAGGCTCAAGGGTGCCGCCATTTGCCTCTAGACCGCGGTTTTCAGCCCGGCGCGTGCGGCGACCGCCTGTGCCGCGTTGTGGCCCGCGGTCACCGCGCTCTCAATCGTTGCCGGCAGGCCGGTCTGGACCCAGTCGCCCGCCAAAAACAGATTTTCAAGCGGCGTGACACATGGCGGACGAATCTCGCAAGACTCGGGCGACGGCGCCATCGTTGCCTGCTTTTCCTTGACCACCAAGGTTCTCAGCACCTGCGCATCGCGCGCCTGGGGAATCATCGCGTTGAGGTCCGCGAGCACCTGCGCGGCCAGTGCTTGGTTGGAGCGGTCGATCAATGACCGCGCGCCGCTGATCACAAAGCTTAGATGGGCCGGGGCGCCTAGCGAACGGCCGGCCCAGAGCGCGTCCTTGTTGAAAAGCCACTGGGTCGTGGTGTCGATAAAGCCGACGAAGGGCGCATCGATTATCTTGCGGTCAAGCCACAGGTGAGTGCATATGATCGGCGAGAACGAGAGGCGGCTTAAGCGCGAGAAAAAGCTGTCCTCGGCGACCGTTACTGGCAGAATCCGCAGGAGCGCGGCCCATGGCACGGCGCTAATGAAGTAATCGGCCGAAATTTCGCGCCCCTCGCGCAGACGAACCTTCGACACGCGTTTGTTGGCGTCCAACTCAATGCCGGCGACTGCCGCGCGGGTCAACACTGCGCCGCCGTTGCATTCGATATACGTTTTGCTCGGCGCGCAGTACAGCTCGCTCAGCCCGACATTGGCATAAACAAAAGCGGAGTTTCGCCGTGCGCCGAAAAAGGCGCGCCGCAACACCTCGGCCAACAGCGCCGCGCTCGCTCGCGCCGGCTCCTCGTTGAGCGTCGCGATCGTCAACGGGTACCAGAAAACCCGCCGCGCGTTGGCGGATTGGCCAAGCCGGTCCAACAGCGCGCTGACCGAAAAGCGCTCTAGCAAGGCACGCTCGCGGCGCTGCATCGCGAGCATCCGCGCCCCGCCGACCAACAGCCAGACGCGCTCGGCAAACCGAAGATGGGCGTAACGCATCACCGCGTGCGCCATGTGCGCAGGCCCCGGAAGCCGCGCCGCGCGCAGCCGCGCGCACACCCCTCCCGGTGCGATCATCTCGACCGCCATATTCTCCTGAAACACCAAGCGGTCGGCTGCACCAATGGTGTTTAGAAAGGAGAGTGTCTGGTCGTAGCAGCCCATCATGAGATGCTGGCCGTTATCGACAGTGTCCCCGATTTGCTCGTCGACGAACGAATAAGCCCGTCCACCCAGTTCCGGCTTTTGTTCCAGGACTGTCACGTTCAGCCCACGCCGACTTAATGCGACTGCGGCGCTAAGTCCTGCAAAGCCCCCGCCGATAACCACCACCTGCGAGCGACGCGTCATCGAGCGCTTGCGTCGGCCGCGTGCGACAGCTTGGCGCCGAGCCAGACACGGCCGACCAAGTATAGTTTGCGCGCTAAGGGGAGGCTTTGCCGCTGGCCGAAGACTCGATAGTCTGCGCGCACTATGCGGTCGAGCAGCGCGCTGTAGATAGCGCGCATGGCTTCGGCGGCGACCAACGCCGGGCGATCCTCGGCCGTGAGCGCCGCTTGCGCGGCGTCGTAGTAGGAGCGGGCGCGTGTGGCCTCAAATTGCATCAGGGCGGCGAAACGCTCACTGTACGCGCCGCTTAGGATCTCTTCGGGCTCGACGTGAAAGCGTCGCAGGTCCTCAAGCGGCAGATATAGCCGCCCGCGGGCCGCGTCCTCGCCGACGTCGCGCAAAATATTCGTGAGCTGAAAGGCGATGCCTAGATTGTCGGCGTAGACCCTGGTCGCTGGATTACGGTAGCCGAAGATCTCGATGCAGATCAGGCCGACGGCGGAGGCTACGCGCCGGCAGTAAAGCTTAAGCTCGTCGAAGGTTTCGTAGCGCGCGCGCATGAGATCCATCTCGACCCCGGCAATAATCTCCTCGAACGGCTGGCGCGGAATGCGAAAGCGCCGCACGCTTGCGGCCAGCGCGCGCGAGACCGGATGAGCCGGCTGCGCGCGGTAGACGCGGTCCAGCTCCTCGCGCCATCGCTCCAGCATCTGTGCGGGCTCGCGCACGCCGGCGTGGTCGGCGATATCATCGACGAAACGGCAAAAAGCGTACACGGCGTACAGCGCCTGCCGGCGCTCCGCCGGCAGCAGCATAAACGCGTAGTAGAAGTTGGTCGATGCGCGGCGCGTTATTTCTGCGCAGCGCGCAAAACTCGGCTCAAGTTGCACGTGCGCCTGCGCTGAGCCTTCCGGCGTGTCGAGACCGCTCGGCGTCAAAGTGGCCAAAGCGCCGGGGCTTATCGTGGCGCCAAACCGTTGGCGCCGCGCATGGGGAAACCTCAGCGCGCCCAGCCTGCGCCGAATCTCGCCCGCAAGAAAGCGGACGGCGCCGGCTGGGTCGCGCCATCGCGAGTCAAAAACGCGCCTCATCTCGCGGCTTGAATTTTCCCGCCGACGCTCATCCGTAAAGACCGGCTGCCTGCCCTCATAGCGCTCACGGCGCAAGCCGGCCGCAAAGCGCGCGCCATCCAAGCGTAACATAGTCAAGTTTGTTCAGCGCCGGGCGGCGCTTAAAGACGTCGTATTCGACGCGCTCTATCGCCCGCAGGATCGCAAGTCCGCCCCCGGCGAACATCAGCACGTCTCGCCGAAGCCCGCCTGCGACCAAGCGATGAAGCTCGGCACCCTTGAGCAGCATCTCGCGCGTCAGGCCAATCTCGTTGCGCATCAGCGCCTGAAACTTCGGTGTTAGCGCGCCGCGCTTGAGTTCCTCGATTTCGACGCCGAAGCGCCTGAGGTCAGCGCGCGGGATATAGACGCGGCCCTTTTCCAGGTCGATCGCGACATCCTGCCAGAAATTCGCTAACTGCAGACCCGAGCAGATAAGGTCGGAGAGCTGCTGGCGCTGCTCGTCGCGGTAACCGAAAAGGAAGAGCACGAGGCGGCCGACTGGGTTGGCTGAGTAGCGCGCATACTCAAGCAGCTCGTCGAGGGTCTCGAAGCCTTTGAAATCGATGTCGGAGCGGAAGGCGCGCAGCAGATCAAGAAACGGCTGAGGGGGGATATCGTAGCGCCGCGCGGTGTCCGCCAAGGCAAGGAACAACGGTCCACGGGGCCGACCGTTGTAAGCCTCCTCCAAATCGCGCTCCATCTGGTCCAGCTTGGCGCGGTCGCGCTCTTCGTCGGCGAGATCGTCGGCCAGGCGCGCGTACGCGTAGATCGCGTGCATATGACGGCGCATCGCGCGCGGCATCAGCCAGGACGCTATGGTGAAGTTTTCATAATGGCCGCGCGCGATCTGTCCGCAGTAAGCATAAGCGGCTTCGAGCTCGTCGGCGCGATTGCGAGCGGGCTCGCGAACGGATTCCGGTGCGCAAGCGCAAGCCATAGCTGGGGCCTAGGCCGCCATCAGCTCGCGGGCAAGCGCGCGCGCTCGCCCGTCAGCCTCGAGCAGATCCTCAACGCAGGAGACCGCGCGATTGGGCTCGCGCGCCATCACCGCTTCGATAAAATGGGGAATCGCGGCGAACTTCACGCGCCCCGACAGGAAGCCAGCCACCAGCTCCTCGTTGGCGGCGTTAAGACAGGCCGGCATCACGCCGCCTGCCTCGAGCGCCGCATAAGCCAGGCGCAGGCAGGGAAAACGCTGCGGGTCGGGCGCCTCGAACGTTAATCCGCCGCAATCAAGCAGCGAGAGCGGTTTGAGATGATCGAGCGGCAGGCGCTCCGGGTATGCCAAGGCGTGAGCCACCGGAATCGTCATATCCGGGATCGCCATTTGAGCGATTATTGAACCATCGATCAGCTCGACCATCGAATGCACGATACTCTGGGGATGAACCACCACCGAAATCTGCTGCGCCGGCAGGCCGAACAGCCAGTGCGCCTCAATCACTTCCAGCCCTTTGTTCATCATGGTTGCAGAATCGATGGTGATCTTGTCGCCCATGCGCCAGGTGGGATGTTTGAGCGCGTCTTCGACGGTAATCGAGTGGAACTTTTCGAGCGCCCAGGTGCGGAACGGCCCCCCAGAGGCGGTGAGTATGATTCGCTTGAGCACAGCGGTGCTGCGACCCTCCAAACACTGGAACACGGCGTTGTGCTCGCTGTCGACCGGGAGCAGGCGTACGCCGCGGCGCTTGACCGCTTCAACCACGAGTTGTCCGGCCGCGACCAATACTTCCTTGTTGGCGAAGGCGATATCCTTGCCCGCCTCGATTGCGGCGTAGGTTGGGCGCAGGCCCAGCGCGCCAACCATCGCGCATACCACCAGTTGGGCCGCAGGATGGGTTGCGGCGGCGAGCGTGCCCTCGCTGCCCGCGAGCACTTCAACCTTGAGCGGGCTGAGTCTGGCGCGCAGTTCAGCGGCCGCTTGCTCAGAGGCAACGGAAACCAGTTCGGGATGCCAACGTTTCACTTGCTCGGCCAGCAGGGCGACGTTGCGCCCCGCGGCCAGCGCCACGACGCGAAAGCGATCGCGGAAGCGTTCGGCCACTTCGAGCGCCGTCGCTCCCACCGAACCGGTCGAGCCAAGAATCGCGATCCGCTTCATCGCCCGTTCATGCCTTGTCTTCAGCGCGCACGCCAAGCCGTCTGCGCAAGCGACCCAAAGCCATCAACGGAAAGTAGCGCGCGTAGCCGGCGTAGTGCAGATAGAAATGGTTGGGAAAGCCGGTGCCGGTGAACTCGCTCTCCTGCCAGAGCCCGGTTTCGTCCGCGCGCTCCAGTAACCATTGCGCGCCGCGCACCGTGGCCTCGCTTATCTCGTCCTCGGCTGCCGCCAAGCCGATGAGCGCCCAGGCCGTCTGCGAGGCGGTGCTCGGTCCGCGCCCGCGGTAAGCCGCGTCCTTATCGCTAAGGCAGCTTTCGCCCCATCCGCCGTCGGTGTTCTGGCGCAGCTTGAGCCATTGGACCGCGCGCTTGATCCAGGGCTCGCTCATATCGGCGCCGACCGCCCGCAGTCCGGCGAGCACCGAAAAACATCCGTAGATATAATTGACGCCCCAGCGGCCGCGCCACGAACCGTCGCTTTCCTGGTGGCGCTTGAGCCAATTGATCGCACGCACGGCAACCGGATGGTTCGCGCCGATTCCCACCGCGCCCATCATCTCAAGCACTCTGCCGGTGACATCGGCGCAGGTAGGGTCGGTCACTGCCTCTACGTCGGCGAAGGGCGCCTTGTTGAGCCAGTGAGCGGTATTGTCGGCGTCGAATGCGGCGAAGCCGCCGTCGCTCGATTGCATCCCCATCACCCATCGCGCACCGGAGGCGAGCGCGCGCCGGCATCCGTCCATGTCCTCGACCGCGCTGTTAGCCAGTACGCAGAGCACCACCGCCGCGTCGTCGACGTCGGGATACCATTCGTTATAGAACTGAAACGCCCATCCCCCCGGCGCGAGTCCGGGACGTTTGACCGCCCAGTCGCCGCGGCGCAGGATCTGGTTTTTCACCAGCCAGTCCGCGGCCTTTTTGAGCGAGGCGTGGTCTGCCGGCAGGTCCGACTCAAGCAGCGCTTTGGCCGCCAGGGCGGTGTCCCATACCGGCGATACGCACGGCTGGCAGAGCGCCTTGTCGCCAAGCTCCCAGATTAGCTCATGGGTGGCGGCCAACGCCTTTCGCAGCACCGGATGCTCTAAGCGGTAGCCCAACCCCTTGAGCCCCATGGCGGTGAGCAGGTAGCACGGCTGGATTCCAGCCCACGAGCCGTTCGCGTCCTGGCGTTCGAGGACCCATTGTTCCAGGTGCAGCAGCGCCCGCGCGCGCAGGCCGGCTAGGGCATGCCGTTCATACACGGCAAGCACGCGATCAACCAAATTGAACAGATTGCACAGCGACAGGACGCCCTCGCCTCGCCGGCGGGCAAAGCGCGTGAAGTGCGGCGGCAGAATGTAGAGCTCAAGCACGCCCTCGACGTATGGAATCTTAGTGACCGGCCGGGTCGCCTGGAGCAGCATCAGCGCGGACACGATCGGGCGCGCCCAAGCCGAAAGTTTGTACATGTGAACGGGAAACCATCGCGGCAAAAGCGCGATTTCAGGCGGTACCGCGGGTGTCGCCTCCCATGACACCTGGCCGAGCGCTGCCAGATAGAAGCGTGCCAAGACGCCGATCTGGGCGATTCCACCTTTGGCCAGTATCCAACGACGGGCGCGCGTCAGAGGATCGTCGCCAGCGCGTCCGCCGGCCAGCTTTAGCGCCGCGTAGGCTTCAACCGTGGTGGTGAGATGCCCCGCGCCGCCATGAAAGAGGTTCCAGCTCCCATCGGGCTGCTGCGTTTGGAGCAGATATTTGGCCAGCCGCTGTTCCAGTTGCGGTTCGCTGCGCTCCATGAAGCGGTTGAACATGATGTACTCGGCGTTCATCTGGGCGTTCGCTGTCAGCGCAAACATCCAGTAGCCGTCACCATGCTGAGTCGCGAGCAGCGCGCGCTGCGCGCGCTCGATAGCTTGGTCGAGCCGCGCCGCGAGCTCGGCGCGCGACAGTTCCTGGCCTACCGGCTCTCGGCCGTCTTGCTCCGGCTGCGCTTGGCGCGCAACGTCTAGTTCGCTGGTGTCAATACTCATGGGGGCCACGTTATGCACGGGGATGACCGCTTATGGGCCACCTCAGCGCTAGGTGTGTGGTCTGCGCGCTCATGGGATGATCGCGCACTTAAGCGCGGCGCCCTGTTCGAGCAGCATGAAGACCTCGGGTAGTTGGTCGAGACGCCGGCGCGCGTCGATTATGCGCTCCAAGCCCGGCAAACCTTGCCCGCTCAGCGCCTGCAGCGCGGCAAGGACGTCGCGCGGGCGAAAGTGAAACGGCGCCACAAGCGTTAGGTTGTCGTAATGCATCCGCCGCGTATCCAATGGCACTACCGTACCTGGCTGACAGCCGCCGAAAAAGATCACCCGCCCTCCACGCCTCACCCATCGCAGCGCCTGCTCCCATCCGGCGACCAAGCCGGTGGCCTCGATCACCAGGTCGGGTCCCCAGCCGCCGTTAAGACGCGCCGCGACGGCGGCAAGCTCCTCGCGCTCGACGTCGACGACTTGGTCGGCACCCAACTCCCGCGCGCATTGCAGCCGATTGGAGCGGCGCCCGGCAACTACCACTTGGCGTACGCCGCGCGCCTTGAGAACGATCAGATGCAAAAGGCCGAACGGGCCCGCTCCCACGATTAACGCCGCCTCGCAGCTTCGGGTGTGGGCGAGTTCCAAAGCGTGGAACACGCACGACAGGGGTTCGAGCAGCGCCGCGGTCTCGAAAGATATATGGTCCGGTTTTTTGAACGTATGGCGCCCTACCACGTGCGCGGGCAGCAGCAAGTAGTCGGCGTACGCTCCAGCGACGATTCGCTCGGCAACCTGAGCGCACAGGTTTTCCTGCCCGCGTCGGCAAAGGAAGCATCGTCCGCACGGCGCGCTCGGGACCGCCATCACGGCGTCTCCGGCCTCAAAGCGCTCGACGCCTTCGCCGAGCTCAACGATGACGCCGGAAAATTCATGGCCCAGCGGCGTAGGCATCGGGAAAAGCGGATGGCCGCGGCGATAGGTCTTCAGATCGGTGCCGCAGCTTAGCGCGCACTCGATCTTGACCAAAAGTTCGCCCGGCCCCGGCCGCGGGGGGCTAAAGTCGCGCAGTTCGAGGCGACCCGGCGCGTAGAGCACGGCCTGGCGGGCCTTGCCACGGTCGCTTGGCGCAAGCAGCGCTCGTTTGTGGCGGGCAGCTTCAGCGCTTTTCATCGGCGGCGGTCTACACCTCGCGATCGACAACGTAGTGCGCAAGAGCGCGCAAGGGGTCGGCGCTTTGCCCGAAGCTTTCGAGTGCCGCTATTGCTTTTTGCTTGAGTTGCTGAGCGAGTTCGTGTGAGCGCTTAAGTCCCAAAAGACTCGGGTAGGTCGCCTTGCCCCGTGCTCCATCCTTTTGCGTACGTTTGCCCATCTGCTCGGCCGACGATTCCACGTCGAGAAGGTCGTCGGTCACCTGAAATGCGAGACCTATCGCGCTCGCGTATGCGGTTAGCGCCTCGAGCGCGGCTCCCTCGCCGCCGCCGAGTAACGCTCCGCCGCGCACCGCCGCCATGAACAGCCCACCGGTCTTGCGGCCGTGCAGCCGTTCAAGCTGCTCGAGCGTCAGAGCGCGGCCCTCGCTTTCGATATCTTCGGCCTGTCCCGCGACCATTCCCGCCGACCCGGCCGCACATGCTAATTCCGCGATTACCCGCAGCGCTATTTCGGCCGGCACTCGCGGCGTGTGCCAAGTGGCGAGAACGTAGAAGGCGTCGGTTAACAGGGCGTCGCCCGCCAGCGTGGCCATCGCCTCGCCGTACACTCGATGATTGGTCGGCTTGCCGCGGCGCAGGTCATCGTTGTCCATACACGGCAGGTCATCATGCACCATGGAGTAGCTGTGAATCATCTCCAGCGCGCAGGCCAGCCCGAGCGCGTCCTGGGCCGTACCGCCAACCGCCTCGCACGCCGCCAAGGCCATAATCGAACGTATCCGCTTGCCGCCGCTTAGCAGGCTGTAGCGCATCGCCTCGGACAAGAGGCGAAACCCTTGTCCGCTCTCCGGTACAGCCCGCATCAGCGCCCGCTCGACGAATCTCTGACGCTCGGCGAGATAGCTTTGGAAGTCAAGGCGAAGCGGTAACGACTGTTTGGGCATGCTCATCCTCGCCACCCCCGATTACAACCTGCCGCGTCGGCGCGCCGAAGTTTTCTTGCCGCCGAGGCCGCCCACACCGGGCTTGCGGCCGCGTCCGCGTGAAGCCGCAACCCGGGCGCGGACACCTGCGCTCACTGCCCAACTTCTTTCCGTCAGCCTATGCCACGTAGTGACGCACGAGCGCGAAGGTATCGCGCAAATTCTTGCCGAAGTCCAATGCCACCGTCCCCTCGAAGCCCGAGTGCAGTTTGCAGTCCCGGCAGCGGATATCTTGCTTGGTGCGATAGAACTCCCAGTCGGTGGCCTCGTGAAGCTCCTTGAATGTACGATAATGCCCGTTGGTGATGAGATAGCAGGGCCCTTTCCATCCTTGCGGATTGCGCGTCACGTTCGTCCATAGGCTGAACATTAGTTCCCTTTCGTACACAAGGTACTCAAGATACATGGGCGTGTTGATGATGTTATGATGGCGCGCTAAGTGCTTGATGCGCCGGAATTTGTACGGCATCTCTTCTTTTTTCAAATAGATGTCGTTGCCCAGCACCTGATAATGGTAGCCGGGCGTCACCAGCATCCCGTCCACGTCCAGGCTGGTTAACAGCTTGACCATCTCCTCCAGCTCTTCAGCGGTGGTTTCGCGATACACCGTGGTATTGGTCTGGACGCGGTACCCCTTGGACTTGAGCAGCTTAATCATCTTGATGCACTGGTCGAACACGCCGTCGCGGGCGACCACCCGGTCGTGGGTTTCGCGCAGACCGTCCAGATGGATGTTAAAGCTTAGATAAACGCTGGGCTCGACCTGCTTAATAAAGCGCTCAAGCAGCAGCGCGTTGGTGCAAATCTGTACGTGGCGCTTGTCTTCGATCAGACCCTTGGTGAGTTCGACAATATGTTTGTAGATGAGAGGCTCACCGCCGCAGATGGAGACGATTGGCGCGTCCGCCTCTGCGGCAGCGCCCAGCGCCTCTTCAAGCGGCATCTGGTCCCACAGCGTATCTTTGTATTCCACGATTCGCCCGCATCCGACGCAGGCCAGGTTGCAGGCGTGAAGCGGCTCGAGCATCAGCACCAGCGGGAAGTATTTCTCGCCGGCGCGCTTTTTGCGCCCCATATAGCGCCCGAGGTCAATCATCAGTCTGAGCGGCATCCGCATGGCCTTAGCGTCTCCTTAAGCCGCTGGCACTGCTACCGACTCAGGCCCCAGCATGTCCCGCGCCGGAGGGCGCGTTCGCGGCTGAAGCTTGCGTAAATAGCACCGAGTCTAGCGTCTTGAAAATGTTGTCAAAGCTTAGCTGCGGAGTACGCAAAAACAGCACGTCGACCAAAAGCCCGTTGAGCATCGACAAGAGAAAGGTAGCAGCGTTCTCCGCGTCCAAACGGCGCGCGCAGACACCCTTTTCTTGCCCGCGCCGGATAAGGTCAACCAGCAAGTTTCTGTAGCTCTCGTAAAGTCCGCGTATCTGACCGGTCAATGAAGAAGGCCCCTCCTGCTCCGGGTCATCGCGTAGCAGTCGGGTAAGGAAAAAGCGCACCGAGCCCGTGTAATCACGCACGAACTGGATGTACAACTCGATAAGGCGCTTGAGCTGCTCGCGCTCGTCAAGTTCTTGCGCTTCGCTCGCAAAGTCGATGCTGAACGGTTCGAGCAGGCGCTTGATCACTGCGACAAACAACTCTTCCTTGGACTTGAAGTGCCAGAAGATTAGCGCCTTGCTCACGCGCGCCTGACGAGCAATTTCCGACATCGACGCTTCGTGAAAGCCGCGGCTTGCAAACAACCGCGACGCCGCGCGCAGAATCTCATCGCGCGACTCCTGCGATTCTTGGCGTAAAGGGGTTGCTGACATGCGTTATAAACCCTTCTCGTCAATCCGCTAGACAGCGCTTCAGCAACCTCCCATTCCCGCCCGGCTTGGCTCGTCAAACCAAGCGCGCGCTCCCCGCGACGCATACGCCGTCCGATTGAGCAACGCCATCATGCATCGGGTGGCGCGGCAATCGACTAGGCGAATTGCTATCTCCACGTTCGTAAGCCGGGCCTAGCCCTGGTCTTGTGCTGTCCTTACTTAAACCCGCTAACCTTACGGTCAGTACTTTTACTTTACCTGGCCGCAAAGTCAAGCAACCAACCAGCCCGCCTCGATATCGCGCGAGCGCTTTCTTTAAGCCAGTCGAGGGTCTGAGAAAAACGGCCAGGTCCGTTGGCTTACTCGGGCGAGGAGAAAAAAGCCGCCGCGTAGTAAAACCTCCCCACACCCGCGGCTTTTGCGCACCGCTCGTCAACTTCCTGGTCGCCTACCATGGTCGAGGAGGCTAAATCGAGGCTGTGCTCCTCGGCAAGTTTGAGAACCATCCCGGGCGCTGGCTTGCGGCACTGACAGCCATCGCCGTCGCGATGCGGGCACACCTTCCATCCGCTAACGATGTACCCGAGTCTGCGGTTAAGCTCGGTCAGTGCCGCCTCAAGCGCGACGCGCGTAAAACGGCCGCGGCTGATTGCTGATTGATTGGTGACGATAAAGATAGGCATAGTGCGGCTCACCGCGCGCAGCTTGTCTGCCACTCCTGGCAACAGGTCAAGTTGGATGTTACCGGCGCTGTCGAGGGGAAGCTCGCGCTGTTCATCGAGCCTGACTAGGGTGCCGGCTAGGTCGCAAAACAGTGCCGCGCGAAGGGCCGGGCGCGCCGCGCGGACCTCGTCCCGCCCTCGCTCTCTGCTCATCGATTTCATTAATTACTGTTTGAGCGAATTATGGCTGCGGCGGGCCCGGCTTTCGGACTTGGCCGCGCCGGCGGACCATGCCGGAAAATTATCATGAGCGGTGGTTTTCCCAGACCGTGCCTATCCTATGTTTTTTGCATCGGCGAGTCTGTGCTTGCCGTGTTCTACCAGCGCGGCGCAGCGCCGTGCGATAGCGCGCGCAGCGGCCTCGCGGACCGGGGCGAAGCTCGGCCAGGCGTTGAAGTCGATGATCCAAAATCCCGCGCCGGTTATCACGGCGTCTCCACCCCATACCTCGAGCCCCAAGATTTGAGCCGCTTGCGCGGCCGCAATAGCCAGTGCGCGTCCCTGTGTGGGGGCGGCCTCAGACAAGTCAGGAACCGTAGCAAAGTAAAGTCCGCGGGCGACCCCGTAAAACTTGACCTCGGTGCCTTGCACCGCCTGTTGCACATACGCCTGGCGCACGCCTTTTTCCGCGAGCGTACTTAAGACCTGTCGCAAAGCGGTAATTTCCTGAACTTTCGTCACTGCATAAGAGGCGAGCGCCTCGGGGTCAGCAGGCTTAACGAACACGCCGCGCTCAAGGCCAAGCTCCGCGACCTGATGCCAGTCGGTCGCCGCCACTGTGCGTACGAGCTTGCCTCGCGGAATTGGCACACCTTGGCGGCTTAGGCCTGCGTCAACCAGGTCGCGACAACAGTTGCGAATAGCGAGCGTCGAATTAACAACCGGTACGCCCTCGCGCTCGAATACGGCAAGCTGCTGCAAGGTATGGTGGTTCTTGCACATCGCTAGAACCAGATCAAAGGCGCGAGGTTCAACCTCGCCTACGCGGGCGGGGGCAAGTTTGACCACCGAGAAACCCATCTCAGCTAGTCGCTCCAACACGGCGTCTAATATCGCCTTGTCAGCGGCCGCCATCCCTGGCGAATGCTCTGCCTCACGATATATGCCTAAGACACGCCTGGTCATCAAAATCTTCTCAAAAACCCTCTCGCGCCAGCGATGCTTTCGAAAGGCTGCTCGCCTAACTGAACCATCGTTTCGTAGAACGGCAGGTATCCCGGAAATCGCGAGGTTGCGCCGACTTCAACGGGCAATGCATGAAGCTTTACAACTACATCTCCCCGGCGGCGCTCAGCATCTTGCGTGCGGCGTGTAAGTCCGTTGGTTCGTCCACGTCGATCGCGTTCTCTACAACAAGCGCCGCCAGGCGCACCTGGCGCTCGGGCATGATAGCCAACCACTGCCGTAGCGCCGTCAGACGGGCGCCTTGCTCCTGCGGTGCGAGTGCGAACAGCCGAGTATGCAAAACGTAGAGTCCTGCGGTGACGAGCGAGCACGCGTCTTGAGCGAAGCCCGCGACATCGCCCGTCGGCGAGAGGCTTACAAATAGCGGCCTTTGGTCGCCTCGCCACCGGGTCACCGCCACCACGCCGTCGAGCGAGCGTACGGTTTGCGCCCCTAAGTCAGCATCGCTTTGGTCGTTGTTGGCCAAAAGGCGCATTGCACGCGAGCAAAAGCTGCGAAACTCAAAGCTGCTCAGCACTGCGTCAACCGTGGCCGCCAAAAAATAGCCAGGCGCCAAATAGTCGGCGAAGGCGAGCATGGTCTCTAAAGAATTCCGCGTGTCGAGCACTATGAGCTCCAGTTGCGCCACGTCCATCGGGCGTTTGTCAAACAGAGAGAAAGTTTCGCGGTTTACGATCGCAACCACCCGCCGCAAGCCCGCCGCAGCCATTAAGCGTGCCTGTCTTAGCAAAAGCGGTTCGCCGTTGAGTTCAACCAAAGGCTTTGGGAGAGCGCCTGCAGCATTTCGGAGCCGTTCGCCGCGGCCCGCGGCCAAGATAGCGCCCTGCACCAGGCTCACCATGTCAGTTGGGCCAGTTGAGCGATATTGTTCACTACGTAGTCGGCGCCATCGCTCAAGCTGTGGACGGGGCTGCGCCCCTCTTCCACCATCCATACGGTCTTCATCCCCAGTTGGCGCGCTGGGCGGCAATCGTTGTCCAGAGAATCGCCGATCATCGCAATCTCGTTGGGCTTAAGCCTCAGACGGCGCGCGACGTAGGTGAAGATACCGGCGTCCGGCTTGAAAATTCCGATGCGGCTCGAGTCCGCTACGACCTCGAAGAAATGCAAAAGATTGTTCTCAGCTAGTATCACTTCCAAATTGCCGTAAAAGTTGGAAGCCAGCCCAAGGCGAAAACGCCTCGCAAGCGGCGCGAGTTGCGCGCCGCTGCGGCGCATTCCGTCGCGCGATTGCTGGGCAAACGCAGCCGCTATTCGTCGCACGAGGTCTCGGCTTTTCAATTCTGTCTGAGGCTTTGCATTGGTCGGCCGCGAAACGAGCGCACCTTTGCGTTCTAGGTGCTCAAACTGCAAGCTTACAAGAAACTCCAAAAGGCTTTCCAGGCCGAGGTTATGAATCGCGGCGCCGGCACGATAACCTCTTTGAGTGGCGTCGTCGTAAGCTGCGCGCAATTGCTCGCCGTCCAAGACGAGGCCGCAAGCGGCGTAATGTTGGGCGAACCTGTCGAACCAATGACGTCCCGCGCAATCGAGGGTGCCGCCGAAATCGAATACCAATGCCCGCACCGGCGCCATACCACGCCTAGCATAACAGGCATCCAAGCCGCTCTTAATCGGGCGAGCGCGGGAAAAAAACGGTATGTTCTGGTAACGATGTTAGCCAGGCGCGTGGTTGGCAAAAAGCCTAATTCGTAGGGCGAAAGTATGCTCCAAAGCTGCCGTGCGGCTCCCCATGGCGTAGCATTGCAGTAGGGTGCGCACGTGGACCATACCGAGCTTGCTGCCGCGAGCCTTCGTTGACATGCCTGACCGGTTGGTTTAGTACACTTAACGAATGGCTGCCTCCGGCGATGACAGGGCGGTGAAGATTGCTGTGGTGTTGGATGCCTGGCGCGCAAGCCGGATGCTGTTCGGTCGTTCCTTACTTGAACGAAACCTTAAGCTTTGCCGGCGAGCCGGAATAGAGCGGTTCGTCCTGGAGTGCCCGCCCGAGCGGCGCGAACGCGTGGAACGCGCGCTCGCGAAGGAAGCCGAGCTCGGGGCAATCGATATCGTGGATTCAGTAAACGCGGCACAACAATTACCACGCGGCCTTGGAGCAGGCGCACTGTGCCTGGTGGTGAGGGGGGACGTGGTCTTTTTGAGTCGCGACTTGAAGCGTCTGCTCGAGCAGTACTCGGCGGCTCCTCGTAGCCCGGCGTGGTTGGCGGTTGACGGCGGTGGACATCGCGCCCTATTTGCTGTTGGCGCATTGGCGCAGACGCTGGCCATCGATAGTCCGACGGCGCTCGAGCTGGGCCCGTCGCGCACACCCTTTGCGGCGGACGAGCTGGCGCGCGGTGCCACGGAGAAGCGCGCTCGCCGGCAAATTGAGCTAAGACTCGTGCGCGCGCTGCGCTTCGAGTCGGTCGAGACCGACACGTTTTTGGCGCGTGTGCTAGACCGCAGAATTTCTTGGCCGGTCACGTATGTTCTTGCGCACACGAAGGTTACGCCTAACCAAGTGACGCTGGCGAACACAGCTTTGGGCCTGTTCGGCGCAGCGCTACTAGCCGGCGCAGGCTACGGATGGCGGGTTGCGGGGGCTTCGCTGTTTGTCGCGTCGATCATTATCGACGGTGTCGACGGGGAGCTTGCGCGAGCTAAACTGATGGAGTCCGCGGCTGGGGAACGCCTCGATCACATTACCGACAACCTGGTGCACATCGCGGTATTTTGCGGGATAGCCTTAGGTGTGTATCGCGATGGCCGCGCGCCGGCTATGCTCTACGCTCTCGGCGCGCTGTTAGCGGGCTTTGGGCTCTGCGCCGTAGCAGTGAATTACGCATTTCGACGCTTGGGCCAGACTGCGAACAAAGATTGGCTTGCCAGAGTGGAGCGCGCAAGCGGGCGCGATTTCGCGTACCTGGTGTTGCTTCTGGCAGCTCTAGATCGTCTGGAATATTTCATATGGGGTGCCGCTCTGGGTACGTACGCGGCGGCGCTGCTGTTTTACGCATTTGCCAAGGTTCAGGAGCTGCCGCCTGGCCGACGACACGCTCGCGGTTCCTATGTGAAGGCGGCGGAGAAATCGTATGAAGCGTAAGCCTCGAATATTGTTGATCCAACCCACTACCGTGCATCTCGACGGTTCGCCGCATAAAACCAAATGGCGCTTGATCGTCGGTCTGATGATACCGCTGATTGCGGGTCTTACCCCCGATGACTTCGAGGTCACGTTGTGTGACGAACGGCTGCAGGATGTTGATTTCGACGCGGGATGGGATCTGGTGGGCATGACCACTACGATCGGCGCTGCTCTGCGCGCCTATCAGCTCGCCGACGAGTTCAGAAAGCGCGGGATACCCGTCGTGATGGGAGGATTTCACTCCACGTTGCAGACCGAGTCAGCGCTCGAGCACGCGGACGCTGTGGTCCAGGGCGAGGCGGATCTGGTATGGGAGCCGTTGCTGCGCGACTGGCAAGACGGCAAGCTAAAGCGGGTTTACCGCAGCGACAAATTGCATGACCTGAAAAAGCTCCCGCGTCCGCGCCACGAATTGCTCAACCTCAACCGCTATCTGTTCAAGGCGCTGCCGATCCAGGCCAGCCGCGGCTGCCCGTATCGCTGCGCGTTTTGCGAAATTCCGGTTTTTTACAATGGCAGTTACCGCACGCGCCCGGTTGAGGATATCGTCGAGGAAATCAAGCAGCAGGTGCAGATCACCGGCATTCGCCGCTTCCAGTTCATCGACGACCAGATAACCGGCAAGCATAAGTTCGCGCGTGAATTGTTCCGTGCGCTGGTCCCGCTGAACATCCGTTTCTCATGCCTTTGGACGGTTAACTCCAACCACGACGAGGAGCTGCTCGAGCTTGCCGCCAAGGCCGGCGTCTTTCACGTCAACATCGGCGTGGAATCGATAAGCCAGGACAGCTTGCTCACTATTCATAAGATTCAGAACCACGTCAAAGAATACAAGAAACTTCTGGCGCGGTTAGAGAAATACGGCATCTACTACTCGCTTAACTTCTTGTTCGGCCTTGACGCCGACAAGCCTCAAATCTTCGACGAGACGCTGCGGTTTTTACACGAGATCCGGGCGCCCGAGGCTTTCTTCAACACGGTTACCCCGCGCAAGGGCACTCCGATGCGCAAGCAGCTCGAGGATGAGGATCGGGTAATTATTCCCGATGCTGATATGTTCACTAATAACTTCCGCTGCATGTTCGTGCCTAAGCAAATGTCGCCGCAGGAAGTCGAAGAAGGAGTCTGGCGCTGCACAAGGCAGTTCTACTCGCTCAAGTCTATCTTCAAGCGCCTGGTATTCCCCCCGCATAAATTTATCTGGCAGGGGCTGACTGAGAACATGCTCTTCTACTGGGGAGCTAAGCGCCAGATCGATCCGGTGGACTATTATTGAGCCGAAATCAAGAGGTTTCCGGCCTTTACGGCCCGTCACCTCGACCATTCCGGGGCGGATTGACAGCCAATTTGACGGCCACGAGCTTCCGAAGCGATACGTTTTCGTCGACTTTTCGCCTAGCCGGACGCTGGCCGGGCATGCTATAAAACAAGCGCAGGGTAGGTTCAATGGCTCTCATGCCTCTCACGATCGAAGTCGAACGCGAAGAGTACGGGCGGTGGCTGGCGGATATTCGCGCGCTCCCCGGCGCGATGGCCTATGGCACGACTCGCGAGCAGGCCATCGCGGCTGTCAAAGTGTTGGCGTTGCGCATAATCGCCGATGAGATAGAACACGGCGAACGCTCGCCTGAGGCGGCCGATACCATCTTTGCCTTGGCCGCGTGAACGGCTGGCGGGCAACCCGAGCTAGGCGCGTGATGGCTGCGCTTGAGCGTATCGGCTGGCGGATCAAGCGGCAAAGCGCATCAAGCGGCAAACAGGATCGCATCGACGGCTTATGCGCCCCGGTTGGCTAGATTATACCTTCGCCTTTCAGGATAACGACGAAATCGGACCGCGAATGCTGGCGCGCATCGCCAAGCAGACAGGCCTGAAGCCCGGGGACTTGTAGGCAATTTTCTCCCGCCAGGATTGCGCCCATCGCGTCGGCGGCTTGGCGCTTTAGCTGCTCGCCAACATGAGCATAGGGGTTGGCGGTCATGGCGATTGAGCCGTGCCCGAGAATTTCCTGTGCGACGACTGCGGCGAGCGCCTGGCTGCGTAATGAGCCAGCGGCCGATTCGCGCTTCAGCGCATTAAATATCGCGGCCGAGCGCAAGTGAATATCGCAGCGAGTATTCGTGTCGCGCCTGTCTGCAGCCCGGTCCGCCTGACACCCAACCTGACATTCGTTGCGCCTAGTTTGACAGTCAATTTGACAGCCACCACGATGAACAGCGGTGGACATGCGCGGACGGAATAGCCACTGACTAGTCGGAAACCCCAACACTTTACTACTCAGTGAACACCGGCGGACAATAGCAAGTAGAACATGCTCTTCTACTGGGGAGCTAAGCGCCAGATAGACCCTGTGGACTGCTATTGATTGATCGGCAACCGGACGGAGGCTTTGTGCGACAAAGCCGACCTCAAGCTTTCTACGGCGTCCGTCAAAGAGAGCGCGCTATCTGTTGCGCGCAAGCAGCGGGGCCCGGCGTGACGGCCGCGAAGGCAGGCTGCCCGTATCTGGTTAGTCGGGAACTTCTAGTGTCAGGAGGCGGCCTTCACTGTGCCTGACTAGGAAAATCCCGGCGTTCGGCGGAACTAGCGCGTGATTCCAACCGCCAGCTAGCGTGGCTCTTACCGCGGCCATCACGCCGCCGTGGCTTACCACCACGACCTCGGTTCCGCGGTGCTGCGCGGCTAAGCGTTCGAAGACTGGCAGCACCCGCTCGCGCACGTCCTGGAGGCTCTCCCCACCCGGGGGGCGCCAGGCCCATACACGCTCACGGTCATAGCCGGCAGTTGTGAAGACGGCGTCGTAGGGCTGACCGGCGAGCGCACCGTAGCTTTGCTCGCGCAACCCGTCCTCGATCATCAGCTCGAGGTCCAGAACCTGCGCGATAATCTCGGCCGTCTGGCGCGCGCGCGTAGGGGCTCGTGAGCACGCGCGAGGGCCGGTAAAGCCGGCCGATTTTGTCCGCCACTGATAGCGCCTGGAGGCGCCCATTGTCAGTTAGGCCAACGGCGGGCGAGGTCGTGAATCGGCGATCTCGGTTACCCTCGCTCTCCGCGTGTCTCACCAAAATCAGTGTGCCAGTCGATTCTTTCTTCATTTGATAGTCGATTCTGCGCATGCGGTCTTGTGGTTGCAACCCAGTGGCTGGCGTCGCACTAAGCCTCGTGCGCGGCGTTCATCTCCTGGGCGTAGCGAAGCTTCTCAGAGAGAGCCGAACTGTTCAATGGCAGGCGGGGAGGCGGCATGATGAACTTGATGGTCTCACGGCTCAGCGCGGACGGCCTCGTTTGGCTGCGGGCAAGCCTAGGACCTTCATTACCTCCTGAACGTCGCTCCACACCAGACGCTTATCGGCCGGATTGCGCAGCAAGTAGGCGGGATGAAACGTGGGCATCACCATTGTGCCGCGCGCCTGATGCCAGACGCCGCGCATCCGACTGATCGGGGTCTTCACTGCGAGTAACGCCTGAGCTGCAACCGAGCCGAGCGCGACAATAACTTGCGGCCTTACCAGCTCTATCTGATGCCAGAGAAACGGTTGGCAGGCCGCGATTTCGCTTGGTTCGGGCTTGCGGTTTTCCGGGGGCCGGCACTTAACCACGTTGCAGATATATACGTCGGCGCGGCTAATCCCCATCCCTCGCTCGATAATGTCGGTTAGTAACTGGCCGGCACGGCCGACGAACGGCTCGCCTTGCGCGTCTTCGTCGGCGCCCGGGCCTTCGCCGACGAACATCAATCGCGCTTTAGGATTGCCCACGCCGAAGACCAAATGTGTGCGGCTCTTAGCGAGCTTGCATCGCTGGCAATCGCCGATAAAAGCGCGTAGTTCAGCCAGATTAGCGGTTTTCTCAAGCCCAGGATAAACGGCGAAAAGCGCCGCGGCCGTCCCCGCAGCTGACGGGGCTGCTTGAGCCTCGGAGGTCTCGCTTCTGGCGGCAGTAGGCGGCCGGGTGCTCGCATCTTCGCTTTCTCTCGGCGTTGCGGCGGGGCGGGGCGAGGGTTCCCGCTGCAAAGAGGCCGGCGAAATGGGAAGGCCGTCAAGCCCCTCTTCGACTATTTGCTCGACGTAATCGCGAAGCGTTGCCAGTATGATATTGTGATTTGGTTCCGTGGGCCGTGTGCTCATCCGTGTCACTCGCTGGCGCCCAATAAAACCTTGACGTAATGCGACTCGTCGCGCGCAAACCAGTGATCGTAGCCTGCGGCGTTGCGGCCGTTGTGCAGCTGGTTGCGCCGCGCGCGGTTTGGGCGTGGGGCCCGGTCACGCATATCGCGCTGGGGATTCAGGCGCTGGCCACCGTCATTCCGCGGTCTCATCAGCTTTACGCGACATTGGCAGCATTTCCGGAGATTTTCCTCTACGGCAGCTTGGCTCCAGATATCGTGCAAGGGCGGCGCTTGCAAAGCCGGCTCAGGCGCCACTCGCACAACTGGAGCACCGGGTTTGGCCTGCTCGCCGCCGCTACCAGCCCCACGGCCGAGGTGTTCGCGCTGGGCTATCTCGCTCATCTCGCGGCTGACGTAATCGCGCATAATTTTTTTCTGCCGGGGTGCTTCATCGGCCGCTACGATGCGCGCCTGTCCGGACATTTATATTTCGAGGCGTGCTTCGACGCGGCGCACGAGCCGTCATACCAGGAAGTGCTGATTAAACTTCTACGCATCGACTTTACCTCATTTGACGCGCTGCTGGAAAAGGGACTCGATCCCCCGCTGGTGCCATTTGCAATGCATCGACGGCTCTTTGAGGGCGGCCTTAAACGCATCCGCCAGTTCAATCGCATCGTCAGAGCGCTCGGCGGCGCGGCCAAGTTTGACGCGCGAGAGGCGCAGACGCTGTGCGACGCTTCGCGGGCGGCGATCGGCGAAGTCATCGAGCGCGCCGAGAGCGCGTCGGTCTGCCGGTTCGATCCGATGGGATGGCGCAGCCTGCGGCATGCCAGCATGGCGCGCCGGCGCCTTCGGCGCCTTGCCAGAATAGGGGGTGCCAGCGCTCAGGATGCGCGCGAGCTGGCCAACGCGATGCGCCGGGAGCTGCACGGGCGAGTCTTGGAGCTGCCCTTTTTCGTGGAGCAAGGTGCGAGAGTCAAGCCGCCCTCGTGAGGCGGTTGTTGGCGTCGTCCCGCACCGCGAAGCACCGGGGCGCGGGATGGGTGGCGCTGGACGCGCGAGGGCACGGATTAGGCCCGGAACAAACGGGTGGAGTTGGGGAGATGTGATGCGACGGCTATGCTGACGCTTGCGCAGATGCGGGAGTTTGCGAGCTCGGCCGCCGCCATGCTGGTGCGGGAGCATGATCTTGCGGCCTTCGAAGTGTACTGTTCGAGCAGTGAACAGCTCGTAGTTCGTCTCAACTACACCTCGGATATTCCGTGTCGGGGGCTGGAGGAAGCGAAGTCAGAGAGCGCCAATGGACTGGCGCTGAGAATCGTCAGTAGCCGAAATCCGCGCGAGTGCGGGCACGCCTTCGAGGCGGGCGAACCGAACCAGCTTGCGCTGCGGCGCGCGCTTGAGCGGGCGCGTGCACGTTGGTTTCTCGACCCGCACTTTCCTGGTCTCCCCAGACCTAAGCGCGCACCCAAGGCTAGGGTGCCGCGCGCAACCTCGGCGATGAGGGTTGAAGGCAAGGTTTTGGTGCGTGCTGGATGGGACGCGCTCTACAACGCTGTCGGACGCTTTGCGCGCTACGCAAAGACGCAAGCTGACGGACACGGCTTTATCTTAGGCGGCGATATTACGTTAAGCAAAGAACGCGTCGCGATTGCCGGCTCGCATATACCGCGAGCAGGCGTCGACCAGCACGCCCATTTTAGGCTTAACTTGACCGCGTTTGTCGAGGCCGTAGGCGCCAAGGCGAGCGTGGGCTTTCTGGGCACCTCGGCGCGGGAACTCAGGCTCACGGCGCCGCAGCTGGGCGTGCGGGTCGTGGACGAGGCGCTGAAGCTCAGCGCGGGGCAGCGCCCCGAACCGGGCCAGTATCGTGTACTGCTTGGGCCTCAGCCGGTGGCTGAGATCCTTAATCATATCGTGATGCCGTCGCTAAGTGCGCGCTCGTTTCGCGCCGGGAGCTCGGCCTATCTGGGACGATTCGCGAAAGCCGTGATGGACCGTCGGCTCTCGCTTGTTGACGACCCGCGTGCGCCGTGGGGCGTGCTTCGGCGCAGCATTAGCTGCGAGGGGATACCTACGGGTCGCACCATTCTTGTTCGCGATGGGAAGCTTAGCGGCCTGCTGGCAAGCTTCTACGACGCCGCGCAGCTCGCCGCCGATCCAGACCGCGAGCGCAAGCTTAGCGGGGTCAGAGGCAGGAAGCGCAATCAGGGGAATGGCGAAATCGCGCCAGGACGTGATAATCGCAACCGCGCGGCGGGTTTCGCGCGCTTTGCCGGGGCGAACGGCTATCGTTTGGCCGACAGCGGAGTTCGCCGCTTTGACGCGCAGATCGCGACTGCGGCAAGCAACGTCGCGCTGCGCGCACGCCAAGGCCGCGACTTGCGCGCCTTGATGAGGCTCATCGGCAACGGCCTCTATGTCGGCAACGTCTGGTACACCTACCCGGTCAACGGCCAAGCCGCAGGCGATTTCACGTGCACGATAACCGGCAGTTCCTATCTCATTCGCGACGGCGCTCCGGCCGGCGCGATCGCGCCCAACTGTCTTCGCATTAACGCCAATATTTGCGACGTGTTCGAAGCGCTCATCGCCCCCGAGGCCGAGCTTCATGCGATTGCGCTTTGGGGCGCACCGCAGGCTTACTACGTACCCGCCCTCGCCGTGGAACGAGTGTCGCTGGACGCGATCGCCCCACCGCACGCCGCCTGAGGGAGCGTGGGGTCAATCTGCGCCGCAACTCCTGGCGCAGTGGGCAAAGCTAGGGCTCGGCTGGCGTACAGGCCTAGGTCGCGGCGTCACGTCACTAAGAGAGAGGAAAGGTAGGGTTTATTTTTTGCGCGCTACGGTGAGCCCATCGGCCACCGGCAGCATCACCGCCTCTACCCGTTGGTCGGCGGCGATAAAGTCATTGAGCTCGCGAATCGCGCGAGTGTCTTCGCTTTGGTCGTTATGGTTGATAACGTTGCCGCCCCACAGTACGTTGTCGATCAGAATCAACGCGCCGGCACGTGCGCGCTTTAAGACCTCCTCGTAATAGGCGCGATAATTAGGTTTATCGGCATCGATGAACGCGAAATCGAAGCTTTTTTGCGCGGGCAGCGCGCGCAGCGTCTCCAGCGCGGGGCGCACCACGAGATCAATCTTGTGCGCCACGCCGGCCTCAGCCCAGAAACGGCGGGCGATTTCCGCCCACGACGGGTTGATCTCGCAGCACAAAAGTCGGCCATCGGGGGGCAGCGCGCGGGCGACGCACAGGGCGCTGTAACCCGTGAAAGTACCAACCTCCAGCGCCTGGTGAGCACCGATCGCGCGTACCAGGATGCTCATCAGCGTGCCCTCTTCGGGCGTGATTTGCATCGCGCTCGACGGTCCCAGGCGTGCGGTCTCGGCAGCAAGCTTTGCCAGCAAAGGGTCGTTGTTGTGCCCGTGCCCTAGGACGTACGCGTAAAGTTCGGAATTCAGACTTACGAATTTTTCCGCCGCCACAATTTCACAGTTCTGGCTAAGACCGGGAATGCGAAATGCTCAAAACAGCCGCCGTCCCGGACATGGCCTCAGGCCGCTCCCCATTCCGGCAAGGAGCGGGCCTCCTCACGCTCGCTTAGCGGCGCACGTGCGGTCATGCGGGCACAGCATGCCCGCGTTGCGCAGCACCGGGTCCGGCGAGCAATTAAGCTTTGCCGGTCGAGCCTAGCAGGTTCCCGCCCAATGTGGGATGCCCCACCGTCTTGTCGCCGATCACGTTGACCAGTGCGGGCTTGCCTGCTTTAAACGCGCGTTCCAGCGCGGGAAGCAGCTCCTCGGGCGCCTCGACGTGTTCACCGTGGCATCCCATCTCGGCGGCTATCTTGTCGTAACGGATGTTGGGGAGCATGTCGAAGGGCTCCGTGCGGCCTTTTAGTATCGGCATCGACTCGAAGCTCGGTCCCCAGGAGCTGTTGTTCCACAGCACGCAAATGACCGGCAATCCGTAGCGTGCGGCGGTTTCTAGGTCCCATCCGCCGATTCCGAGTCCGCCGTCGCCGCTGACCACTACGATCTGCTTGCCCGGGCGCGCTAGCTGAGCGCCGAGCGCCATACCCACGCCGTGCCCTACCGGCGCGAGCGGCCCGGCGTCCAGTACTTGCCCCGGAAAGCGGCAAACGAGCCATTGGCTCATCCATCCGGAGAGGGTGAAGCTGTCGATGATCACGGTTGCGCTCTTGTCGATGATCGAGGTCAGGTCTTTGGCAAGCCGCGCCGGATGAAGCGGGCGATTGTGAGTGACCTTCTTTTCCTGCTCAGCGATCATCTGCCCGAAGTTTGCCCGCACCTGAGCTAGTTCTTGGTTCCATTGCGAGGAACGGTTCTTCGAGAAGTCCAACCTAAGCTCTTTAGCGCGGTTTATCAGTTGGCGAAGAACCAGCTTCGGGTCGCCGACGATAGGCACGTCGGCATCGACCTGCCATCCGAGACGCGTGGCGACGGAATCGACCTGAATGTACTTGGCCTTGTCGCTCCAAGTCGGCGGCTGGCCAAAGTGCTCGCCGCTCCAGAAGCGAAAGCCGAGCGCCATCACCACGTCGGCGCGCCCGGTGAAGGGCTTCTTAAAGGCGCCGCGAATGGCCAGCGGATGCTCTTCGGAGACTGCACCCTGACCCGCACGCCGCGTATAAACCGGAATTCCCGTGAGCTCGACAAACTCGCTCAATTCCGGACCGGCCTGAGACCAAAACAGCCCGTCGCCACCCGCGATAAGCGGGCGCTGCGCCCCTTTGAGCAGCTCGAGCGCGCGGTCAATCCGCGCCGGGTCGCCCTGTGAGCGTACGTCATCAGCAGTAAGACGCGTGGCGCCCTTACGCTGCAGACTCTCGTCGTCCTGGCGGTAGAGAATATTCTGCGGTATCTCGACCAGCGCCACGCCTTGTGGCGGCGCGATCGCTTCGCGGAAGGCCGAGCGCAGGTCGAACTGGATCGTGCTCCAGTCGGTAACCCGCTTGGTAAACTTGGAAAAGCTGCGCACGACTTCGGAGCCGTACGCCTCCTGAAACGAGCCCAAGTGATCTTCGGTGTTCGGATGCTGGCCCGAGATGCAGACCACGGCGCTGCCGGTCAGACCTGCAACGCAAAGGCCGGTCACTGCGTTGGTCAACCCGCAGCCGGCGGTGACCAAGCACACTCCGGGTCGTCCGGTCAGGCGCGCGTATGCGTCTGCGGCATACGCGGCGGCCTGTTCGTGGCGTACGTGGATCATCTTGATATCGTTGCTGCGCAGATGCGCCAGGATTGGGAACAGGTGGCCGCCGTTAATGGTGAAGCAGTATTTGACTTCGTTCTCGCGCATCACGCGAGCCGTTAAAAGACCGCCATCAGCGTTGGGCATAGGACGCTTTGGACCTCCCCGTTGGTCGCATAAAAGAATCCAGCTTTAAGGGCAGACAATTGTCCGTCAGGAATTATCCTGTCACATTTTTCCTTGGCGAGTAAATTGCGCTTGTTCAAACCCCGGCTGCCGACAATGTCCCGGTCCGAGCTTGCCCGCGTGGTTGGAGGTGGGATATTCTCGCCGCTGCAGGCCTTGCGCAGTTGTGCGCGCTTAAAAGGCCGCAGGAGTCTCGGGTAACAAGGCTGAGGGTTCGTTGAATGATGCGGGTTATCGCGGGACAGGCGCGTGGGCATTACCTGCGAAATCCGCGCGGACTTGCCACGCGGCCTACAGCGGCGCGAGTTAGGGAGTCGATTTTCTCGCGTCTGATGTCGCGGATTGACTTGACTGGGAGGTCGGTGCTGGATCTTTTCGCCGGTAGTGGGGCGTTGGGTATCGAGGCTCTCTCGCGCGGGGCTCGTCATGCGACTTTCGTCGACGTTAGTGGCGCGGCGGCGCGTACTATAGAGCGCAATCTCGATGCGGTTGGCTTCTCTGAGCGCGCACGGGTCATGTGCCTGGACGTCGTTAATGCAATCGCGCGTCTGGCAAAGCGCTCTCAGAGGTTTGACGTCGTCTTTATGGATGCGCCGTACGGTAAGCGGCTAACGGACCGCGCGTTAAGGCATCTGGTCAGCTCTGGTATCCTAGCACCTGAGGCCTGGGTCGTGGTCGAGCTTTCCGTGAAAGAAGATGCGCCGACTATCGAGAACATTGGTATAGCCAGCGAGTCTACGATCGGCGGCCATCGCATCGTAATTTACTACTTTGATCCAACCGAAACGGTATACAGTCTCAGTGGAGCGGTGAATCATGCAGGGCAGCGCACCAGCGGGTAAGGCCGTTGCAGTCTATCCGGGTACCTTCGACCCGATTCATTACGGCCATCTAGATATTATTCGGCGGGCAGTGAACATCTTTAGCGAAGTGATCGTTGCCGTTGCCTACAACCCCCACAAGGACCCCGCGCTGTTCACAGTTGACGAGCGCGTAGAGATGGCGCGAGAATCGATCGCCGACCTGGGTGGCCGCGCGCGAGTCGACAAGTTCACAGGGCTCTCGGTAACGTACGCAGAACGCGTCGGAGCATGCGTGCTGATCCGCAGCCTGCGTGCCGTGACCGACTTCGAGTACGAGTTTCAGATGACGCAGATGAACAAGTACATCCGGCCGTCTATCGAAACGGTGTTTCTCTTCGCTAGCCCCGCGCTCTTTTTTTCTGCGTCGCGCCTAATTAAGGAAGTCGCAGGCTACGGCGAGAGGCTACCTGACCTGGTGCCGGCGCCGGTGATGGAGCGGCTACGGCGCAAACTAAAGCTCAAATAGGCTGCGTTGCGGCGCGTTGTCGCGCGCCAAGCGGCCCGCGAAAACATCGGCTCGCGCCAAGCGGCCGGGAGAGCAACAGGTCTTATGGCGGTCAGACTTAATCGGCGAGTGGCGGCGATCAAGCCTTCGGCGACCATGGCGGCTGAGGCGCGCGCGATCGAGCTGCGCCAACAAGGCATAGACGTTATCTCCCTTGCCGCAGGAGAGCCTGACTTCGACACGCCCGAACGGATTAAGATGGCTGCGCGCCGGGCGCTCGACGCCGGCTTGACTAAATACACGCCCACCAGCGGAACGCGCGAGCTCAAAGAGGCGATCCGGCTTAAGCTCAAGACTGAGAACGACCTTGACTACGACCTGGCGGAGATAGTTGCTTGCGCCGGTGGAAAACAGGCCGCGGCCAACGTGATCGCGACACTCTTCGACGAAGGTGACGAAGTGATCATCCCCACGCCGGCGTGGGTGAGCTATGCAGCAATGGTGGCGTTGTCTGGAGCAACGCCCAAACTAGTGCCGGCGCGCGAGGCGGACGGATTCATCTTGAGCGCCGAACAGTTGCGCCGTGCCCTTGGCCCCAACACCCGCGGGA
>Ga0080006_1130701_pt1 | contig 42961 bp, 32 predicted proteins | sample RS3BMetagenome_FD_69209 | JGI IMG/M metagenome (GOLD analysis project Ga0080006, IMG submission 69209) | Ferric oxide microbial mat and aquatic microbial communities from Rainbow Spring, Yellowstone National Park, USA - RS3B (SPADES... ...
CGCCCAGGGCGTGATCAATCACGCCCCTACGCGAGCGCCGAGGTCGCTGGTGAATTCTCTTCTTCACGCCCTGCTTCCTTGTCCGTCGATGCGCCCAGGGCGTGATCAATCACGCCCCTACGCGAGCGCCGAGGTCGCTGGTGAATTCTCTTCTTCACGCCCTGCTTCCTTGTCCGTCGATGCGCCCAGGGCGTGATCAATCACGCCCCTACAGGAGCGCCGAGGTCGCTGGTGAATTCTCTTCTTCCTCAGCTATTTGCGTGTGCATGGCTGTTCTTACATTCAGGCCGAGCGCGCTCAGATTGCTCAAACCGGCGACACTAAGCATCAGGGCGGCCCAGGGATGCGAGAAAATGAACATTGCTGTGACGTAGCGTGCATCGATATTGAGCAGGCCGTGAAAGACCAGCAGGCCGTTCACTTCGTTGCTGCCGATCTGTCCTGGCGGCGTGGGCAGAACGAAGAACATGTTGTAGAGTGTATAGCCAAAGAGGGCCGTGCCAAACGAGATCGGGTAGCCCACTGTCCAGAAGGCCAGCATGGCAAACAGGCCCTCACACACCACCGCGACCAGCGTGAGCAGCGCCGCCGGAATAAAGATACGCGGCTGGCTCGCCCCGATCAATAATGCATCGACAAAGTTGATAGCAAACCCCTCGATACTGCGGCCCAGAACACCGGGCAGTATTTTCATACTGCTATGCAGCAGCGCAATCGCGGTACGGCGTTGCCAGGCGGCCAGCGCAGTAAAGGCGCTCAGCAGCAATAGCAGGCCGCCAACCAGAGCCAGCACAAACCAGAGCAGAGGAGTCATCTGCACCCCCAGGAACGGCACCATGGCCATGATAAAGAACGCCGGTAACAGGTCCAGCGCCTTATCCATCGCCACCGTCGGTAGCGAGCGGCTGATCGGAATAGCGGCGACACGCTTCAAAATCAGGCTCTTAGCAAGCTCACCCCCACGCACCGGCAGCAAGAAATTGAGGAAGCTGCCGATGAGAAAGACCTGTATCGCCAGTACCACACCCACCTTGCTCACTGAATTGAGAAAAAAACGCCAGCGCAGTCCGCGCAGAGCCAGCGCCGTCAGAAAGGCCAGCCCGGAGAGCAGTGCCAGCAGTAATCCCCGTGTCGTCGCCAGATGTGTTTGCAATACACGTAATGTCGTGGGAATATCTACAAAGCGTGCAATGAGGTACAGCATGAGGCAACCGACCAGCAGGCCGAGCAGGCCCTGCACGACAGGATGCGCCAGCCATCTCCTTATGCGCCCCAGAAAGATGGCCCGCGCGGTATCCGCTACCGGCATCGCTTCAGTTGCCGGGGACGCGGTAGCGGCATCGCGCGAGCTATTCGCGTGCAGGGGGGCTTCATCCCACCGGAAAGCTGTCGGTGCCCCATCACAGGCCAGGGGGGACGGGATCGGGTCTTGAAGCTGGTGTTCCTGTGGTTGCATACATTCCTTATCTGTCGTTTCGCTATCATAAAAAAAAGCAATCGGGTCAATATATCCATCTATATAGATATATCGACCCGCGTGTGAAAAACTTTATGGATGTGCGATCAGGAAATAAACAGAGCGAGCAGGACACCTCTTATGGATACCCTGCTCGCTCTGTCAGGTTGCTGTCTTCTCTATCCTATATCATATCGGTTTACAAATAGCCGTGTTTCCGGTACCAGAGCGCGGTGCGGCGCATGCCCTCTTCAAGCTCGACTTTGGGCGCGAAACCCAGCTCGCGCTTAGCCCGTTCAATGCAGTAGACACGACTATTGGTCAGGAATTTGACGCGGCTGCGCGTGAGGGGAGCTTTCTCGCCCTGAAAACCAGGAGTGACGGAGAAGATATCCGCTGCCAGGTTGGCCAGCCAGAGCGGGATATTGCCGGGCGGCAGTTCTCTGTCCATCGAATGCGCGATAGCCGTTGCCAGTTCGCGGATGGTCACGGCACGCGGGCCAGCAATATTATAGCAGCGCCCGATAGCCTCTGGCTTCTCAGCGGCCAGCATGAAAGCGTCATTCATGTCATCAATATAGATAGGATGCAACATGGCATTCCCGCCATCAATGACACGAAACAGCCCCTTCTTGATTGAGGCGAAGAAACCGAGCAGATGCAGATCACCGGGGCCGTAGATCAGGCCGGGGCGCACCACGCTAACAGGTAGCCCCTGCTCCTTGTGAGCTTGCATAGCCAGCAATTCACCTTTCAGCTTGCTCGCCTCGTAGGGATTGGTCGGGGCGAAGGGTGCGTCCTCGGCGGCGGGTGTCTTGCCTGTCTCGCCATGCACACCGGTCGTGCTGCAATGCACGAAGCGCGTCAACTGGCTCTGCCCCTTGCACGCCTCCAGGATAATGCGCGTCCCCTCCACGTGTGTCTCGTAGTATAGCTCCGCCGGAACGCTGGGATGATAGAGGCGTCCTACAAAATGATAGATGACGCTCACGCCCTCAACCGCCTGGCGCACCTGGGCAGCGTCAGTAATCTCGCCGCGCACAACAGTAACGGCCTCACCGAACTGCTCTCGCGCCTTCCGCTCGTCGCGTACCAGCACACGCACATCCTGTCCCCGTTTTACCAGTTCAGTCACCAGCGCTGAACCTAAAAAGCCTGTCGCCCCTGTTACAAGAATCGTCATAGCCTCTTTCCTCCCACTTGCAATCCTTACTGGCGTGCGCCAGAGTAGCCCTTTACACTAATTGCTCCTTCCGGGCAGGCTTCGTAGCAGAGCAGACAGCGCTGGCAAGTCGCGTAGTTGACCTTCAATGTTTTGAGATCGATCACATTTGGTAGCGGGCAGGCTTCGACGCATTTGCCGCAGCGTGTACATTCCGCCTCTTTGATCTGAGGGCGCGTGCCGACAAGACCGGTGCTATAGAGAGAAGTGCAGAAATGCTTGCCGCGCTCGGCGACCCAAGTGTAGGGATAGTCGAGGGGATACATCAGCCAGAAGATGAAGCGATAGAGCGTCTTCTGATGCGGCAGACGGAACTTCTTGATGACGCCTACGTCTTCACCGGCCAGCGTCCACTCCGGCTTGCCCCACTGCTCCAGCGCCAGCTTAAGGTGCGGAATATCGCGCGGCTTGACGCCCACCACCTGACAACAGACCAGATCGACGGCCAGGCTATTGCGGCCTGCCACCAGCACTTGCAGATCAGCCTTATCGCCATAGAGCGGCCCCTCGCCATCCTGACCGACGCTGCCATCGACAATCGTTAGATCGGGTTTAAGGCCCAGGTTCATATCGACGATACTCTGATCGATGCCAAAGGTATGCATCGCGCGGCGGTCGGGACGCGGCAGAATGCCCATCACGTTCTTCATCGCCAGCGTCATCATTGAGACAACATGCGTCTTGAGAACCGGCAGATTGATAAGACGCGCCTCTTGCAGCACACGCGGAATGCGATAGCGACGCAGCGTCCTGGCTCCCTCCGGTCGCACTTCCATCCAATCCTGCTCTCCTCCTTCGGGATCGACGCGCAAAATACGAATACCATTCTCTTGACAGAATTTTTCGACGCCAAGAATCGTGTACGTAGCCTCGCGGTCAAATTCAGTGCCGGGCGTCTCGCACAGCACCGGCTCGGCTCCGCAGGCGCGCACCTCTTCGGCCACGGCCTTGAGCAAGGCAAAACTGGTGGTTGAGCCAGTTTCGGCATTGCGCCCCGCCACCAGGTTGGGCTTCAGAATCGCCATTTTCGCGCCGCGCATGATCGATTCCATACCTCCCACCTGGGCGATGACGCGATGAGCCGCCGCCTCAATGCCATCAAAGGTGCGCGTGACCGCAACCGTATCAGTTGCAGGCTGAACTGCTACCATAGTTTCTACCATTCCTTTTCTACATTTTTAGTATGCAAAGCTTCATAAAACCATAAAACATTCATAACCATATACGCAAGTGAATGGTCTCACGTTCCCACACGAGAAATTGTATGATGGGCGTGATACATCATGTTCATACGGATTGTTCCCATTGTCGATTACGGTTGATAACATCGATTATGCCTCCACTCTGCCTGACCATTGCGACAGCCTGGGTCTGGCCTGGGACATGTACGATTGGCGTGGTTCCTGAATGGATCACCTCGTAGATCGTCACCGGGTCGATGCTATCTATTTTGCCCGACGTAAACGTTGCGACGGCAACCGAGTGCTGAATGGCATCATTGATAATGGCGAACTTCTTAGTATCACCATGTACGTCACTTAGCATTTCCGAGTCGGCGATCACATAATCGATGTTATTCCAGTCATCATGCAGAATAGCATCGCGCACTGCCGGGTCGGTGGCGACGTTGAAGTAGATATTGGCATTGGGATAGGTCGCACCGGTGCCGACACCCAGGCCGCCGGGCTGGCGCAGATCGACGAACATCCAGTCGTTGATAACCAGGAAATCCTGGTGCGGCACATTCTCGCGCACCCAGGCGATAGCCTCTTGCTGCGCCAGCGTCGGGTTCTCAGTGAAATCCGGCACGGCATGCAGCAGGTCATAAGGAATAATCGTCAGCGCGACGCACAGCACCAGTACGGCGCGCAACAGGTCGAAGCGGGCCACGTTACCCAGCCAGCCCAGGATGGTGTTGATGGTAAAGGCGGCATTGATCGCCACTATCGGCACCATCGGAATAAAATAGAACGCCAGCACGACGCCCCCGCGAATGAGCAGCAGCCAGAAGCTAATCGCCAGCAGGGCCAGCAACAACTGCTTGCGGTTCCACCAGCCCATGACAAGATTAAACACAATCGTGGCGACACTGCAAATCATTAGCAGTGGGTCGAGCTTAAACCAGGTTTGCCACTGCTGCGTAAAACTGCCCTGGTTGGTGCCACGCTGCACCTGGCCGAGATAGGTGGAGATCAGGCTCAAGTGCGGGTGGGTGTCCCAGGGAAACCAGCCATAGGGGAAGAGTTCTCCTTTCAGCACGGCCATCAAGACAAAGGTGGAACCAACCGCCAGTGTGGAGTAGGTAAAGGCCACCAGGGCGAATTTACGCTGAAACTTCGTCGAGTGCAGCCAGGCCGCGTAGACCATCACTGGAATAAACAGCACCATGACCTCTTTCGAGAGAATGGAGATGCCCAGCGTGATGCCCGATAGGAAGATGAACAACAGGCGGCTCTCGCCATTGACCAGCAGATAGAACGAGAGCAAGAACCAGAAGGTTGCCACGTTATCGAGCAGCACCTGCCGTCCAAAGGTGATAGCGATGGGCGAAAGTCCGAAGAGCAGCATGGCTAACAGGGCCGCGCTACGACTGCTGCCCAGGCGACGCACGATCAGGTAGGCCAGCAAGGCGCTGCCCAGCGCGTAAACCAGCATCAGAGTACGCCCGGTATTGACGGCATCACCGAACTGGAAGAAGCCGCCGACCAGTTCGACCCAGCCCGCGATCTGTATCCAGGCTATCGGTGGATGCCCATAGCCATAGGCATAGGGGGAGATCATGCCGTGCAGGATGGCCCAGGCATTCTCCATATAGGTGCCTTCGTCCAGTTCATAGCGCGGGAAGCCGAACATATTATAGGCGTGTGCCACCAGGATGACGAGCAAGCTCAACACAACCACAGCAGCTTCCAGCCACACAGGCACGGGAAACTGCCGTTTTTTGTGCGGATTGATAGCATCCACCTTCGGCAACATCCTGGTTTCGCTCTCCATCACGCGCTGATGCTGGCCTGGCATGACCTTCGGCAACATGCGCGTGTGACCGGTGGGACGGCGCATCGGATCGTTGCGCTGAAGGCCGGGTTTGACGGTAGTGCGCACGAAAAATTTCGGGCTGCGAAACAGAATAATACGGTTGCCTTCACGCTCATACTGCGGAGCCTGTGGCTGCTGTGCGTGCGGGCGATTGGGTACCGGGGCAACCGGATGAGCAGGGGGCCTTTGCGTTGCCGCAGTGGGTACCTGCGCTCCGCGCATAGCGGGATTTTGCCCCGGCATACTCATTGGCGACTGCCCGCCAGCACCGTTTGGCCCTTGCAGTGGCGGAAAAACACGCGCACCTGCGTTTACGCCATTACCTGCGGGCATATTTGGCCCATTATTTGGGGCCGCACCCTGGCCCTGACCGGAAGCGGGCATAAACGGGCGCGGGGTCTGCGTGGGTCTATTGCTCGCCCTGTTGGCTCCATTCACCATGTTGGCCCCATTTTCGGGCGTCGTCGGGATGGGCGTTGCGTAACGCTTGAGCAGGCTACCATCCTGCTGCGGCTGCCCCATCTGCTGACCCTGTTGCTCCTGTTGCGATGTTGGTTTAGATGTCATAGGATATTTACTCTATCTATCTTACGCGGCCGGTTTAGTACGATGTTGCCCAATATGCGCTGTCTTTTCCCAGTTCGTCGCACCTTGCAAGAAACGCCAGACAGCGCGTACTGCGCCGAGACTCAACAAGAATTGGTAAGGGAAGAAGGCCAGCATTGTTCGGATGGCCTCGCTCCACTTCCAGGGTCGTCCGTGAGCTTTCAAAAATTCGTGTAGACCGGCGGTGTCGATGAAGACCGCCAGCACGAAGCAGTACATGGGCATGTAGGTCAGCAGCGCCAGCCAGATCGGCAGTTTGACGAGAAAAAACATCAGAATGGAGACAAACAACATCAGCAGGAAAAACGCCTGTACTTCCGGCAAGATTAGAATATACAGAGCCAGCAGGCGCTGTGAAAGTTTCTCCATCTTGAGCCATTCGCCTCGCACCAGAATCTGGATAAAGCCCTGATTCCAGCGCGTGCGCTGCTTGATGAACTGCTCAATCGTGTGCGGCGTCTCCTCTTTGGTGACAAATTCATCGTCGTAAATGATGCGCATACGAGCGTGCGACTCGCTCAAGCGAATGCCCAGGTCGGCGTCTTCGGTCAAGCAGGTTTCATCCCAGCCACCGAGTTGTTCCATCAGCAGGCGACGCACGAAGACGGTGTTGCCGCCCAGCGGAGTCATGCCGATGCGCGAGAAGAAGTGCAGCGATGACTTGAACCAGAAGAAGTATTCCAGCACGTTCAGGAAGCAGAACCAGCGCGTGTTATGGTTCATCAACTGCACACCGCTTTGCACCACATCGACATCCTCATCCAGCATAGTCGTATTGATGATATTCAGAATATCGGGATGCGGTTCATCTTCCGCATCGAAGATCGTCACCACGTCGCCGCGCGCCACCTGGAGCGCCAGGTTCAGACCATGTGGCTTATTAATGGGCAGGTCGTTAAAGATCAAAAGTTGTACATTGGGATCGCCCAGTTCATCGATCTTGGCCTGCGCCTCGGCAATAGTGCCGGGGTCATCCTCGCGGCAGATAGCGATGATCTGCATCAATTCTTTTGGATAGTTGAGATCATAGACCTTTTGAATCGTCTCACGATAGACATCCTCTTCATGTCGGGCGGGCAACATAATGGTGAATGAAAGACAGGGATCGCGATAGACCGTCGGGGCATGGTTCATCCACGCATGCTCCGGCGTCTCCCAGATGAAGAGGCGCAAACGAATATTAAAGATAGCCTGCACCGTCATCGCCAATACAATGAGCAGGTAGAAATATTCTAAGACATTAGTAAAAACGCTCAGCACAATCTCTTGTTCTCCCTAAAGCAGAAAATCAGCACGGTATGTTGGACGCAAGCGTATCCTGTTTCTGCCCACATACCGTGTAGAGCAACGGCTGCACATCCGGGCTATTGGTGGTTGGCACTTGATAGCTATAAGCCGTAGCATAATCGCTGGCGCTACCATTGCGATGCAACGTCACCTCAACAATACTATCTGCTGCTAGCATGACGGTGAGATGCTGCCACGCGCTAATACCGAGAACGCTATCCAGCGGGTCAATCTGCGCCACCTGCGCCTGGCTGCTGCTATTGACAAAAAGCAGGCTGACCAGTTGATGGCTGCTATCCTGCGTAGCGTAGACGCCAATCGGCGTCTGTTGCACGGCCAGTGGCACCAGGTTTTTCTGTAGATGCGAGAAAAGCTGCATCACGCGGAACATAGCGCTCTCCTGATTGCCCTGCTGCTCAAAAAGTGGATAAGGGTTCTCCACATCGACGGTCGAGAAGAAACCCACGTCAGTGACCTGCTGCTCCATCAAGGTGCCGAGCGTGTTCGCCAGCCACAGCGCGGCCTGCCCGCGCGTCGGCTGTCCCTGCGCCGGATTGGTATTAATCTCTGTAATGGCAATCGGGGCGGCATAGCCCAGGTCTTTCACGATCTCCTGGCGCAAGGCTGGCAACGTGTAGTTCCACTCGTTCGGGCTGCTCAGCAGCAGGCCGGGGATATCCTGCGCGTTGTTGAACTGGTAGCGGTGAAACGAGACACCATCCAGCAGATGCGTAATATTCATGCTTGCCAGTTGGGCGGCATGCGTCTTCTGATAGTCGCCAACGATCTTCAAGAAGGTTTCCATCCAGGGTGCGCCGGTTGAGTCGAAGGGACCGGCTCCAATGCCATAGAACTGGCTGATCTCCGGCCCATAAATCTTAATATTGGGGTCGGTCTTATGCATGGCGATAGAGTAGGAGATGAAGAGAGCAGCATACTCTGCCGCCGTGTAGGGCTTATCGTTCTGATCTACCAGCCGATCAGGCTCGTTCCCGACCGTCCAGAACTCTACCGGGTGAAAAGGCGAGTTGGCGCTACGCAGAGGATCATTTTTGTTGTTCATATAATAGACCCAGCCCTGGGCCAGTGACACCGGATCGCCTGCCGTTGTTTTGACAGCAGGGGTAGTAGGAATATAGGTTTGAATCATGCCCTGGCTGTGTGTGGCATTGAGCATGGCGGCAAACTGGTCGAGTTGCTGATTGCTCAGGAAGTGCTGCTCACCCCAGTTACCACCTGGGTAACGCAAGATGCCAATATGGATGGCGCTCAGGTCACTTTTCATGAGCGGCGTAAAGTCCATAAAACCAGACGAAACCGCGTCAATCGAGCTAGAACCGGCCAGGGGGAAGACGTTAGTACCTAGAAAGTAAGGGCTGATCGGAATGCTCTGGCGCAGATCAACGGTAGCCGGTTGCTGATTGCCAACGCGCACCTGCAAAAGATCATCGGTAGCCGTAGCCATCATGCTAAAGCGTAAGGCGGCAAAAATTAGTACGACCAGCAGAACAACACTGGTCACAGCAAGCAGGCGGCCTCGCTGCCCCTTTGCCGGTTTTTCCGACTTTGTTGGCGCTACCGGCGCTGATGGAGTCGATGGAGCAACAGGTGCAGCCGATGCTGGCGCGGCGGACATCGCTTTCCAGCCCGCCATCGGCATCTGCCCTCCCTGTGGCCCCTGTGGGGATAGTTGAGCCATTGATCCGTTGCGGCTCGCGTCATGATTGAATGCCATACTGCCCTTCCTTATATAATGCAGATGCGTGAGTCTGGTATACGCATCAAAATAATGCTTCTCTCATAGAAATATCTAACTGTTTAGACGTGCTAATAGCAATGCTGAGACATAAAATGGGACATTTGTCTCTCTCTCATGACTCTCTATCGGCTCTTTCAACGCCTTGCGCAGCCTCGAAAATTGGCTCTGGTTGACAAATCATGACCTTAACCATAAAAATTTAATCTCTTTTTAACCATTTCAAACACTGCCATTTTTCTAAGGGAGCGGTATACTATGCCAGGAGAGGTATGGACTACCTTTTTCATTAACTTATGAATATTAAATCTGATGAACTAGAAAATGTTGCCATCTATGCAAAAATTCTCTCGTTTCCACAGAATACTCATTGCTGGCGGAAGTATCTTCCTGATAATAGGTGGTATGCTTTCCTTCTGGCTCCTGAATCGCCCTGAGCAGTCACACGCGGCGAACAATTTGCCTTATAACATGACCGCCGACGGCCCCTATCATGTCCAGGGCAATACAATCATTGACGCCCAGGGGCAACCGTATATTTTTCATGGTTTAGGACGCGACGGACTTGAATTTAGTTGTACAGGCGATGGGCCACTGGATGCCGCTCATCTGGCTCTTATGGGGCCTGGCCCAACTTCATCAGCCAATGGCACCTACTGGTGGGGAAACACCGTGCGCTTGCCACTCTCAGAGGACTTCTGGCTCCATGGGGCAACTAGCTATACCTGCCCCGCGTCCCAGTATCAAGCGTTGGTAAAACAAATTGTTGATACGCTGACCTCGTTGCATCTCAATGTCATTCTCGATCTGCAATGGGTTGACGCAGGGGGTCAATCCAGAGAGGGTGGTGGTCCCTGGGCAATGCCTGATGCAGATAGTGTGACCTTCTGGACACAGGTCGCCACCGCCTACAGTGCCTACTCCAATGTCCTCTTTGAACTCTACAATGAACCTCACCCGGCAACCTGGGCCTGCTGGCAAGCTGGATGCACCGTCACGGATAAGGACTACTCTAACGACTGTCAGTGTCAGGAAACGCTGACGTATCCAGGGGTCGGCATGCAGGCGCTGGTGAACGCAGTGCGTGGAACAGGGGCAACGAATCTGGTAATTGTAGGCGGTACAAACTGGAGCTATGATCTCAGCCAGTTGGGCACCTATCCCATCACGGGTTCTAACCTCATGTATGACACCCATCCTTATCCCTATCCTGGTAAAATGCCCGCGCAATGGGACGCCTCATTCGGTAATGCCAGCGCGACGGTACCGGTCATTTCAGATGAGAGTGGCGAATACGATTGCCAGACCTCTTTTGAGTCGCAATTGCTTTCCTACTTCGATGCTCACAATATCAGTTGGATGGGATGGGCCTGGACGGTGCAAGGGGCCACGAGCGTCTGTACCTATCCACAAGTGATAACTGATTATCAAGGCACACCGGCCCCCAGTATGGGACAACTGGAATATCAACATCTGCTGAGCTACGTGCCAGCAGGGACTCAGCCGCCGCCGGTTCCAACAGTGACAGGCACAACCACGCCAACCTTGCCAGCAGGGCCAACCAGCAAGAACTGGTATTTCGCCGAAGGGCGCGTTGGCAAGGGCTTCCGCGAATACCTGACGCTGGAGAATCCTTCCGGCAACGTGTGCGCAGCTAATATTCAATACAACTATACACCTGATAATGGCCAACCAGCGAATAAGACGGTTGCCGTCACCATCAGGCCCTATAGCCGTCTCACCGAGTCGGTCAACAACGATCTGGGTTTTGTTGACCTGGGAACATCAGCAGCCACCGTGGCCACCGTCGTGTCGGTTAATACAGCACAATCAGGCTACTGCTCCGGCATTGTGGCCGAACGCCCGATGTACTTTGTACACTTCCAGGGCCGCATCAGTAGCGGTACCGATGTGTTAGGCTCAACCCATTTGAGCAACACCTATTACTTTGCCGACGTGCCCGGCGGGCCAAACTTCACATCGTATCTGACCATTTTGAATCCGAACAACGCCAGCGCGACGGTGACGGTGCAATACTACGCCAATGGGAACATGGTCGGGCAGCAAAGTACAACTGTGCCTGCAAATGCTCGTGGCACCATCGCTCCTGGAGCTATCTCATTGCCAACACATGTCGCAGCTATCGTGACTTCGAACCAGCAAATCATGGTTGAGCGTCCCACCTACTTTACCGGAGTCGCCGTCAATGGCACAACCGTTTCAGGCGCATACGACATTGTAGGGGTTCCTACTCTCACGAATAACTGGTTCTTCGCCGAGGGCTATACCGGTAGCAGCACCCAGGAATATCTGACTATCGCCAATCTCAATGCACAGGCTACGGCTACGGTCAATATCTCCCTCTTCGCGCAAACAGGAACGACAAAAACCGACACCATTACTATCGCACCCAACAGTCAGACGATCTGGAATGTGAACGCGAACAATTCCTTCAGCGGCTCAACGCCAGAAGTCTCTGTGCAGGTCACGTCGAGCGGGGCGAATATCATCGTGCAGCGTGAGGAGTACTTCACCTATAAGCACACCCTCACCAATGGCCGCACGACCAGCGCGATGGGGGGTACCGATGTCATCGGTCAGCCCGGCTCGACAACATACAGCGGCTATGATTTTGCCGAAGGCTATGCCAACACAGGTTACAATGCCTGGTTGACGATTCAGAACCCGACGGCCAATGCCGAGACAATCTATGTGACGCTGGTCAACGGCTACGGTCAGACCCATGTCCATACCTTCACCGTTGGCGCACACAGCCGCTTCACTGAGGATATAGCCAGCCTGGTACAAACGGATTTTAATGCCGGTACCAATAGTCAGGCTAACTCATTCTCAATGACGGTTCAGACGCTCAATAACGGGGGAGCTTTCGTGGCTGAACGCCCGATGTACTTCAACACCAGCGGCTCAAGCTTCCCTGTTCAGGGAGGCACAGACATTATAGGGTATGTGGGTAATTAGCCAGCAGGCCTGTTAATCATCCTTTTCGTACAACAGGCATGATACTTTGTGTGAGTATCATGCCTGCCGCATGTCTGCCAGTTTCCCTCTATTCTTAGGTATCTATAATGAAACATTGTACAAGCTTTACGCCCTTCCTTGCGATATGATATGCTTGCTTCACATAAATGTGGCAGTGATAATTACACACAAAGGAAGATTTGTGATGGACAGCGCTTTCCCCTGGTGGCAACGCGGAATTATCTATCAGATTTACCCTCGCAGTTTTCAAGACAGCAACGGTGATGGCATCGGCGATTTACAGGGTATCATCAGCAGGCTCGATTATTTGAACTGGCTCGGAGTGGACGCTATCTGGCTCTCGCCTTTCTATCCCTCACCAATGGCCGACTTTGGCTACGACATTACCGATCATTGCAATGTTGATCCCATCTTCGGCGATTTGCAGACGTGCGACGCGCTGATCGAGCAGGCACATCGGCGCGATCTCAAGATCATTATTGATTTTGTCCCTAATCATACCTCTGACGAACATCCCTGGTTCCTTGCGTCGCGCAGTTCGCGCCAGAATCCTATGCGGGACTGGTATGTATGGGCCGACGCTAAGCCCGATGGCTCTCCACCCAACAACTGGCTGAGCGCAATGGGTGGCTCCGCCTGGGAATGGGACAGCGCCACCGGCCAGTATTATTTGCACACTTTCCTCAAGAAGCAGCCAGACCTCAACTGGCGCAATCCGGCGGTCAAAGCCGCCATGTTTGATATTGTGCGCTTCTGGCTGGAACGGGGCGTCGATGGTTTTCGGATCGATGCCGCCCATTTCATTTTCAAGGACCCCGACTTGCGCGATAACCCGCTTAATCTCAGCGGCGAGCGCGTCTTGCATAAGCCGATAGGGGACTACGCCTCACAAATCCATCTCTATGACAACGGGCATAGCGACGTGCATACCGTCTATCGTGAGCTACGCAAGCTGCTTGATAGTTACAGCACAACACATCCGCGCGTCATGATGGGTGAAGTGCATATTTTCGACCGCAAGGTCTGGGCCAGCTACTATGGGGTCAATCTGGACGAAATGCACATGCCCTTCAACTTCGATTTCATCAACACCACCTGGGACGCTCAGACCATTCGTCGCTCCGTCGATGCGCTTGAAACGCAGCTACCACCGGGGGCCTGGCCCAATAACGTCTTTGGCAATCACGATGAGCCGCGTATCATTAATCGCGTGGGGCCAGCATTTGCGCGCTCGGCCATGCTGCTTCTGCTCACTCTGCGCGGCACGCCCACCCTCTATTATGGCGATGAGATCGGTATGCACAATGGCAACATTCCACCTGAGCGCATCCGTGACCCGATGGAGAAAAATATGCCTGGCATCGGCCTCGGACGCGACCCGGCCCGAACACCGATGCAGTGGGACAGCAGTCCAAACGCGGGCTTCTGTCCACCAGGCGTTGAACCCTGGCTACCTATACCCTCTGATTACCGGCAGAGCAACGTCGCCGCCGAACGCGATGACCCGGATTCGCTACTCACCTTCACACGCCGCCTCATCGCGTTGCGCCGCGCACTGCCCGCACTCTCGATTGGCAACTACCAGAGCATCGACGGCGTGCCTGCCGACTGCCTCGTCTTTCTACGCCAGGCGGGCAGGCAACGCTACCTCGTGGCCGTGAACTTTTCCGACAATGAGCAGCAGATAAATACCTCACAGATGGGACATGGGCGTATCGTCCTCTCTACTCATGCAGAGCGCGAGGCAGCAATCGAACTGACATCACTTCCATTACGCGCTAAAGAAGGCGTAATTATCGAGATGACATAGTAATAAATAAAACAGGTAACAAATCGGCGTAGGGGCAGGTCTACCACATCCCTACGCCAAATTTATTTGTGACACATTAGCCCTTCACGGCACCGGCGGTGAGGCCGGAGACGATGCGTTTCTGAAGGAATAGAACGACGATCACGAGCGGAATAGTCACAATCACAGCGGCGGCAGCAATTTCGCCCCAGGGGATCGTATGCTCGCCCGCGAAGCGCGTGACACCGACCGTTACCGGCTGGGCAGTCTGATCGGCAGTCAGCGTCAGACCAAAGATGAAGTCATTCCAGACAGCAATGAATGAGAGGATCGCAGCCGCGAAGACACCCGGAGCGGTGAGCGGGACAATGATCTCCCACAGGGCACGCATGCGCGAGGCCCCATCCACGCGCGCGGCTTCTTCCAGGTCCGGCGGCAGGTCGCGGAAGAAAGAGGTCATAAACCAGACCGTGATCGGCAATGTGAACACGATGTCAGGGATAATCAGAGCCACATAGGTGTTATAGACCGGTAGCGTACTGGTGAAGAACACGAAGAGCGGCCCCACCATCGCAATCGGCGGAATCATTTGCACTGATAACGTAATGGCTAATACGGCAGATTTGCCACGAAATTTCATGCGTGCAATGGCGTAGGCACACAGAATGCCGACGACCAGCGAAATGATGGTAGTGCAAACAGCAATAATCGTGCTATTGAGCAGATCACGAGTGAAGATACTCACACTCAGGTCGCTGATATAGTTTTCCAACGAGAACGTGTGGGGGATGAGTGTGGGCGGGGAGGCGTTGAGTTCCACGCCACTTTTTACCGAGGTCGCAAACGTCCAGTAGAGCGGCCCGATAGCAATGAGTACGACCAGCACGACCCCTAGATAGCGAATCGCCTTGCCCCACGAAAAACCACCCCTTGACTCCGCAACGCCCACCTTAACCTGGGCTTTGGGGATAGCCTGCTCCTTGACAGCCATGATGCATCTCCTTTCCCGGATAGAGCGATCAACGCTCTTTGGCGTTGCTAGCTTCGTGTTACACGCATGACGATAGCGAAAATGATACTGATAATCACTCCGGTCGCAAACAGAACAACGGCAGCAGCCACACCAGTCGCAAAGTCGAAGGTAGTCCGCGTAAACATGTACTCATACGAATAGGATGCCATGCTCTGTACCTGGTTGCCCGCCAGCACATAGAAGAGGTCGAAGACGCCGAGGGCAGCGAGAGTACGGAAAAGCAACGCGATAATCAATGGGCCGGTAATCATTGGCAAGGTAATCGTCCAGAATTGCTGGAACTTGCTACTCCCATCGACGCTGGCCGCCTCGTACAATTCAGAAGGAATGACCTGCAAGCCCGCCAGGATCAACAAGGCCATAAATGGCGTGGTTTTCCAGACATCAGTGATAATGGAGGCCGCAACGATACCGCTACTCGTTTCCAACAGTGTAGCACCGGGCGGAATAATATGCATTTGTTGCATAAAGTAGCTGATGATGCCCGTGCGGTCATTGTACATCAGCAACCAGATCTCGGCAGAGATAATAGTGGGAAAGGCCCACGGCACGAGAATAGCGGCACGCACCAGCCCACGTCCTGGGAACATGCCATTAATCAGGAGAGCAACACCCAGTCCCAGGACTGTCTCCAGAGCGACACTGATAATGGTGAAAACAAAGGTCGTGCCAATGGAGGCAATGAATGTATTGCTATGGAAAAGGGTGATATAGTTCGTCAAGCCGGTAAAGCTCGCGCTGGGGCTGAGAGGATTGTCAAGAAAGCTGAGCCAGATGGAATTAAGAATGGGATAGGCCGCCACCGCCAGAATGACGACAACGGTAGGGAGTACCAGGATATACGGTGCAATGCCACTTCCCAGGTCCAGACGATCTCGCAGAGTCTGTCTTCTGGCGGGTACTTCTGCCGCTTGTGTTGCCATACGTTCATTCCTTACTTTGCAGCTATTCACCGTGAGGCTGTCTGCTTGCCGCTATACCGTGGCGCTACGACGTCTACAGCATTGCAGACAACCTCTCGATGAGTTCAACAGACACCACTACCATAGGAATATCATGCAATAGAATATCTGTCCAGAAACCCTGTTGCATGACATCCTCTATGAGAGAATCGACTTACGATGTTCTGGTTACAATGGTCTGCAAATCGGATGCCAGCAGGCTCAGTGCCTGTGCGGGGGTGGTCTTTTTAATCAGGGCATCATGAATGCGCTGCTGAATTGCCTGAGTGATGTCAGGATAGAACGGGGAGACTGGTCGCGGCAACGCATTCTGCACTATTGGTTGCACCTTGCCGAAGAACGGGTTGGCCTTCAGCACATCCGGGTCAGAGTAGATGCTCTTCAATGTCATCAGGAATGACAACTTGATAGCCAGGGTCTTCTGCTGCGCAGGTTGCAACATATACTGGATAAATTTCCAGGCCGCGTCAGGATTCTTGGTGAAGGCATTGATTCCGTATTGCCAGCCACCAATGTTTGAATGAGCGACCGTATTGGTGCCACCGTATAGCAAAGGATGCTCGTCAAACTTGCCCGCCACTTTTGAGGCGCTGGGGTCGTTGCTTAATGCAATGGCATAGGGCCAGTTACGCATAAAAGTGGCCGTGCCAGCTTGCCAGGCCGACAGCGTTTGCGGCTCCTCATAGGTAGTCACCGCCGCCGGTGAGATCGTACCCACCCAACTGACCATCTCTGACAACGCCTGCAAGCCTTCGGGACTATTGACCGTGACCTTCTTGGGATCGTTGAAGTCCAGAATTGAGCCACCATAACCATAGAGTACCTCGCAGAAGTCGCACACCAGGCCCTCATACTGCGCTCCCTGCCAGATATAACCGAACTGCGTCTTGGAGGGGGCAGACGCCTTGGACATGGCGACTAGCTCGTCCCAGGTATTAGGCGGCGTCGAGATGATATCTGTGCGATAGTAGATGATGCCAACATCGGTATATTGTGGGGCAGCCCACAACTTACCATTGTAGGTGCAGCCTTGCAGCGGCCCTGGCAGATAATTGGCGCGATCACTGGAAGGCCACATACTCTCGCTGATGGGATAGGTCCAACCATTCGCACCAAACTCAGGTGGCCAGATGATGTCCATTGGGAAGACATCAATAGAACTACTGCGGGCGCGCAGCATAGTGGTGATAATGGTCAACAACTGACCAGTATCGCTGGGGGCATTGCTATTATAGTTAATGTGTACCCCATTGTTCTGGTCATTAAACGCCTTCACCAGACTCGCGTAGACGCCATTGGTATCCCTCTGGATATAGTTGACGTTGACCGTCTGCCCGTTGCCGCCCGTGCTGTTGCTGGTGCCGCCGCAGGCCTCTAACAACGAGACAGCCGCTGTGCTGCTCAACCCAACGGCCATCGCCCTCTCAAGAAAGGTTCGGCGCGAAATACGCCCGATGCGGATATGCCTGATGATCTCGTCAATGACCTCACCCTGCTCAATGAACATAGTAGTTCTCCTTTGGACTGGACAAATTGCTAATGAACATAAGCCGACTACGCTCGCAGGAATTCTATTGCCTGGCCCCCCTAAACCTTCTACCGTTGACCCACACAGAAAATCTATGGATCATAAATATGCGGAGAAGAAAGGCATTATCACAAGACGGCACCGTCCCGGCACTACAATACCTGCGTATGAGATGTGGATGCGAGGTGCCTTGAAGTGTATTTGTGGACGCTCCTTTCTTCACGAACATTCTACATCCCCTCATTGGGCCTTGTTGCTGACTTGCCTTGAGCAACTACCCTGTGTAAATACGCAGGTGGGATGCTGAATCTCTCAGTCGTTGAAAATCCGATGATGTTCGCAAAGCGAATTATAAAAACGTGGATATCAAGAGCTAGTGAGTGTATGATACCATAAAAATAGCTCAATTGCCAGAGAAATCTCAACTCGTTACGGTACCCCCCTCACAATATACTGCTCTTACCCCTGTTGTTACGAAATGTAACCCTACCGGTTACTCTTAACCACATCAGAAAGTCGGCATTTGGAAACGTTTCCATTAGGAAATGATACCATACAATCTCAACTCTGTCAATCGTAAGAGCGTGATCAATCACGCCCTACGGATGCTCATTGACAGGCCCATCAAACGAATCTACAATTGAATAGGCAGACAGGGCCAGCGAACAGGAAATAGTACAATTTATGAACAACTCACCTCAATCGTATGATGGGCCAGCATTGACGCCAGAGGAGCGGCGTCAGCAAGATATTCTCGCAATGAGCACGACGCCGGTAGCGATACGCCGCAGTGCCGGTGAGCGCCTGTTGCCTTATTTGTTTATGGCCACCGAAACCTGCTGGATCACCATTGCGCTGGTTGGCCTGGCCAGCACGCCCCTTTCGCCATCACACGCGCTCCTGCTACCTTTCTGGGCACCTTTCGTCTATATGGCCGGTACATACTGGCTCGCCACGCGGCTGGAGGTGCAAGCTGTCAGTCGCGCCGCGCGGCAGGGAAAGCAGGTTGTGAGCGTGACAACAGCAGGGGAGACGCCGGTGTACTTGTTCTTCGTCCTTAGCACACTACTTGTAGCCTGGGCCAGCATGTATAGGTCCGTCTTTGTGCTCGACCCACGCTGGCTGCTCACGCTATGTGAAGATATTCTCTCGCTCAATCTGGCCGCTTTCCATTTCGTTGTGATTGTGCTGCTCGCGCTCTTTTTCTGCTGGCGTGGGGCACGTCTCTCGCGTCGCCAGATCGAACCAGCCGTAGTCATCAGCACGTTTCGCATTGGAGTGGGGGTAACGCTGGCGCTGGTCTTTATCCAGGCTCTGGTAGGTGGTGGCATGGGTGCCCTGGCCAGCCTGCTCTGGCTCAGCCCTATCTTTCTCTCGCTGGCCCTGCTGACGCACGCGCTGGCGCGCGCGGTTTTCCTGCGCCGCACGCACGCTACCGGTCTGCTCAGCAACACAGGTCGGCAGGAACGTGCCTTGCTCGGTCTGATCGCGCCACTGGCTCTGTTGCTCCTGTTACTGGCCCTGCTGGTCGGAGCTTTCGCCAGTCCGGCATTTCTGGCCCAGGTGCAACAGGCGCTGTCGCCTCTCGGTCGCCTCTACGATGGCCTGGTATACCTGCTGTCAGAGCTACTGATCCTGCTCGCTACGCCCATCTTCTGGCTGTTCTCCTTGCTGCATCCACATAGCCCTATCCCTCATCTGACGCCGCCGGGCAACGCTCCTGCCGCTTCAAAAACTCATTATATCCAGTCCACCCCGCTCATCACCATCATCACACCCTATGTCGCGGTGATCATGCCCATCCTGCTGATTGTGCTGCTGCTGATGCTGATTCGCCTGGCGCTGCGCCGACGCCGCCTCTCCCTGCAAAAACGCGAGGAGGATACGCACGAGAGCCTCTGGTCATGGCAACTTTTCTGGACGCAGCTCAAAGCCTTGCTGCTGGCCCTGCTACATCGTCTTTTCCCTCGCCATCAGAACGAAGTGGCCGGGGTGACGACCTACGAAGAGATAAGCAAAGAGCCTGCGGTGCGCACGATCCGTGAGATTTACCGCGCCTTCCTGACCTGGTGTGCTGCTCGCGGCTACCCACGTCGGCGTACTGAAACGCCGTTTGAGTTCAGCCAACGTCTCGCCGTGCCTTTCGCCAACGCAGAGCCGGAGATTGCTGCCGTTACCGAGACCTACACGGAGGTGCGCTACGGTGATATTGTGCCCGACGAGACCGAGGTGGCCCACGTCCGCTCCCTCTGGCAAGCCCTACAACAAAAAAGTTTACCGCCGCACCCCCCCAGATAATGGCCCATCAGCCGCACAGCTACATTTACGTTTGTTCAATATGATACTATCTGAGTATGAAGCGTAACGGTCTACGTTAGAGACGAGACGGAAAGGATAGTGCTTGTATGTCAGCCAGCGATTCTTCTTTGTCTATGAAAAGCCAGGGAGCGCGTCGGGTTCAGGCTCCGCGCGGTACCACATTGACGTGTAAGGGCTGGCCGCAAGAGGCGGCGATGCGCATGCTGATGAATAATCTTGACCCGGAGGTGGCCGAGCGGCCCGACGAGTTGATCGTCTACGGAGGCTCCGGGCGCGCGGCCCGCTCGTGGGCTGCATTCGATGCCATCGTGCGCTCGCTGCAACAACTGGAAGCCGATGAGACGCTACTGGTGCAGTCGGGCAAGCCGGTGGGCATCTTTCGCACGCACACAGACGCACCGCGCGTGCTGATCGCCAACTCCAACCTGGTTCCCCACTGGGCCAACTGGGACGAATTTCGCCGCCTGGAGGCGCTGGGCCTGACCATGTACGGTCAGATGACCGCCGGTTCATGGATTTATATCGGCTCGCAAGGCATTGTGCAGGGCACCTACGAAACCTTCGCGGCGGCAGCACGCCGCCACTTCGGTGGCAGTCTCAAAGGTAAATTCGTGTTGACAGCAGGTCTGGGAGGCATGGGCGGGGCACAACCACTAGCAATCACGATGAACTCTGGTGTCTGCCTGGCCGTCGAAGTTGACCAGGCGCGTATTCAGCGTCGTATCGCCACCGGCTATTGTGATGAGATCGCCAGCACGCTGGACGAGGCGCTCGACCAGGTACGTGAGGCCCGCAACCTGGGTCATCCCCTTTCCATTGGCCTGGTCGGCAATGCGGCGGAGGTCTATCCCGAACTGGTGCGACGCGGCATCGTTCCTGATCTCGTGACCGACCAGACCTCGGCTCACGATGCGCTGAACGGCTACATCCCCGCCGGCTTGAGCCTGTCAGAGGCCGACGAGTTGCGCGCCAGAAATCCCCAGGAGTATGTCAAACGCGCTCAGGAGTCGATGGTTGCCCACGTGCGCGCCATGCTGGAACTACAAAAACAGGGGTCTATCGTCTTCGACTACGGCAATAATCTGCGCGGGCAGGCCCTGGCCGCCGGTGAGACACATGCGCTCGACTTCCCCGGCTTCGTCCCCGCTTACATTCGTCCGCTCTTCTGCGAGGGCAAGGGGCCGTTTCGCTGGGTTGCGCTCTCCGGCGATCCAGAGGATATTTATCGCACCGACGAGGCCATCCTTAAGCTCTTCCCCGAAGATGAGTCATTGAAACGCTGGATTACGCTGGCACGGCAGAAGATTCACTTTCAGGGGCTACCGGCACGCATTTGCTGGCTTGGCTACGGACAGCGCGATAAAGCCGGGCTGGCCTTTAACGAGCTGGTAGCAAAGGGCATTGTCAAGGCCCCCATCGTGATCGGGCGCGACCATCTGGATAGCGGCTCGGTTGCCTCACCCTACCGCGAAACCGAGTCCATGAAAGACGGTAGCGACGCCATCGCCGACTGGCCCCTGCTTAACGCCATGCTCAACACAGCTTCCGGTGCGACCTGGGTCTCCATTCACCACGGCGGCGGCGTCGGCATTGGCTACTCCATCCATGCCGGCCAGGTCATCGTCGCCGATGGCACAGCGGAGGCAGCGCGCCGTCTTGCTCGCGTGCTGACTAATGATCCCGGCACCGGCGTCATGCGCCACGTTGATGCCGGTTATGATGAGGCCATCGAGTGTGCGCGCGCCAGGGGTGTAAAGATACCTATGCTCTAACAGGATAGATGGGGCGTGGCAGTACACCCTGCACGCTTATCAGCGCAAGCATCTCAGGGCGAGCCTTGTGCTCGCCCTACCAAACTAACGACGCGGCACTTATGGGTTTCTGAAAATCACGCCACCGCTGATCTTCCAACTGCCATTTTCATCGACAAGCTGGAAACTGGAAATGATCGGCTGGGGGCTTGCGTTTGCCATCCAGGTCACGACGCCGTTGCCGGTACTGCCATTATCACTCACATTGCCAACCGTGCAGGAGCGCATCCCGCCACTGGCAGTGGTGATTTGCTGCATCTCTGTGTCGAATTCCGTCTCGCTCACTTTACTTTGAAAGCCACTGGATAACTGCTGATAGGCGTCGGAAAAATTATCATTGACAACATCATTGCAAAAGGTGGTCAGCGTCTTCGTGGGGGTTGAGCCGAAGATGGCCCCTAGCGCGCTCGCCAGCACACAGGCCAACACAACGACGGCAGCGACGATACCAACAATGAGCCAGGTGCGACGACGGTCCGTCTTTTGTGGCTGCACTGGAGCCGGTGCCACCACATAGTTGGGGGGAGGATACGGCACGTTATAAGGAGTAGGGTTGGGCGGCGGCGGATAGGGAGGCGGAGGCACGGGTGGCACCTGCGGCAGCGGATACGCCGGATAGCCTTGCGGTTCTGGCTGCGGCGCTGCAACTGTGGGGGGCATCTCCGTTGATTGGGCAGCATAAACGGTCGGTGCCACCTCTGCCCCACTTACCTCATAGCTCATCCGCACGTCACCAATGCGGATAATGTCGCCCGCACGTAACAAACGAGGCCGGTTACGTTCAAGGCGCTCCTCATTGACGAAAGTTCCATTCGTACTCCCTACATCGATGATGCTATAGCCCTGCCCGTCGGGGCGTATTTCAGCATGATGGGTTGAAGTTTTGCCATCGCTCAGCACCAGTTGATTGTCGGGGGCGCGTCCGATCTTTAGAGGGGTAGCGCTCAGAACTATACGCCCCTGTGGCCCATACAGTGCAGCTTCCATTGATCGCTCCTCATCATTCTCGGTGAGCAACTCACCACTTACCGTTCTACTCATAATGATAATAGAACGAACAAAGCTGAGTCGCAGTAAGGAGCATAACGGCAGAGATGAGAAATCTGTCACAGAACTATTTTCTGCACACTTGAAGACGTGCGCATCATTGTGCCTGTTTCAAATCCGCAATCTTCCAGATACTATCTTTATTTTTGGCCAGTGTTACCCAATCGTTATTGATACCTCTGGAGGCATGTACCAGGCGCAACGTTGCGGTCGCCACCATGCCATTACCGCTGGCGACGCCGTGCGTACACTGAACAACCCGGTCCTGCGAGAGTGCCGAGGCCAGCACTGCTTCGGGAATCTCGCTCTGAAGCTGCACTGAGAGTTGATCGTAAGCGCTCTGGTAATCGCCGTTTTGCAGGGCAGAGCAGAAAGCATCCAGTGTTTTTGTCGGCGTCGAGCGGTTCAGATAAGCAATGGCAGCGCCAGAGGCAAGAATCAGCAGCAGAACCGCTGCGACCAGAACCAACTTGTGGTGAAGCTGCCAGCGGCGTTGCGGTGGTGGTGTCTCCAGTGGCGGCCCGGCAAAGGGGTTATAGGGACGCTTTACAGCATCCACTACAGGTGCTGGCACATCTGTTTCCGTGCTGCTATACTGTAGCTGCATCGGCTCAAAATTGCTGCCAAAGGGTATATAAGGAAGCGAAGGGGTATCGTACCCCTGGACTTCGGACGGGTGAAACTGGGAATCATGGTCCTGCATGACTGGACTCCTTTATCAAAGACGTGTGCTTTTTTATGAAAAGCCCCTCTCTGGCAGCCATTAATATGTTCTATCCCTGTGTCATAGTCTACCAGACGAGGCATGTATTTCTCAAGAGCACACAGAGCGACCGCCAGGAGACGCCCCTGCCATGATACGATGCCGCCTGCGCCCGTTGTTCATGATAGGGTATCCCTCGTGGCTACCCTGCTGCATCCTTATAGCAACACGTATGAACATGTATTGGTACTTACATCTCACCCCAGGCCGCAGTCGCCTCATTATTAAACCCGTTTAAGCAAGGAACGTATATGAAATGCAGACTCAGATTTATAGAAGGAGCCGCTATTGGAAGACATAGAAGCAAGTAGCAACAAAATCTCTCAGTACGAGGACGAGAATATCATCATTAGCACCAACCGACTCACGAAGGTCTTTGGCAAAATTGTCGCGGTCAACGACCTGCATCTTGAGGTGATGCGCGGAGATGTCTTTGGCTTTCTCGGCCCGAATGGCTCCGGCAAAACGACGACCATTCGGATGCTGCTAGGCCTGATTCGCCCGACGGCGGGGCGCGCCATCCTTTTCGGCATGGATACCGCTTACCAGTTGCCGGAGATTCTCCAGCGCGTCGGAGCCATTGTTGAAATGCCACTTTTCTATCCTTATCTCTCCGGCCTGGATAATCTGCGCGTGATTGCCGCCAGTTCAGGCATGCGCTTAGGCCCTATCAACGACCGCCGCCTGGAAGAGGTTCTCGATATCGTCGAATTGCATAGCTATGAGAACCTGGCCTATCGCAAATATTCACTGGGCATGAAGCAGCGTCTGGGCATCGCGGCTGCCCTGCTGACCGACCCCGAACTGGTTCTGCTGGACGAACCGACCAACGGGCTTGACCCATCGGGCATGATCGAGATTCGCCGTCTTATTCAACGCCTCGCCTCACTCGGCAAGACCATCTTTCTCTCCAGCCACATCCTGTATGAAGTGCAGCAAGTCTGCAATCGTGTCGCCATCCTTCAGCGTGGCAATCTCGTCGTTCAGGGACGAGTTAGCGATCTACTGCAACAGGGGCAGCAGATCGTGCTACGTATGGAGCATGAAGAGGCCACGCAACAGGCGCTGAATGCGCTCCAGGTAGCACGAGAGCGAGGAGCCGATTGGATAAAGGACGTTCGTAGCGAGCTTGACAGGCGCGGCGGCTCAATCCTTGTTGTGGACGCACCGGCATGCCACTCGGCGGAATTGAACGCCCTGCTGGCGCGCCAGAACCTCTTTGCAGCAGAAATCCATCCACGCGAAGGCACGCTGGAGGAGGTTTTCCTGGAAGCCACCACTCTCGCACAGGGCAATCATACCGGCATGGAGGCCCTGGCCGAAGCCCCTATCTACATTTCTCCCTCAGCCGATGCACCCGACAACGGAAAGAGAGGTCGCTGATGAATGCCTCACGACGAACTACAACGCCTGCCCATCCTTCACGTCGTAAAGTGCCCGCACCGGTACGCACCAATACCGTCTTTATGGGCCGTACCGACTTTATCAGTACATTACTGCGGCTCATCGGCGTCGAACTCTACAAGATTCGTCGGCGTCCAATGGCCAGCATCATGCTCGCTATCAGCATATTATCGGTTGTAATCGTCTTTGTCATTATTGCCATCAGTTCTATCGTCCTGTTACATAGCGGTGATCTCCAGGCTCAGCAACTCGGCGGCAGTTTCTCAGGCGCTCTGCGCCTGCCTTTATCGCTCAACGTAACAGTGGAGATAGCAGAATTTGTCGGCATGTTGCTCATGATTATCCTGGCCGGTACCATCGTTGGCGGCGAGTACACACATGGCACCTTGCGCCTGCTGCTGACACGCGGCCCCACGCGCACGCAGTTCATCCTGATGAAAATTGGCGCACTACTCGTCTGCACCTTCGTCGGTTTTCTGCTCACCCTGCTCATCGGCCTGATTGTTTCGCTCTTGCTTAATCCCTTGACAGGCATCCCGCAGCCACTTGATTTTCTGACGGGCGCGTGGATCATGCATGCCATCCTTTATGCGCTGGCCGCCATGCTCGACCTGTTCATCTACGCCATGCTGGCTCTCTGCCTGGCCACATCAGGGCGCTCAACGGCAGCAGGGATCGCCGGCGCACTGGCCTGGGCTTTGCTAGAGCCGGTGCTAAGCAATGCACTCTTCATCATCGGACACATCTCTCCTGGGCCGACAGGCCGTTTCTTGAGCGCCATTCCTGACTATCTCATCGGCAACAACACTGGCGCATTGCTCGAAAATCAGGGGCACTATCTGTTCAATAGCACGCCCGCCACGCTCACAGACCTGCATGCCTTACTCGTATTACTGGTATATCTGGCTATCTTCATCGGCGTGGCCTGGTATGTAACTCAACAACGTGACATCACGAACTAGTGATTCACAATGACATATAAGGCGTATCAATATGTTACGGACACAGACCATTAAAGAATATGGCTACGCTCTCGGCTTCGACAGCGTTCGCATCACCAGCGCGGATGCGCTGCCCGAAGCTGAGCGGGTGATCCGCGAGCGCATCGAGCAGGGCTACATGGAGGGCCTGCCCTGGTTCACGAAAGAGCGGGCCAGCGTCTCCTGCCATCCAGATGCCTTGCTACCGGATGCCCGCTCGATCATTACGCTGGCAATGTGCTACCTCACCGAAATACCGGAAGAGACGCCTGCTGCAACAAGTGAGAACGCAGAGCGACCGCTGCCGCACGGGCGCATCTCGCGCTATGCCTGGGGTGACGATTATCACGATATCATCAAACCCAAACTGCAACAATACGCCGCATGGCTGCGCGAATATGCCCGCGATGAGATGGGCGATAGCCTGGAAACGCGCCTGTTCGTCGATACTGGGCGCATGGTAGATCGGGCCGTGGCCGAGCGCGCGGGTCTGGGCTGGTACGGCAAAAACACGAATATTCTGACCAAAGGCTGGGGATCATGGATTTTCCTGGCCGAGATCGTCACCAATCTGCCCCTGGAAACTGACGCCCCCCTCAAAACAAATTGTGGCAGTTGCGAACTCTGCCTGCATGCCTGCCCCACCCAGGCGCTACCCAACCCCTACACACTGGACAGCACGCGCTGCATCTCGTTCCTCACCATTGAACTGCGCGGCAGCATCCCCATCGAGCTGCGCCCACTCATGGGCAACCTGATCTTTGGCTGTGACATCTGCCAGGAGGTCTGCCCCGTGAATCACGTCGCCGAGAGACGCCTGGGCCTGCGTCCAACACAACAGGCGGCACAGCACAGCGCGCGCTTCACGCCCCGCCCGGAATTTCAGCCGCGCCCCGGCATCGGCAGCAGCCCGGAACTTATTCCGCTGCTCTCTCTAACAGAGGAAGAGTTTCGCCAGCGTTTCCGGCGCAGCCCCATCAAGCGAGCCAAACGAGGCGGTTTATTGCGCAACGTGTGTGTCGCGCTGGGCAATAGCGGCGATAGACGCGCTGTTCCGGCGCTGATCAATGCGCTCCACGACGATGAGGCGCTGGTACGTGGTCACGCCGCCTGGGCGCTGGGCCGTCTGGGCGGTGACGCTGCTGCCACCGCCTTGCAAGCGGCGCTTTCTACAGAGAATGACCCCCAGGTGCGCGCAGAAATTCAATATGCCTTGAGCTTGCTGAGAACGACAAACGTTTCCGTAGGGGCGTGATTCATCACGCCCTGAGCAACGACAAACGTTTCCGTAGGGGCGTGATTCATCACGCCCTGAGCAACGACAAACGTTTCCGTAGGGGCGTGATTCATCACGCCCTGAGCAACGACAAACGTTTCCGTAGGGGCGTGATTCATCACGCCCTGAGCAACGACAAACGTTTCCGTAGGGGCGTGATTCATCACGCCCCTATGGTATGAGGCCATTGCAGAGATACAGGCGGGGGCAGGGCGTGATCAATCACGCCCTACGGTATGAGGCCATTGCAGACATGCACGCGGGGGGCGTGATTGATCACGTCCTGAGCAACGACAAACGTTTCCGTAGGGGCGTGATTCATCACGTCCTGAGCAACGACAAACGTTTCCGTAGGGGCGTGATTAATCACGCCCCTATGGTATGAGGCCATTGCAGAGATACAGGCGGGGGCAGGGCGTGATCAATCACGCCCTACGGTATGAGGCCATTGCAGACATGCAGCAGGCGGGGGCTGGGCGTGATCAATCACGCCCTGAGCAACGACAAACGTTTCCGTAGGGGCGTGATTCATCACGCCCTGAGCAACGACAAACGTTTCCGTAGGGGCGTGATCAATCACGCCCCTACGGTATGAGATCATTGCAGAGATACAGGCGGGGGCAGGGCGTGATCAATCACGCCCCTACGGTATGAGGCCATTGCAGACATGCAGCAGGCGGGGGCAGGGCGTGATCAATCACGCCCCTACGGCATGAGACCATTGCAGAGATACAGCAGGCGGGGGCAAGGAGCGTGATCAATCACGCCCCTACGGCATGAGGCCATTGCCGATTTCGGGTGAAAAAATTCATAATCATGTCTCTACGGGATTACTGGTGATATGATGAGAATGTCGAATTCAGTCATTCTGGCAAAGGAGCATTTCATGGTATTTGAAGAACAGCAGGCATGGCCCTGGGAAGCACGGCACTGGCGCTTCGGCAACCTCGAACTGGGGGCGGGTAGCAAGGCGGCAGGACTGGTCGAGCATGGCAGCTTTGCTGACGGTACACCACTACAGACTCCCCTGCATGTTATCATCGGCCCGCAAGAGGGGCCAACGCTCTACGTGCAGGCTGCGGTCCATGGCGATGAAGTGAACGGCATCGAGGTGTTACGCCGCGTCGTGAAGAACATAACGCCAGAGCAGTTGCGGGGCATCCTGCTGGTCGTTCCCGTCACCAATGGCCCCGGCATGGTGCAGCGCCAGCGCCGCAACCCGTTTGACGATGAGGACATGAATCGCGTCTGGCCCGGTAAGCAGAACGGTATGTCGAGCCAGCAGATTGCCTATAGTCTCTATCAGCAGGTCATTCGCCACGCGCACTACGTCATCGACCTGCACACCGCCAACAGCAATACCCTGTTGCACGTGGTCTACGGGCGTGGCGATGAGGTCAGCCGCAAGCTAGCCGAGGTCTTCGCGCTCGACATCCTGCTGGAAGAAGAGGTCAACAGCGAATTGCAGCAGGCACGCTTCACGGGTAAGTTGCGTAACACCCTCACCGCGCATGGCATACCAGCGATTACGCCAGAGCTGGGCGGTAACAATTACTTTGAAGAGGCACACATCGCGCTGGGTGTGCGCGGCGTTATGAATGTCTTGAAGCATCTTGGCATGCTTGCGGGTGAAGTTGTGCCGCCGGATCGACCGCAGGTCACGCTGGCAGGTTCGCATCTCAACCGCGTCTACGCTCGCTACGGTGGCATCTGGATTGCAGAGGTCAAAGGCGGCGACCTCGTCAAGCAGGGCGATCTGCTCGGCTCTACGTACTCGTTGCGCACCTTTGAGGTTGTCGAACAGGTCTTCGCGCCTTATGACGGCTTCATCCTGGGCACCACCGACCTGCCAATGGTCAATATGGGTGATGGCCTCGTGAATCTGTGCCCGGTACGCGAGTAGCTATTTGCCACGTCCGACGGGGCAGACTGGTTGGAAAGGACAGGCACGACACTTGGCAGCTTTTTGTTTGGCCAGCGGCGGCGGATGCTGTGCGCTACAGCGCTCCATCTCGCTCAGCAGACGAATGACCTTCTTGCGCAGCGTGGGCGTGTAGTCGATGACAATTTCGGTATCGGCATAGCGCAAGAGACCGTGTGTGGGTGGCTCTTCGGAGTAGTCTTCGAGAATGAGGCAATAGGCCGTGACCTGTATCTCGTGATTGGGATACGGCGCGGTCACGCCCCGCACGTTCGGCTTCAGCACCACCGGCACCAGCCGCCCGTCGGGTGACTTGATGATATAATCCGGCTTGCCCACCAGGGGATACTCGGTCGAAGAAAGCGTTTCGCCCTGTCCATCGGCATCCTCATAGACCAGCTCGCCCTCCGGTAAACCCAGTTCGCGCTGATGCTCCCGCACCAGCCGTTGCTGTTGTGCGCGCCGCTCATTGAGCAATAACACTAACAAGAGTAGGGCCAGCAGGAAGAGGAGCAAGCCACCGGGAAAAAGTGGGCCGTTCAGCATGTTTATCGCACCACCAGTGAGGCCACCATGAGCAACAGGCCAAGCGCTATGCCTGCCAGCGCCAGCCAGAACAGACGGCGCATCAGCCGTCCCGTAGAGGCAACAGGCACACGCTCCTCCTCAACCTCTTCCAGTTCAACCGGCTCTTCCGCCTCCGACGATCCATCTTCACGCTCCTGTTGCTGCTGACGATCTTGCTCGAACGCGCCACGACGCAACAACAACTGCTCAATCATCTGATACTCCGGCAGGGCCGGGGCCTGAGTATCGTATTCGTGTTCGAGTTCCACCAGACGCGCAAAAAGTTCCTCGTTATCAGCTTGCGCGGCAGGCTCAAATTGCTCATGCCACCAGACCAGGGGGCAATGCGCAAATTCAGCAACCTCGCTGGCAGTGAAAACACGTTTTGATTGCTGCTGTTGCTGTTCTCGTCGTCGTTGCATTAGCCTATCATTGTTGGGGTTCCGGCAAGACCAAGCGTATCGGCGATGCTGGACATGGCCTCAATTACAAAGGCAATATGTTCATCTAAATCAACGCCCAGTTCGGCGGCTCCGCGCACTAAATCTTCACGATTCACCCCGGCGGCAAAGCCCTTCGTCTTCATCTTCTTGCGCACCGACGAAACCTCCAGCCCGATAACACTCTTATTGGGTCGAACCAGGGCTGTTGCGGTGACCATACCGGTGATCTCATCGCAGGCGTACAGCGCCTTTGAGAGCAGATTATTGCGCGGGTGCGTCTCCTGGTTGAGATCGTTGTGCGCTAAAATGGCGTAAATAATACGCTCGTCATAGCCATCCTCGCGCAGCCAGCCCGCCAGCACGCGGGTATGCTCGCGCAGGTCGGGATATTCCTCGTAGTCGGCGTCGTGCAACAGGCCCGTCATGCCCCATAATTCCTCATCTTCACCATACTTGCGGGCATAGAAGCGCAGCGCCGCCTCGACAGCGTACATATGTTTGCGCAGATTCTCGTTTTTGACATGCGCAGTCATCAACTCATAGGCATCAGCACGTGTTGGCATCTTTTACTTTTCAATTCCCCTCTACACTTATGATAATGGCGGTTCCTGGCCGTCTGTTGCCTATTATAGCATAGCCAGGGTGCGGCGGAACGCTTGTTATCATTGCACCTTATGCGTGTGCAAGTCGAGCGTGAAGGAGTCGAGCAACTGAGCCGGTGCATTCCAGGAACCTTGCAGTCGCGGCACGGTGTAGTACTGACCTTTGAGCGTTTGTCCGTCAACCTGCATCAGCATATAGCCATGATAGTTGTCGCAGTAACTTTCCAGTGTCACATCCTCGCCTGGCACCGGGTATGGTGGTTGGATAGGCGCGCCATCGACATATTGCATATAGTGCAAATGCCAGTAGCCCCCGGCCCCCGCGACGATATACGGCACGTCGCGTCCATTGAGCGGGCGGGTGAAGCGCTGATAGTTATGGACGTGACCGGCGAAAACGACATCAGGGATACGTCCACTGACCTGAATGGCCTGATCGAGAATATTGGCCATGTACGCACTACCGCTGTGATAGATATCCATCGAGTAAATCGGATGGTGCATAGCGACGATCAAGGCCTTATCTTGTGGGGCACTGCTCAATTCAGACTGTAGCCAGGCAATCTGGCCATCATCCATCCAGCCGCCTTCCGGCACATTGGTATACAGGCCGACGAACGTCACAAAGGGTGCTTCCAGCGTCCAGTAAACATTGGGCTGGGTCATCGTATCGCGTCCACTATCGCCCGCCTCAAGCGACAGGTGCGGCTCCGTCGCACAGAAATTTTCGACGAAGGCGGACAGCGAAGGGATGGACGGATTAGAGGGATCGATGTCACCGTCATGATTACCCGGAATGGACAGGATAGGGGCTGCGTAGTGCGCATACGGTTCATAGAATTGCGCATAGTATTCGCTGGCCTGTCCATAGTAGTACACAACGTCGCCCAGGCAGTAAAAAAAGGCAGGTCGCGCGCTCGCGTCCGTGGTGGTCAGATCCTGCTCCATATGCATAGCAACGATCTCCTGATCCTGTGGTGTCTTAACACCGCCAACATCGCCCACGATATGAAATACGAGGCGTCCCGCCGATTGAATGGTCTGTATGGCCGCAGCAGGCAGCACCTGCTCAAGCGAAAGGTGATAGGGGGCCGCTCCGGTTGGGGTGGGCAGCGACTGTGGGGCCTGTCTTGCCGACTCTTCAAACCGATGCTGGACAATGGGTCGCGCACTGGCGGGTAGCGATCTACTAAAGCGCCGCGTAGGATCTCCAGCGTTCGATTGCATGACCGTCTCCTTTCAATTCATAAACCAGCTCACGAAGAGCTATAGTAATATAGTCTGTTTGAATAGACGTTCATTGTAGCTCGTTTTCGCTGAGTAGATATCAGAACGGGATTCAATATTTATCGCTAATATGGCCCACGATGGCATCTTGTTCTTCGCGCGCGGCCCCTCACCCGCTATCCTGACTGAAAGCATCGATCAGTTAGAAAATCAGGCACCGTCGGCACGCTTGCGCACGCCCAGGCCATGCTCCTCCGGCAGGATGAGTTTGCCATCCTTGATCTGCACACCTTCGTAGGGGTCATTGTCAATCAGGATATGGCCGTCCAGGTCGGCGTAATCGACCAGCGGCGTGAGATGGGCCGCCGCCGTAATGGCAAGCGAGCTTTCGATCATGCAACCGATCATGATACGTAAATGATGTGCGCGCGCCGTGTGAATCATCTTGAGAGCGTTACTGATGCCACCGCACTTCATAAGCTTGATATTGATGCCGTCCACACAGTCGGCCACGCGCGGAATATCTTCGACGGTGACGCTGCTTTCGTCGGCAATAATCGGCACTGGCACGTTATCCCGCACCAGCTTCAGGCCCTTGAGATCATGCGCCGGTACCGGCTGTTCCACGAACTCAATATTATAAGGAACCAGCGCGTTAATGGTCTTGATGGCCTCTTTGGGCGTCCAACCGGCATTGGCATCGACGCGAATGGTGGCGGAAGAGACATCGCGGATGGCTTTCAGCGTCTCTACATCGTGACCTGTGCCAACCTTAATCTTGAGAATGGGATACTGACGCGCTGCTTGCGCCTTCTTCGCCATCTGCGCGGGACTATCGATGCCGATGGTAAAGGATGTTTGCGGCGTGCGCTGCGCGTTCAGCCCCAGCAGTTTATAGAGCGGCACACCCAGAATCTTGCCAATCAGGTCATAGAAAGCCATATCAACAGCCGCTTTGGCCGAGGGATTGAGGCCGACGAGATGATCGAGGCGGCTCATCGTCTCCTCAAGCGCGAACGGGTCATCGCCCAGGTGATCGGCAAAGAGTTTGAGACAGGCCGCAGCGCCTGCCGGTGTCTCGCCATAATATTCGGTTGGCGAAGCTTCACCCAATCCGACCAGACCAGGATACTGCTCATGCCTGAGTTCAACAATGATATTGGGCGAGACATCCTGCACGCCGCGCGCGATGCGAAAAGGAGTGGTCAGGGTAAGATCAACCGGTTTAATCGTCAGATGCATCGTATCGTCCTCTCCAGCAAGCTTAATTTCACGTTGTATTATACACGCTCAGAATCACTCGTAGCGCAAGACCTCTAATGGGCGCACGTGAACGGCTTGCCAGGAGACGAGCAGGGCCATCAGCATGGTGAGCAGGGCAGTGGCGGCAACCATCAGCACAAGCAGCCATGCGCTGACGCTGAGTTGCAGTTGAAAAACGAAGCGGCTCAAGGCAGTCACTGCGCTCGTGACCAGCAACATCGCCACCAGCGCGCCCAGCAAGCCAAGCAGACCATGCTCGATCAATACCGTTGCCAGCACAGAACGGCTGGTGTAGCCCAAAGCTTTGAGGATGCCGATCTCGCGCTGTCGCTCCAGCATAGCCAGCGCGACAGCATTGGCGATAATCACGAAGCCCGCGATCAATGCCAGCGAGGCCAGCGTGGTGAGCATGACAATGACATTTGCCAGTATTTGATCAATAATACCGGCGATATCGACCACGCTAATCACAAAGGCACCGGGCACTGCCTTGTTGACCTGACGCTTGAGCGTCGGTATCTGGTCGGGATTGACCTTGAGTGAAAAGACATCCAGCACATGTCCATCCCCCAATTGCTGCGTCACCTGCTGATCGGCCAGAATGGCGGCAAAGTTGAAATTTTTGGTCGGGTCAGAGCTATCATAAAAACCTACGATGGTCAGTTGTCGCGTGATCTTACCATCCGCGCTCTGCACAATCAGCGTATCGCCGACACGCAAATTTAAAGGATATAGCTCCAGGCGCGCATTCATCACCACATTATTCGTGCCCGCGTCAGAGGTGCGTAGATTGCGTCCATTGCTCATCACCAGATCAGGGATATTGTTCTTACCCTGTGCGAGCGCAAAGCCTTCAATATCGCTCATATCGCTCAGAACGGCGCTTTTGGTTAATAGCGAGTGACTATCAATGCTCTGCAATACGGTATTGATATCCTTACCGGCCACGAAGAGCGGATAAATCTGCTGCACGACAGGATTGACAATGGTTTTATTGGTGTCGATGCCCGAAACATGGGATAGCTGCTCCTGCACTCTCTGCACCTGCGCTGGCTGCACAACCACGAAGACGTTGCGTGTAAAAAGCTGATTCAACGTGCTGGTAATGGTATTTTCGACGCCTTGCCCAAGCACCAGCACCAAGCCGATGGCAAACACGCCAACGAAGAGCGCCGTCAATGTCGTGGTCGAACGCACACGCTGACGCCCCAGGTTGCGATAGGCCAGCATTACCGGCGTTTTCCAGCCACGTGGCAAAAACATGGCCAGACAATTCACCAGCGTCGCCAGCCCGTAGACTAGCGCGCTGGCTAGCAGCATAATGCCCAGGCCCCCCAGCGCGATCAAGGCACATAGCCCCAGCGTATCCTGACCATAATCGGCGGCAACGCCTCGAATGAAGTTACCAAGCCAGCTTAAACCGACAAAGGCCAGCGCGGCAAGCACAATCGCCGCCAGCGCAACCAGCAGCCAGTACAACATGCGCGGTTGTGGACGCTCATACACCGGCAATTTTGAGATCGCCAGGATCAACAGGCTCAAACCGAGCGCCAGTATGACAATCGCTAGCGCGCCGCCATAGACCACCAGTAGCGCCGTCTGCACATTCTGTAAGATAATTGCTGCCAGTATCACGAACAGCACAGAGAGCAGGAGCAGCAGCAACAACGTCACGAGCCGCGAAGAGGCACGCATACCCTCATGGCTCTCGCGCAGCACCACGAGCGGACGCACCTGACTGGCCTGCACAATCGGCAACAGGCCAAAGATTAGCGTCGTCGCAAGGCCGATCAGCAGGCCGGAGCCAATGGTGGTCGCGTCCAACACTATTGGCAAGCTAAGTTGAAAAGCCTGCCCAACAACCGCGCCCACCACATAGCTGGCGGCAACACCTGAGCCGGTGCCAACCACGCCACCAACGATGCCCAGTAACGCGGCTTCCAGGCCGAAGAGCGCATAGAGGTCGCCGCGCCGATAACCGGTCGTCTTGAGCATAGCGATCTCGACCTGCCGTCGTCGCAACAGAACCTGCATGGTATTGATAATACCGATGCCGCCGATAAAGAGGGCCAGCAGACCAATGATGCGCAAGAACAACTGTATCTGCTGCACCTGCTGCTGGCGTTGTTTGAGCAAATCCTGCGCGGTAATCACCTGCACGCCCTGAAAGTGCTGCGCCAATTGATTTTTCACGCCCTGAAAGTGCGCAGCGGACACAGTAATGTAGACAGTATCATACGCTCCAAGCGCGTCAACGCCCTTCACACCGTACATCTCTTCAATAGCCGTTTGTGAAATCAGCACCTGCGACCCGTTATAGGCCCCGCTTTCCTGAAACTCCGCTGCCACGATCACAGGAATGATATGTCCATCCAGCAACTTTACCTGGTATTTACTGCCAATATGCGCGTGCAGCACCTGAAAAACATGTGCGCTCATCGCTACCGCATGCTCACGCACGATAGACTGCACGCTCAGACTGGATGAGGGCACGATAAAATGAGGCTGACCGACGAGCGGAAAATTAGCCGAGACGGCCACCAGATCGAAATTCACTAGATCACCCGAAGGCAATGTGACACTGCCAGCCGAGGTATAGGAAGTTGCATATGCTGAAATAAGTCCCTGCTGACGCAATTTATCAATATAGGAAATGTCACCTGGACGAAGCGGCACGAGGCTGGCGTTGAGGCGAATATCGCCGCCATTGGCGGCCACCACATTGCCCACCAGCGCCTGCTGCACGCTCAATCCTACCAGTTGCAAGGCCACAATCGCCATCACACCAACTGCCACACAAAACATCGCCAGCACCGTGCGTTGTCCACCGCGCAACAGTGAGCGCGTCGCGTAGGACCAGTAAAGAGCCAGTTTCATTGTCGTGTTCTATCCCCGGTTCCGTATAGGCCGATTACCACATCATTATATTATAAGCCTGACATCTTGAGAGCCGTTTCAGAAAGGATGTGTTCGGCCCTACGACATGTCATAACCGTTAAGAAATCTCCTCTTCACCTCAACCATGTTATTCTGCTAGACTCATACCATCTTTGAGGTTAGGAGGGCAGGTCACTATGCGCAAACGTCACCGCACAACTATTCCCCCCAGGCAACCACATAAGCACACTACCACACCACTCGTACAGCAACAACCATATGATAATCTCATGAAATCGCTCTTTGAAGGCAACGAGCAGCAAGCCATCGGTGTGTTTCTCCCCGGCGCTCAGTATCTCGAAACCCTTACTATCGAGGCTATTAGAACGCCCTTACGTGTAGATCGCACCTACAGAATTCATTATCAAGGGAACAACTATATTCTCCACATCGAATTTGAGTCGGGTTCTAACCCGCGCATGGGTGCCAGATTGCTGAATTATCATGCCTACTTGCACTATAAATACGATCTACCAGTTCTCTCTATCATCATCTATCTCTTTCCCACCTCTATTGTTCAGTCACCCTATCATGAAATCGGTGGAGAGCGGGAAATCGTGACCTTTCACTTCCACACTATTGCCCTATGGAAAGAAGATGCTAGTAAGTACTTACAACAGCATGTGGTCGGCATGTATCCCTTGTTGCCAACGATGGCTAATGTGGACAAAGGACTCCTGTCACAAGCACTTGAGGAAATGGTACAATATTACCAGGATGATGAAACCAAATTAGGTGAACAACTCAGGTGGCTAGGAGTCTTGCTTCGTCGCTCTGATACTGTCGCTATTGATGACAAAGAAGCAATTCAGGAGGAAATGAGCGTGTTAGACAAATTATTAGAGGAAGACCCCTATCTGCAAAAGAAAATTGCCGCAGGTATCACAAAGGGGATCGCCAAAGCATTACCCGAACTTGAGGCCCAACTTGAAGCCCAACTTGAGAAGAAACTGCGGGCCAAAATTCAGGCAGAACTCAGAGCGAAAGCGGAGGCAGAAGCCAGAACTGCCAAAGCTCAGGCAGAGGCAGAAGCCAGAACTGCCAAAGCTCAGGCAGAGGCAGAAGCCAGAACTGCCAAAGCTCAGGCAGAGGCAGAAGCCAGAACTGCCAAAGCTCAGGCAGAGGCAGAAGCCAGAACTGCTCAAGCCGCAATAGCAAGCTTACAGGAGGCCGCCTTACATATCGTCGAAGTACGTTTTCCTCAATTACAGTCGCTGGCTCAAAAAAAGTTACCCGTTATAAAAGATGCAAAAAGTTTGGGGCTGCTCACAACACAACTGGCTCTGGCACCCAATGAAGAGACTGCGCGCTGGCTGCTAGAGACGCTTCAAATCTAAAAGATATGACCTTCAGTATGTTATCCCCTGTAAATAGCATACTGAAGGTCGTATCTTCCATGTTCGTCACATCCTCTGTAGTCTATTCAGCGTCGCCGAAGATGGTGTAGTGCCAGCCTTTGCGCGCCTCGCCGCTCAACTCAATCATGACATGTTTGATCTGCGTATACTCCTCGAACGAGTACATGGACATGTCTTTGCCGATGCCGCTCTCTTTGTAGCCACCGTGCGGCATCTCCGAAGTTAGCGGCAAATGGTCGTTGACCCAGACGGTGCCAAATTTAAGCGTGTTAGCCGCACGCATGGCTTTGAAGACATCGCGCGTCCAGACCGAGGCCGCCAGACCGTACACGACACCATTGGCCTTCGCCAGCACCTCTTCTTCAGTCTTGAAGCGGCTCACGACCACGACAGGGCCGAAGACCTCGTTTTGCATGATCTCAGCGTCATTGCGCTCCTCGGCAATCACCGTTGGCTCGAAGAAAAAGCCCTGCTCGAAACCGGGGACGCTGGCGCGTTTCCCACCGACCAGAATATTGGCCCCATCGCGCAATGCCCGTTCGACATAGCCCTCAACACGCTCGCGCTGGCGTGCCGAGATTAAAGGCCCCATGTCGGTGCTTTCGCTACCGGGATCGCCGACGCGAATCTGCCTGACCTTGCTCATGAACGACTGTATAAAGGCGTCATAGGCACTGTCCTGCACGTAGATGCGCGTGGCGGCGGTGCAGTCCTGTCCGCAGTTGACATAGCCGCCGACAACCGCGCCGTTGGCTGCCGCCTCAATATCGGCATCGTCATACACGATAAAGGGGGCCTTGCCGCCCAATTCCAGGTGAATGCGCTTGATGGTATCCGCTGCCGCACGCATGACATACTTTCCACTGCGCGTGCTGCCGGTAATCGAGACCATATTGACATCTTTATGGCTCACCAGACTGGGCGCGATCTCCGGGCCGTCCGCAATGATGTTGAGGACACCCGCCGGAATACCCGCCTCTAAGGCCAGCTCGCCCAGCTTGAGCGCAGTCAGTGGTGTTTCCGGCGAGGGCTTAAACACGACGCAGTTACCGGCGGCAAGCGCGGGGCCAAGCTTCCACATCGCCATCATAAAGGGATAATTCCAGGGCGCGACCGAGGCCACCACACCCACCGGCTCGCGGCGAATGATACTGGTATGCCCACCCGTGTACTCGCTGGCAGCAAGACCTGAGAGGTGCCGTGCCGCCCCCGCGAAGAAGCGCAGGTTATCGAGCGCAAAGGGCAGGTCGCTATCGCGCGCCAGTTTGATCGGCTTGCCGGTATCCTGCGATTCGAGAACCGCTAGCTCGCTCAAATGCTCCTCGATCAGCGAGGCCAGTTTCTCCATGATAGCGGCGCGTGAGGCATGCGGCAAAGCAGACCAGCGCCCATCATCAAAAGCTGCGCGCGCCGCCGCCACCGCGCGGTTCATGTCATCGAGCGTGGTTTCCGGTATCTCCCCGATCACAGCACCGGTCGCGGGATTGATGTCGCTATAGGTTTTGCCCGTGCTACTGCCAACTAATTCGCCATTGATAAGCAGCTTGTAATCGCTCATAAATGACCCCTTTCACAAATTTGCCTGGCCAAATAATTTTTCGTAGAGTGATCCACCTGTTTCGTTACTTATTCGCGCAGACAGGGGGAAATAATTACGAATATTTTATCACAGGCGGATTCCTTCTTCTAATTTTATCACATCCAGGCTGTGCAATTCTCACTCCCTTTTACACGTTGCCTTCCGTTATTTTTGTTTCCACGTGCAGGTCATAGCGCTCCAGAGCGGCGAAGAAAGGGGCGACGGGAACGCAGCGTTCTGGCCCCATTGCACCGCGCTCGCTGATTTCGCCGCTGGCAAGCATGTGACCAACGACGCCGAGCGGCATGCCGGTATCGAAAGCACCAGCGCTGATGCCCCAGCGCCGATAGGGCAGCACGATCATTTGATTGATGATCTGCTGGCGTTGCCCGCCGCTCTCGCCCTCAACTACGACACGCAGGACATCACAATCTTGCGGCTCGGCGCGCTCTGCCGGAAAACGTTCCAGCAGCGTTGCCAGTACCTCGCGCGGCACAACCTTCACGCCGCGCACGGTCATTGGCTCGCTGCTGCCGAAGCCGAGATCGACCAGGAACTTGAGCTTGCTCATAAAGTCGCCGGGGAAGGCAATCTTGAACGAGACGTACCGGATACCTTTATCCTGAAATGAGACGGGGAAGGTGGCACACTCGGAGTGCAACGAGTAAATGGCGGTAGCACGCCCGACCGGTGGCGGAAAGTCGATCTCTTCCTGTCCGCTGAGCGGGGCCTGGGCGTACCACTGCCCATCCTGAAACACCTGTGGCTCTTTGGTGAACTCATCCAGGATGGTGCGAATGGAATACGGTGCGACCAGAGGCGCGCTTGAGGGTGTGTTATCGCTACAGCCCAACTGCACTTTGATACTCTCCACGCGCTCAAGACACTCAACAGCCAGACGCGCCAGCATGTTGGTAATGCCCGGCGTGCCGCCCATGCCCAGCACAGCGGTGATACCGGCCTCTTTCGCTTCAGCATCAAGCGCCATTAGCGTGCGCGACATGTGGAACAGGCCGCCCAGATCGGCATAATGCACCTTCGCGCGAATGCACGCTCGTAAGACCGGTAGATTGTAGATGTAATCCACCGCGCTCAGCACCACGCTGGCTCCGCGCAACAAGTGTGCCAACGCATCTTCGTCGGTCACATCGATCTGTTTAACCACGATGCTCGGACATCGCAACGCGGCGGCTACTTCGCGCGCACGTTCCTCGTGATAGTCGGCCAGCGTAATCTGCTCAACATCGTCATATTCGCTCAGAGTACGCACCGTGACACGCCCCATCGCACCCGCGCCGCCAAGAACGATGATATGCACAGGATTCGCTCCTTCGCTCACTTACTATGCGACGGCAGAAGCTGTATCGGAACTGATTTTCACCAGCGTTTCCCGTGTATCCTTTACAGGGACTGAAGGCGTAGAGATGCTGGCGTGCAGCTCATGCAGTGTATCCTCCAGGCGATTAAGGATGGTATCGATCTCCTCGCGTGTGATAATCAATGGTGGCTCAACGCGAACGACGCGCGAATTGTTTAGAGTACCGGAAATGAGAACACCTCGTCGGAACAGGCCCGACGCAATGGCATAGCCAGTATCATCGTTCACAAAATGCTGGCCGATCAGCAAGCCCTTACCGGTGATAGCTGCGTAAACGTCGGGATAACGCGCAGCAATCTCTTTCAACTGCGTGATAAAGTACGCCCCCTTCTCCGCCGCCTGCTCGACAATCCCCTCTTCCAGTGTGACGTTGATGGCAGCAATGGCAGCAGCGCAAGCCAGGGGATTACCCCCGGTCGTCGTCGTGTGAATAAAAGGATTGCTGTTCATGACACTCCAAATTTTGGGAGTGGACATAAACGCACCAATCGGCATTACGCCGCCACCGAGCGCCTTCGCAGCGCACATGATATCGGGCGTCACATCCCAGTGCTGCACACCCCAGAGCTTGCCGGTGCGTCCCATACCGGTCTGCACCTCGTCGGCGATCAGTAGCACCTCGTATTCATCGCAAAGCTGGCGCAGTCGGGGCCAGAAGTCGTCCGGCGGCACAATTGCGCCCGCCTCGCCCTGCACCGGCTCCATAACAACGGCAGCAATATCATTGCCGACCTCGCGCGCGATACGCAACTGCTGCTCAACGGCATCGGCATCACCATAGGGGACATGATAGACATTATTATAGAGAGGCATGGCCGGACGCCGGAAGAGGGCCTTGCCAGTCAGAGAGAGAGAGCCGGTGGTCTTGCCATGAAATCCGCGCACTGCCGCGATAAAACCGCTCTTACGAGTGTAGAGCTTGGCAAGCTTCATAGCGCCCTCAACCGCTTCAGTCCCACTGCTGACAAAGAAACTGTATTGAATATCACCAGGAGTAATCTCGGCCAGCAGGTGCGCTAACATACCGCGCAGAGGATCAAGCAGCTCTTGTGTGGGCAAGGGGCTTTTGGCAAGCTGCGCCTGTACGGCGGCAACGACTTTCGGATGCGCCCAGCCCAGGTTGAAGAGGCCAAAGCCGCCCAGGCAGTCAATATATTCACGCCCCAGCGCGTCCCTGAAGGTCGCGCCGCGCCCCGTCCATTCGACGGCGGCGAAGTCGCCAGCTTCGGCGACCGATTTACGATACTCGATGAAGCCGCTATTGTAGTAGCGGGCGAAATTGTTGACGGTGGTATCGATCAACCACTCCGCCTCATCGCGCGCCAGTTGCGGCTTGTGAACGATGTCCAGGTAACGTTGTGAATCATGGAGAGCTTTGAGTAATCCATCGGTACTCATAAACATCCTTTCTCGTGATGCGGACGGTCAGGCCAAACCACTCCCGGCCCGCCTACCGGTTTAGCGTCGGTTACACTCAGCGCTGAGTCACCCGCTCGCCTGTGATCTGGTCACTTATCCCATGAGATAAGCTTTGTTGTAAAAAGTCAGCAAGACGACCGCGAGGGATCGCTCTCACCTTATCCGGGCAGAGTGGGAGCGATCCCTCGCGGTCGCCCTGCCGTTCTTGATACCCGGCTAGTGGAACTCCCTAAAGAAGACAATTATAAAGGTGATGCGATCTACAGCTTGAATGGCAAGCTAAAAGTAAAAAAGCGCGCACTACTCACACTACGAGTGCGTCCTGTGGGCGAGAGACAAAAAGAGGATAGGGCAGGATCAGGGGTAGCAGGTGGAGAGATGAAACCCCCGAAACACGAAGTAGCGCGGTATATAGCGGCGTTGCCGTTTACCAGGAACAGCCAGTTGCATAAAAAGCCTGTGTTTCTTACGCTCATGATTGCAAATTACGTTCTTATATATCAAGTATATCCTAAAAGTGAAAAAGACACAACCCCCCTGAACAGTAAAGCAGTAAGGGTGTCTGTCAATCTTTTGCAAAGCGAGCGTGATGTCCCTCTACAATGAAAAATATGTAAAAATTGTTAAATCATTTTAGATAATTTTATATATCTCTTACTTTAAATATAGTATTTTATTATATAAAGTCTTTATAATGATTTTTCACCCGAAACAGGCAATGGCACCATCCCGTAGGGGCGTGATTCATCACGCCCTGCGGGGGCTTAACGAGCGGGGCTTAACGAGCCAGCAGGGCGTGATTCATCTCGCCCCTTGCGCAAATCAACGGGGGTCAGGGCGTGATTCATCTCGCCCCTTGCGCAAATCAACGGGGGGTCAGGGCGTGATTCATCTCGCCCCTTGCGCAAATCAACGGGGGGTCAGGGCGTGATTCATCTCGCCCCTTGCGCAAATCAACGGGGGGTCAGGGCGTGATTCATCTCGCCCCTTGC
>Ga0080006_1272952_pt1 | contig 42955 bp, 40 predicted proteins | sample RS3BMetagenome_FD_69209 | JGI IMG/M metagenome (GOLD analysis project Ga0080006, IMG submission 69209) | Ferric oxide microbial mat and aquatic microbial communities from Rainbow Spring, Yellowstone National Park, USA - RS3B (SPADES... ...
CCACACCCAGCACAGGTTCCAGCAGCCGCCACTGCCTATCGGTCACATCAGTCGGGTACGGCACGCCGAAAGCATCGGCAACAGCTGGGCTTCACCTGAGTGAAAACTGTCCACGGGCCCTAACCGCTGGCCGCGGCCAACGCTCCATAATCTCGGCCAGCTCGACGCGGCCGTCAAGGGCGGCGCGGCCCTCGCCTCGTCCGGCGGCCTGGCGCCGATCGGTGATGTCGCGTGCGACAGCTACCACTGCGCGGATCCTCGGGTCGTTCAGCCGGTTGCGCACTGCGACCTCAACCCACCGCCAGGTTCCGTCGGCGTGACGAACCCGGTACTCCAGAGTCGATGTCTCGCCAGTACTGACCAGGCGGTCGAACGCCTTAACGACCTGTTCGGCGTCGTCGGGGTGGACGAAGGCGGCCGGAAAGTTCTCGGGCACCTCTGCATAGCCCAGAACGCGCTCGAGGGCGGGATTGACCCAGATCGGACGCCGGTCCGCTCCGATCAGTGTGACAATGTCATGAGTCTCGCTTAGCAGCACTGACCAATCGGGGCCGACACCCAGCTTCGTCAGTTCTTCTGCCGGTGGCGTTCCAACGTTCGCATCCGTCGGCACCCCATGCTAACCCCTTTAGGAAGCAGAAAGGGGGAAAGGTGCCCTCAACGGGTTATGGGCTTACCAGGGGCGCCGAATTTGACGAGCTTCGCTTTGGCTAGCTCCACGTGGGCGAGGCTCCCGCCGTCGGCCGCGCGCGACCTGAGGACTCAGATTTTGAGCCCGGCCGGCTCAGCGTCGGTGGACGATATCTCGCGGTGGTCGCGGTTGCGGAGCCATCCGTAGCCGGCGGCGACGAAAGCCGCTAACGCCCCTACTCCGAGAGCGGAGCGGGCCCCCAGAGCTCCCCCGATGAAGCCGACCAAGGGACCCCCTATAGGCGTCGAACCAAGAAAGGCTACTGACCACAGGGACATCACCCGCCCTCTCATCGACGGCGCGGCATTGAGTTGCAGCGTGGCGCTACCAAGAGCGAGGAAGGTGACCGACGCTCCGCCCACGACAAACAGCAGCACTTCCTCGGTCAGGACCGACGGTGCGAGGCTTGCAGCGAGGACACTCACCCCGAAGAGTGCTGACGTGCCGATCAAGCGGTTGATGCCGCTACCGGGCCGCCCAGCGGAGATCAGGCCCCCGATTACCGCACCTACGCCCATGACGGCCATCAAGGTTCCATAGGTCTGCGGTCCTCCGTGCAAGACGTTGCCGGCAATCAACGGGAGTGTCACCTGGAACTCATAGGTGAGACAGCCAACCATGGCCATCATTATCAGAGCATCCCGCAGGAGCGGGGTCGCAGCGACGTAGCGGAAACCTTCGCGTAGCTGCCCTTTCATTCTCTGCGCCGGAGGGGCCGGGAAGAGCTCGCCTTTTCGCATGGCTGCGAGAGATATAAGCACAAAGACGAAGGAGGCTCCGTTGGCCAGGAAGCACCAGCCGCTCCCCACCGTCGCGATCAGCACGCCTGCCACGGCCGGTCCGACAGCTCTGGCTACGTTGACCATGATCGCGTTCAGGGTGACTGCGTTCTTCAGCTCCGAGTCTCCCACCATCTCGGAGATGAACGTCTGGCGGGTCGGGTTGTCGACAGTGTTGATCAGCCCGAGCAGGACGGCCATAGCGTAGAGGACCCACAGATGTAGCGCTCCGCCTAGATCCAAGCCGCCAAGGACGAGCGCTTCGACACCGGCGAGACCCTGAGTCCAAAACAGGATCCGGTGCTTAGAGAAACGGTCTGCCACTGTGCCGCCAAGAGGGCCTAGCAGCAGGATCGGCAGGGTCTGGAGCGCGACCACGAGCCCGACGTCGAACCCCGAGTGGGTGTAGGTGTAAACCAGCCAGGACTGGGTCACGCCCTGCATCCAGGTCCCGACCATCGACAGGCCCTGCCCGGCGACGTAGAACCTGTAGTTACGAACTTTGAGCGAAGAGAAAGTACGCCGGACGACGCCCCGGTCATCACCTAGGAGATTCTCGTCTTGCCCTGCCACTTGCGTCCTATCTGCTTCCCTGCCACGGCCATCTACCGAAGCCTCCAATCAGTTTAGCAACGCTAAGTACTTTTCCGGCGTGGATGGTGGAGCACCTTCCGCGCTGGCTCGATGCCGTTCCCGACCCAGCACATCCATCAATACCGCTCGGGCGTTTCCTCCCATGGAGCTGCACCCAGTGATAGAAGTAGTGCGTGAACATTGCGAGCCGTACCGGTCGAGATAGCGAAGGCCCTTTCGAACACAGAGTCGATGACCTTCCGCTGCTGCCCGGAGCAGTGGTCAGGGTCATGGCCTTGTCGTATGACTCGGAGAACCTCTTCGAAGACGTTCTGGAAGTCGCCAGCGAAGATCCGGCGTTAGCCGTGCGAGTGCTCAAGATGGCCAACTCGGCCATGTCGTCCCCCGTAGCGCCTATCGACAGCCTGGAGCGTGCGGTAGCACGACTGGGGGCAACCCACGTGGCCGAGTTAGTGACTGCGGCAGCCGTTACGAGAGTGTTCGTCCCGACGTCGCTTGGAGAGCGGAACCTGTGGCATCACGCAATCGAGGTTGCGACCGCTTGCAGGCTGATGCTCTCGGACCGTCCGACGAAGGGCGCCGATCCAGGCGCCGCTTATCTTGCGGGTCTCCTCCACGACATAGGCCGCCTCGTCATGTTCGATCAGTCCCCGGCGTTCATTCAGGCCGTAGACGACCTCGCGTGGAGCACTCCGGGTGAACTCGTAGAGGCCGAACGGCGCGTCGTGGGCGCCGACCACGCCACTATCGGAGCTCGGGTGTGCGAACACTGGCAGGTCCCCGAAGCTACCACCGGGACCGTCAGAGATCACCACCGCGATCTCAGCGAAGCTGATCCACCCATACTGGCTGTAGTGAAGCAGGCGGACTGGCTCAGCATCGCTGCTCACGCCGGCAGCCCGCCCGCCGATTCGCCCGGCAGCCGCCTTACGCTTCCCCCAGCCGAGCTTGAGGTGATATCGAAAGACTTGCGTTTCGACGAACGCCAGTTACTTTCGATGATCCCCCAGATTACCGAAGCGAGCCGTCGAGCAGCTGCCGCCCTGTCCCTGCCTCCTGACTGAAAATCGTCTCAGGAGTCTACGCAGCTCGAAGTCACACGGCGACGTTCGGGGTGCGCGGTGTGGGTCAGATTCCGACGGCGTCGGAAGCGAGGCGCTTCAAGCCCGGATAGTCGACCTTGCCTGCAGGGCTACGACCGATCGTCTCGACGAACAAGACGACGCGCGGTGCCTTGTACGCTGCGAGCTCACCACGAACCGCCCGGATGACAGCTTCCTGTGTAATCTTGGCTTTCCCATCGCTCTCGACTATGGCGCAGACCTTCTCGCCGAAGCGTTCGTCGGCCACTCCGACGCACACGGCATCGGAAACCCCGGGTATCTTCTTGATGACTTCCTCGACCTCCTCGGGGTAGACCTTCTCTCCACCGGTGTTTATCACCACCGATCCCCGACCGAGAAGGCGAATCGCGCCGTCGGCGTCCACGGTTGCGCAGTCTCCAGGGATGGTATAACGGACACCGTCCAAGGTCCGAAACGTCCGGGCCGATTTCTGTTCGTCCTTGTAGTAGCCGACGGGTATGAAACCGGGCAGGGCGATGACGCCAACCTCACCGGACCCGGGCTTCACATCGAGGTCGTCTTCCCCGATGACGCGGGCACCTTCGCCTAACGCGAACTCGGCAGTCTTGGCGCTCGAAGTCCCGGCGCTCATGTTGGCTCCCATACCTACGGCCTCCGACGATCCAAGCGAGTCGAAGAGGATTACTGAGGGCATGTGCCTGGACAGTCCCTGCTTGACCTCCTCGCTCCACATAACCCCCGAGGAGTTGATGAGGATTACCGACGAGAGGTCCCATCTGCCCGGATGCGCGTCTAGGGCCTCGAGCATCGGCCTGGCGAAGGCGTCCCCGACGATGGCAATGGTATTAACACGGTTCTCCTGCACCGCCGACCACAGTTCTTCGGGCGCGAAACGCGACCCCTGCAGCGTTGCTATGCAACCACCGAGAATCATGGTGATGAAAGCGCTGAACTGGCCGGTTCCGTGCATGAGAGGACAGGCTGGAAGGGTCGTGATCAGACCGCTACCGGCCCGCAGTCGCTCCTTGAGTTCGTCGAGCCCCGATGCTGGGGGGAGACCCAAAAAGGGGCTTCCGCCGCCTCCAAGCACGCGCACGAGGTCGTCCTGGCGCCACATGACACCCTTAGGCATGCCGGTCGTGCCGCCCGTGTACAGCAAGAGAAGGTCGTTGCCGGAACGCTCCCAGCCCGGCTCGGGCCGACAGTCCCGCCGTGCCGCAACGTCGTCGTAGCGCACAGCCCAGTCGGGCTCACCGTGACCGTCGGATACCACGTACCACCTGCGGACCTTTGGCAACTTGGCCCTCACCGATTCCAGGGTTGGGGCGAAGCGGGCGTGGAAGACGACGACCTCCGCATCCGAGTTGTCAAGAAGGTACTCCAGTTCCCCGGGTCCGTAGCGGTAGTTGACGTTGACAGGGACCGCTGCGATCTTGAACCCTGCAAAGTACGTTTCGAGATATTCCGGTCCGTTGGTCAGATAGGCAGCCACCTTGCTCTGCTGGGACAGCCCGGCGGACAGAAAGTCCGCTGCGAGCGCGTTGGATCTTCTGTTGAAGTCGTGCCAGGTAAAGCTGCGCGAGCCGCACACCTGTGCCAGACGGCGCGGGACGACCTCAGCGACGGCTTCCCATATATCTGCGAGGTTCCATGAGATGTTATCTGGCACCTTGTTATATCCCCTGCTCAGTGACTGGTCGGCATCGAAAGCTTGGCGCCGCGCCCACAGCGTGGGACGCCTACGCCACCCACGTTCTAGTACGTAAGTGAGCAACACGTCCACGTAGCCGGGCGCGCTTACAGTTACTGCCCATTTTGGCCGATGCTGGTCAAAGAACTATCGTCGCCTTACAGGATTTCAGCACCACCGGAGCAGCTATGGTCGAGCCCCCCAGCCGCGGAGTAACCCTCCTGATCGAGGTGATCGGGTCTGCAGCAGTGTGCGCGCTGGCGGTAGCCGCCGAAGTGATGGTCGAAAAGGTCAGGAGCATCCGTCGCCGGCCATAGTCTCGCCGCAATAGCCTCATGACCTTGGGACGCAGGCGGGGCCCCCGGGACTTAGGCGGGACCTCCGATGCAGGGACGGACGCCGCGGGGCTTAGAGTGTCGCATGGGTCGAGTGCGTGATGTCCTAGACGATCAACTCGCAAGGTGGGTCGAGAGCCAGCCAGTATTCTTCGTGGCGACTGCTCCCACGTCTGTCGACGGGCACGTCAACTGTTCCCCGAAGGGCAACCGTGGCGAGCTGGCGGTCGTGGACGGGAGCACTGTCGCCTATCTAGACCAGACCGGCAGCGGGACCGAGACGATCGCCCACCTCGGCGACAACGGCCGGATCGTCTTGATGTTCTGCGCGTTCGACGGGCCTCCCCGCATCGTACGAGTCCACGGCCGGGGACGAGCGCTGCTGGCCCGATCGGCGGCAGCAGCAGCGATGTCAGGACATTTCGCAGGCTCCGGAGGAGTTGGAGTTCGCTCGGTGATCGTCGTGGACGTAGAACGCGTTTCAGACTCCTGCGGCTACGGCGTACCCCTGATGCGCTTCGCCGGCCACCGCCCGACGATGGACGAATGGGTCGCGCGTAAAGGCAGAGATGGCATCGAGCAGTATTGGAAAGAAAAGAACGCTTCGAGCATCGACGGCCTGCCGGGAATCCCCTGACCCCAGGGCGGGGCCGCAGCACCACCAAACTTCTTTGGAAGCGGCTTCTCGGTCGCCAGCTCGCCTGCCTCAGCGAGTTTCGGGAGGGCCGACGCCGCGTCCGGCGGCCGGTCGGTCGAAGGTCCCAGCGAGATACCGCTCAGCGTTGATCGGCATCGGCGAAGCCGGAGCCGAGAAAGTCCCGTGATGGACGCAAACCCGACGAAGAATCCGCCACTGCTCACCTCTCCTCTCGTATCGATCGAGGTAGCGGCCATACCACGTGTCCAGGTCCCCTCCGTCGACCCGGCACATCACCGTGATGTTGTAGATCTCCCCCCGGGCCGAGACAGCTCGAACGTCGGGCGCATCTGGCGCGTCGAACTCGATCAGGTGGTTGAGGATCGAATGCATCGTCCACGACCACTTCGAGTGCGCGCCCATGCAGTACTCGGCAAAAAGGTGACCGCTACCGACAAAACTGCCGTGTTCGTCGACCGCTTCGGGCCAGTAAGCCGATTTCATGCACTCCACGTCGAGTCGGTCGACGCCACGGCAGTAGCGCAGCGCGACGTCGCGGATCGCTTCACGATCGCAGAGTTGCTCCACCGTGTACGCCATTGCAATATCCTCGCACAAAGCTTTCAAAGTGGCGAGACTCTGCGCAACGTCAAACTCGCTGCTGGGCCTGTGCGCGCTCAGTCGGCGACGCTAGCCTGACGGTATGCACGCCGGATTTTCCACTGCAAAACGTCCGCCGAGTTTTATCAGCGGTTTCCGTTTGAGCCGCTAATCCGATGGATAATCGTGACGTTGGGCCTACCCTTCGAGCGCTGCGGGACTTAGCTCCCTCCGACATCACAGACACCCTGGCCCGCTTGGCTCAAACTCTCGGCGCTTACGCTATAACCATATATCTCATAGACTTTGAGCAGTCAAGCCTGGTTCCACTCCCTGATCGCAGCGCCCAAGTCGACTCCCCTATCAGCCTTGCAACTGAAGGCAGCCTGGAGGGGCAGGCGTTCGTCAGCCGGCGAATCGCAAGCGAGGCTGCGCAGGAGACGACACGGGTGTGCGTTCCCATTCTCGAGGGATCCGACTTCACGGGGATTCTTGCGTTCACGCTACACGGGCCTCTCGACGAGGCAAAGGCGTCAAGCTGCGAGGAGCTCGGGATGCTCGCCGGGGCGGCTATCGCAGTAGCGGCACGCTACACGGACCTCTTCAACCTGCTTCGACGCCGTAAGGCCATGACTTTGCAAGCGAGCATGCAATGGGACCTCCTGCCCCCGCTACGCCTGAAAACTCCCGAAGCCGTCTCGATGGGTGTTCTTGAGCCCGCCTACGACGTAGGCGGCGACTTTTTCGATCACGCAGTGAACGGCTTTGGGCTAGACCTCGCGATCATGGACTCGATGGGTCACGGTTTGGCCGCCAGCGTGGTCTCGTCGCTTGCGGTCGGCGTGTACCGCCACGACCGCCGTGAAGGTCAGCCGATCCGCGCCATCCACCAGCATCTGGACCAGGTTCTCGGGGAGCAGTTCGGCGGCGAGCGCTTCGTTACCGGCCAGCTCGGCCAGCTCGACCTGCCGACGGGGCATCTCACCTGGACCAACGCCGGGCACCCCCGCCCCCTCCACATTCGTCGGGGAGTTGTCACGGACACCCTTAACTGCCGACCCTCCCTGCCATGGGGATTGGGAGGCCACAACGTTGAAGTGGCCGAAGTAGCCTTGCAGCCCGGCGACTCGGTCGTCTTCTACACAGACGGCGTCGTCGAAGGCCGTCTCCACGGGAAAGAGCCCTTCGGCCTTGGCCGCTTCGTCGACCTGATCGAACGATCTATCGCAGCCTCCACACCGACTGACGTCACCTTGCGTTCAGCTGTCAACACAATCCTGGATTTCCAGGAGCGCCGCCTTCGAGACGACGCTGCAATCCTCTGGGCGACCTGGCTGCCACCAGCCGCCCCCTGACAGACCGGCGCGCTTAGTCACCTTCCTCCTCTGCGCGCCAGGTTTCAGCAAGCGGCCTCGGGGGTAACAGTACCCTATGGGAATAACCGCACAAGCCAAAGAGAGCAGCGTCAACGCGGACGTGCGCGCTCCCTACCAAATGCCGACGAGCTGCCGAGAGGTCTCATCACTACCGGAAATCCATCTGCCAACGACCCCCTCCCCTCCCCTGGTGATATGGGCCCGGTACCGCCGACACGGGGCTGGCAGTTGGTAGACGTCGGGCCCATGACACCGGGCACTGCTAGAACTAATGACGCGAAGCTCTCCGACTTTGTCGTCGTCGCGAACCGTCTACCCGTGCACCAGGTAGACGGGGAACGCGGTGCGTCTTGGCCACCAAGCCCTGGAGGGCTGGTCTCCGCTCTGACACCTGTACTTCGCGAAACTAGCGGGATATGGGTTGGCTGGCCCGGCGGGGCTTGCGACCCCGTGTCTATACCAGGCGAGGTAGATGGGATCGGATTGAGGCCCGTGGCGCTCAGCGAGGCCGAATGCGACGGTTTTTACACAGGCTTTTCGAACGCAACCCTGTGGCCTCTCTATCACGACGCCGTAAGGACCCCTACCTTCGATCGGTCCTGGTGGAATACCTACAGGGACGTGAACGCCCGCTTTGCCGAGGTCGCGGCGGATTCAGCGGCGGCCGGGGCGGCGGTGTGGGTTCACGACTATCAGCTACAGCTGGTACCGGCCATGCTAAGAAAGCTTCGCCCAGACGTTCGAATCGGCTTTTTCTTGCACATCCCTTTCCCTCCCCGAGAGCTGTTCATGCAGCTCCCATGGCGGACCGAGATCATAGAAGGAATTCTAGGCGCGGACCTGATCGGCTTCCAAGTGCCTGGTGCCGCCACGAACTTCTCACGGCTGGCTCGACGACTCCTTGGCGTGACAGGCACTGAGACAAGTCTCGAGGTTGGCTCACGACGCGTTGGGTTGGGAGCGTTTCCGATATCTGTCGATACGCAGCAGATCATGCAACAAGCTTGTCAACCGGACGTCAGGGCCAGGGCCCGCCAGATCCGGCTGGATCTCGGCAACCCGGAAATCGTGTTGTTGGGCGTAGACCGCCTCGACTACACCAAGGGTATCGACCGCCGCATGCTGGCCCTAGGACGCCTGTTCGAAGACGGAGTCCTGCACTCGGACCGACACGTAATGATTCAGATCGCCGTGCCGAGCCGAGAACTCGATCCCCACTACCAGCAGGAGCGCCACCGCCTTGAGCAGCTCGTAAGCGAGATCAACGGCCAGCACTCCTCGGTCGGACATCCCGCAATCCACTATCTGAATCAGAGCGTCCCGAACCGCGAGCTCATCGCCTTGTACCTGGCGGCAGACATCATGCTGGTCACACCCCTGCGTGACGGAATGAACCTCGTCGCGAAGGAGTACGTCGCCGCGCGCGCAGGACTGGCCGGTAAACTTATCTTGAGCGAGTTCGCTGGAGCAGCAGCCGAACTCAAAGGGGCTACACTGATAAATCCGCACGACATCGACGGAATCGCTGACGCTATCCGTAGATCTCTTGCCCGGGATCAGCTAGCAGACAAGCAGGTCATGCAGCGACTTCACCGTATCGTTAGGAGGAAGAACGTGCACCTGTGGTCAGCGTCGTTCCTCGCAGCCCTCAACGACGCGGCCCTCCCACAAGGTCTCCTCAAGACTTCTTGAGGTGACCACGCCTGCTTGGCAGAGCCTAGTAGCCTAATTCAGGTAAGGGCCTCGGCTCGACGTTGCTCCAGAACCCGGTGGCGTTTCTCTGACGACTTTCTAGGAGCAGACGTGCAAGCGTTAACCGACACACCTGAGTTCGCCTTCAGCGAGCTCTCCGCAAAGGTCCGGGCAGCTGGCCTCTTGGAGCGCAGAACGGCCTATTACGCCTTCAAGATCATCGCTACGTTGCTTGCTTACGCCGGGGGGTGGATAGCCGTCGTCCGCATCGGCAACTCTTGGCTCACAGTCGCGCCAGCCGTATTTCTGGGGATCATGTTCACACAGTTGGGATTCATCGGCCACGATGCGGGTCACCAGCAGATCTTCAGTTCGCGCCGAGCCAACCGATGCCTGGGAGTAGCGGCGGGCAACACTCTGACCGGGTTGTGCTATGGCTGGTGGGTTCCAAAGCACGCTGCCCATCATGCGCACCCTAATGAAATCGGTCGGGATCCCGACTTAGCAGGCGACCCAACCTCCGCGGCCCCGCCCGGCGGAGTGTCGACTCTCGGCCTCCGAGTAAGCCGACTCCTAGCCCGCTGGCAGGCCCCGCTGTTCGTGCCTCTGATGCTCCTTCGCAGCCTAGGATTGCACATCTCGGGCGCCAGCTTTCTGATCAGACGCCGCGACCGTTCTGCAGCCCTCGAAGGACTCCTCACAGCAGTTCACTTCGGCGTGTACCTGACGATCGTGGCTCTTGTGCTTAGCCCCTTGAAGGCTCTCGTTTTCGTCGTCACCCAGCAAGCTGTCTTTTCGGTATACCTTGGGGTCAGCTTCGCTCCGAACCACAAGGCGATGCCGATCATCGATCGCAACTCTAAGCTCGGCTTTGCACAGCGCCAGATAGTCACCGCCCGCAACGTGAGCGGAGGGGGCCTGGCCACCCTCCTACTCGGGGGACTCAATTACCAGATAGAGCATCATCTTTTTCCGTCGATGCCGAGGCCGAACCTGAAATACGCTCAGGCTTGGGTGAAGGACTTTTGCGCAGAGCACGATCTCTCCTACTGTGAGACCACATTCGCCGAATCGTTCAGGAGGATACTCAAGTATCTCCAGCTAACGGGAGCACGAAGTGGGAGTGTCCCAACCTAGCGTTCTAACGGCGACAGGTGAACGGGATGTCAGCTCGCATCGGCGGTCACCAAACAGCAAACGGCTTCGTGATAACTTCGCCGGTCGTCGAAGTTCGGCCCAAGGCGGATGGCTCATAGTCGGTGGTCGCGCGTCCGAGACGCTCGCGCCGATCGTAACCCGACGAGAAGGGGCCTCCAGCTAGTCGACTAAGCGTACGCCGTCCGGTAGTCCGCTAATATTCACCGTGGTGCCCGTGGCCTCTATCGAGACCCGCGCGTCAGCAAGGAAGAGGTTCTCCACCGAGACACGCCCGAAGTCCTCCGGGATACTCGCTGTGCACGACACGGTCCCTGCGGGTATGGACGGCTCGAGTCGTAGCAGCGTCGTCCGGAGCAGCCAGAAAGGAGTGGCGGACGCCCAGGCCTGTGGCGAACATGACGCTGGGTAGGATACCGGGACGGGGAACGCTGTGCGATCGAACCCGCAGAACAGTTCTGGTAGACGTCCTCCGAAGGCCTGGGCCGCCTCCAACAGTCCAACCGTCACCGCTTGAGCCTCCTCGACGAAACCGTAACGGGCAAGTCCTGCGGCACAGATGGCACTGTCGTGCGGCCAGACCGAGCCGTTGTGGTAGCTCACTGGGTTGTATCTACCCATCGACCTGGCGAGGGTCCTGATGCCCCACCCTGTGAACATTTCAGGCCCCGAGAGATGTTCGACGGTGCTCTTTGCCTTTTCGTCGTCGACGATTCCGCTCCACAGACAGTGGCCGATGTTCGAGGTGAGTGCGTCTATCGGGCGCTTGTCCCCGTCAAGGCCTAGGGCGAAGTAACCTTCGTCTTCCAACCAGAATTGCTCATTGAAACGAGCCTTGAGGCGAGCGGCGCGCTGCTCGTAGTCAACGGCTAGGGTGACGTCCCCGCGCCCTCGGGCGATTTGAGCTCGGGCAACATAGGCAGCGTAGACATAGCCTTGAACCTCGCAAAGGGCGATCGGCGGCTCAGCAATCCTCCCTCTGGCGAAGGTCACGCCGTCGAAGGAGTCCTTCCAGCCCTGGTTACGCAACCCACGGTCCGTCGCACGTTGGTACTCGACGAACCCGTCGCCGTCCCTGTCCCCGTACTCCTCGATCCACGCAAGCGCTCGGTCGGCGTGTGGGAGCAGCTCAGACACGATGTCCTCGGCTACTCCCCATTGATAAAGAGCGCCGAGCGTCACCACGAAAAGTGGGGTCGCGTCGATCGAACCGTAGTAGACCGACCCGGCGCGGGCGTCTGCATCCGTTGGGAGCCCACGACGCGTCTCGTGGAGAATCTTCCCGGGTTGCTCCTCGCTGAGCTCGTCAGAGCGTACGCCCTGCATACGGGCGAGGGTCAGCAAGGTACCCGAAGCAAGGCTCGGGTCGACGTCAAGGGTCATCATTGAGGTGATGAGCGAGTCGCGACCGAACAGTGTCATAAACCATGGAGCACCCGCTGCGATCACCGACCGCTTAGGGTATTCAGGATCAAAGATTCTGAGTGCACCAAGATCCCGCTGGCTCTGCAGAAAGACTGCGTCGATACCCTTATCTCCGGTTCGGACTCGAGGCATCGTCTGGTCCCACGCTCGAAGGAGCGCTGCGGGGGCGGAGGGCCCATCAGGATCGTCCCCGAAAAAGCGGGGCTCGACAACCTCGCCATCGACGGTGAGGCGTACCTCGATGCTCGCTCGCCATTCTCCCGCAGCGGGGACGACGACCTCCAGACGGGCAAGACCGGCCGTCACGACCGTACCTGCGGGGAAAGCTACCTCGACGCCCCGTCGTAGCTCCAAATACTTGTACTGGAAGGACATTCGTGGGCCATCGACCTTAACGCTCCGTCTACCTCGCAAATGAACTCGGTTCTCCTTCACCTCAAAGAGATGGGCGAAGTCGGCGTCGAGTTCGAATGTAAGCACACACGCCGTAGCCTCCCGACCAAGGTTCTCCAGAACAATGTCCTCTCGCATCCCGCTCCCGACAGATCGGTGTCGCTGGAGCAGCAGGGTGCTGTCAGCCGCCCCTGAGTCTGGCCGTCCACGCGACACGAAGGTCGCCGAGAAAGGATGGTGCGCTATGAACGCGAGGCTCTGCGGCGTCTCCTCGTCTAGTCGCAGCCGCCACGTAGAGACGAAACGAGTGTCCTCGAAAAATACTCCTTCGGAGCCACCTGGCTCTATGTCGCCGTTCGCCGACGAGATGACAAACGAGGTCCCCTCGACGAGCGTGACCGTCACCCGTTGCGGCCCCGCCACTGCGGGCTCGCCGACGAAGTTCCAAGGGTCGCTCACCGCTTCATCCCACACGCCCGCACGTCAAGCGGCACCGAGCACAGCCATCCCCGCAGGTGAACTCAAGGTTCCCGTCGCGTACTCGCCCACGGCCATCTCGTAGACAGCCACGTGCTTGGCGACCATGCGTTCGACCGAGAAGTGCTCCTCCACCCGAGATCGGCATGCCGCACGGTCGATCTCATGGACCCGCCCAAGCGCTTCTACGAGAGCATCTCGCCCGTGAGCGACGAAGCCGACAACACCGTCCTCGACGATCTCGGGCGCTGCTCCGTAATCGGACGACACTACCGGCGTACCACAAGCCAGCGCCTCGATCATGACCATACCGAACGGCTCCGGCCAGATTATCGGGTTCAGCAGGCAGGCAGCTCCGCCGAGAAGCTCGACTTTCTCCTGCCGGTCCACTTCACCGACGTAGGTTACGTCAGCACCGAGTAGCGGGCGGACCATCTCCTCGAAGTAGGCGCGCTCTTGTGGCTCGCGCATCTTCGCCGCTATGACGAGGGGAACACCCGCTTCTCTGGCGATCTGAGCGGCAAGATGTGGAGCCTTGGTGGGGTGCATTCGTCCAAGGAACACTGCATAACCGCCAGCACCCCCTCCCACCGGGAAATCGGCGACATTAACCCCATGGTGGATAACAGCTGCGATTGGAACATCACCGGCAGTCGACGCCTGGTGATGTGAGATTGCGATTATCGGAACGCGACCCGAGATCGCACGGTAGAGGTCTATAAGCTCTGCGTTAAAAGGCCCGTGGTTGGTCGTCACCACTGGGAGGGACGGAAGCGCTGCGGAGTAGAGGGGCCCGATCAGCGTGTGATCGTGCACAACGTCAAATCCTCGGATCGAGTCGTAGGAGCTGATGACGTGACGGATCTCGTCGACACCGGTCCCGGCGCCGACACCAATAGCGTGCTCAAAGACCGACGACCTAGCAACAGGGCACGTACTGTCACCAACGGTGCACAGCATCACCTCGTGACCAGCCGCGTCGAGACCACGGGCAAGAGCGTCGAGTACGTTCTCCGTCCCACCGTAGGCTGGCGGTGGCACAGGTAGCCACGGAGGAGCGATGATCGCTATCCTTAGGGAGTGCTTAGCGGCGCCCACACCGTAATCTGCGCTGACCGGACGATAAGACCTCTCGGCAACAGGTAGGCCTACTAGGACTCCTGTGGAGGGCTGCATGTGGAACGACCGATCTTCCCCCGGACCGGCGAGGGTACGTTGGCCCCAACTGAGCCACCTTCACCCTACCGGCCAGGCCTTGTGATCCGATCGAATCCTCCAGCAACTAGACCCAAAGGAATCGGTCCCGGCACCTATCAATCTGCGAAGCTGCCTGTAGCGGCCTCAGCGGTGTTACCGAGGCTAACTTTCTCAGGTCTGGTGACCTCTTCACGGTTATTTGCAGGGACCACAGTGCTCGCCACACGAAGCGTCCGGGGGGAGAGCCCCTAGGTCAGAAACTCCTCCGCCTGGTCTTTGGTGATGTTCAGCCGGATAGGATCCTCGAAGTCCACCACCGACGTGACTGGTATCGCAAGACTCTTGCGTCCCCAAAGATGCCCTTCTTGAAGAAGCACCTGAGTGAGGCGATGGTCCACACGGTCGACACGAACACCTCGGAGATGCCCGATGGCTCCGTCGACGGCTTCAACGGCGACTGCATGCACACCGACAGCGCCAGGCGGGAGAGAGTCGTATACGACCGGGTCGAATGCGTCGCTTTTCCCTCCGCCGAGGACACCAAAGCTGCTCCTGTTGAACTCCTCCCCTGGGACAGCTTGGCCAAGACCGTAACCGCCGTAACCGCCGTTGCTTCCCGGTAGCAGCCCAGTCCTCTCGCCGCGTTCGAGCTTTTCGAACTCGGCCAGGGTGCAGGCCAGCACGATCTGCTCTGCAGCGGTGTCGACCAGGCCGAGAGGCACGAGCCGACCGAGACCGCTGCGGTGGGTCGGCTCGACAACAAGATAGGTGACCGCCAACGTTGGCGAATCAACGACGACCTCGGTCAGGTGACCGCACTTTCCGTCGGTGCATTCGACCTCAGCACCTAACGTCACTTCAATAATTGTCATCTGTGGTCCTTTGCTTGCTGAGCATGACAGCCGTCGACTTTTCGACGTTGCTAGTAGAGCAGCGACGCCTCGCAGCCAGCATATCGACCAACGCCACTGCACTTAGGCGGAGTCGGCTAAAGTGGACAACATAACCGCGGTCGCCCTTTAGAACCCGGCCTCGTTGCTCTAGACCTTGGTGACGTCAACGCTAAGCGTTCTGAGCTCGACACGCGCCCAGGAGAGAGGAAGCGAGATGGATATTCTTCTGCACCCACCAGAGGCGAGAGACTCGTGGTGACTGAGACGACGCAGTTCACTATAGGAAGCGATGTCTCGTGCACTGACGGAGCCTGCGGTCAACTTCAACGTGTGGTGGTCGACCCGATCGCCCGTGCACTCACCCATCTTGTAATCGAAGCTAAACATCGACCGGGCAAGGGCCATCTCGTTCCGATCGAACTTGCGACTTGTTCTGACGCCGAGATCCATTTGAGTTGCACCATCGCTCAGTTCGATAACTTCGAGAGTGCCGAGGAGACGAGGTTCCTTCCAGGCGCCCGGGGCCAGTGGAACTACGACCAGGATCAGATGATCTCCCATCCCTACTATGGACTCGGTATGGCTGGGGGTGGGATGGGCATGGGTGGACTAGGTATGGGGGCATTCGGCGCAGGTCCCCGGCTGATCACCTCCGACAACGTGCCCGCCGGCGAGGTGGAAGTACGCCGTGGCGATCCCGTCTACGCAACCAGCGGCCCAATCGGCAAAGTACAGGGCCTAGTCGTCGATCCCCGGGACCATCACGTAACGCACGTCCTGCTCGACGAAGGGCATCTGTGGGGCAAGAAAAGGGTCGCGATCCCAATCGGCGTCGTGACCCGAGTGAGCGATGGAGTCAAGCTGAACCTGACCAAGGACGAAGTCCGTGATCTGCCGCCGGTAGATCTGTCCGACGAGGAATAACCTCCAAAGCGAGGGTTTTACGGCTCTCTCGGCCACGACTAACGAGTTTGAGATCGTCGGATCAGGTGTTCGGTCAGTAGAGCAGGTCACCGGACGCATGACCTTCATCCGCGCGACCGCTGGCGGTGGCTAGGGGCGCCTGGATCGCCGTGTTCGTCGGGCTCCTGGTCGGCCCGTTCGGCACTAGGGCGGTCTGGTTGGGACTTCTCGCCGGAGGTCTGCTCATCATCGCTGGGCGTCGGAGGTTGGTGCAAGAGAGAAAGGATGAACGGTCCGCCGGCCGAGGCCGCTGTGGCCAACAGGGACGACGAAACGGCGATGCTCCACGCTACCGGCCCGAGTGGGGTGCACCCGAAGAACTGGCTGACACCAGGAGTTTGGACGATGCCTGCCATTAACGCCGCCGACCCGAACCCGGCCAGTAACACCAGGGGGTCTTTCCCGCCGACAGCGACAGTCTGGCCGAGCTGACTGCCAACCAGCGCCACCAGGGCGATGGTTCCAGCCCGTCGCCGGCGCCCTGTCAGCCGGCCAGCACTCCACGCTAGGCTCGCACCGAGCGCTGTGCTTGACGCCCTGACGGCGATAGCCCGCTCGAGGCTGGTGCCGAGTGATACGTCGGGGCCTTCAGCCAGGAGAGCTGCCGAGCTGATCACGGGCGGAGGCCGCAAAGCGATAGCTAGGGCCGGAGCGACGTCGGTGAGTAGGTTCACTACCAGCAGCTGGCGAGCGGAGAGCGGCGCCCTGCCTGTCAGAGCGGTAGCTGCGACCGTGAAAGCGACCTCGCCGAGGTTTCCTCCAAGCAGGATCGCCAACGCCTCTCGCAGCGACGCCCACATCGCCCGACCTTCGACGATGGCATCAACGATCGTTTCGATGCGCTCATCCGTCACGACGAGGTCAGCGGCTCGTCGCGCCGCTGGGGTGGCGCGATCCCCGAGGGCGATGCCCACGTCGGCGAGTGCTATCGCTGGAGCGTCGTTAGCTCCGTCACCGGTCATGGCCACTGGCGCACCTTGGCGCTGCAGTGCCATGACTACCCTCACCTTGTCCGCCGGGGTGACCCGCGCGAAGACCGACACGTCGGCGATGCTCTCGTCGAGGTCAGTGTCGCTCATAGAGGCCAGCTGGGCACCGGTGACAACCCGGCGGCCGTTGAGGATGCCGATCTCGGTAGCGATGGTCTCGGCCGTAGATGGATGATCCCCGGTCACCATGAGCACGTCTACACCGCCGGCCTGCAGTTTGCGCACCGCTCCGGCGGCAGTCGACCTGACCGGATCGGCCAGGATCAACAGCCCGAGCAGGGTCAGGCCGGCGACGTCCTCGTCGCACAGCTCGCCATCGTGGAGACGCGGTGCTTCCGCCACCGCCAGGATCCTGAAACCTTGCCGGGCGAGCCGGCCTACTTCACGGTCCAACTCCCTCCGAGCACCGGCACCAATGTGGACGTGCCCTGCCCCGGTCGCCCACCAGCTACAGCGAGGGAGGATCGTCTCAGGGGCACCTTTCACCGAAAGCAATTTGCCTTGACCCGTTGCGCCCAACACCGCGTGGTATCCCCTGACTGGCTCGAAAGGCAGTTCGGCGACGCGCGTCCAGCCGGCCGCACCTTCCACGGTTCCGATCTGGGCAACAGCAGCGCCAGTGACGACTGCCTGGTCGGTGAGGTGAGGGAGACGATCGATACCGTTCGATTGGGGGGACGCCCGCAGTCCAGCGGCGACGACGACACGCATATTCGCTGGCAGGTCCCCCACTGTGGCCTCCATCCGACCGTCGGAGACACCCCTGAGCCGGATCCTGCCCTCTGTCAGCGTCCCGGTCTTATCGGTGCACAAGACCCTTACTCGCCCGAGAGCCTCGATCGCTCTTGGGTTACGGACCAGTGCTTCACGTCGAGAGAGGCGCCGCGCCGAGGCAAGTTGCGCCATGGTTGCCAAGACCGGGAGCCCTTCAGGGACGGCTGCGACAGCAAGTGCGACAGCCGAGCCGACCGACTCGCTGAGAGCCCGACCTCGCAGGAGGCCCAAGCCCAGCACAGCCGCCCCTGCTGCACCGGCCACTGGCAGCGTCAAAGATGTCAGCTCCTCAAGACGAGCCTCTACTCCGACCGCTGGCGTGTCGGCGGCTAGTTCCGCAAGCGCAGCCTTAGCGACGGTGGCATCGCCTACGGTGACAACGACCGCTCTGGCGTTTCCCGCTGCGATCGTGGTGCCCTCGTAAATCATTGAAGTCCGCTCGGCTAGCGCTTCCGAGTACGTCGGGGACGGATCTTTAACTACCGTGTCAGACTCGCCCGTGAGCGACGACTCATCGACATCCAGGGCGATCGCTTCTAATACTCGCGCGTCGCCGGGAACTGCGTCCCCAGCTTGTAGGACGATCACGTCACCTTCCACTAGGCGGTCGGAGCGCTCCCGGGTCACTGTCCCCTCGCTCAAGACGGTCACCCAACTGTTTGACACCTCGCTTAGCGCTACGATCGACCGCTCGGCAGAGAAGCGCTGTATACCCCCCACGAGCGTGTTCAGAAGGCTGACAGCGGCGATGATCCCGCCGTCTACAGGGGAACCAACCGCCGCCGACGCTGCCGCCCCTGCCACCAGAACCGGGGTAAGCGGGTTGACGAGCTCCGCCCGAATGCTTCGGAGCAGCGACGGCTCTGCCGTCTTGACGCTGGTCGAGGAGCGAAGCCTGCGGGTCGCCTCCTGGCGAGTCAGGCCGCCCACAGTCGTCTCCAGGCGACGCAGAACCTCGTCCGCACGGAGTTGGTGCCACGGAGTTTGGTCGCCGGGCTTCCAGCCCCCGTGAGCCTTGAGGTAGGAGACGGCTCTGAGACCGTTACCCATCGAGGCGACCGTCGCCAAGTTCACAGCAGTGGCAGCACGCACAGCGGCCCGCCCCGGGAGGGCGCCAATAGCCAGCAGTGCACCCAAGCTGGACCCAGTAGCGTTCAACGCGACGCTTTGTCGGCTGACGTCCCTCGCCAACGGTATGGACTCGAGGACGAAGGCGGCGTCAGCGATCTCGTTCATCACAATATGACCGACCCACTGCGCTCCGCTGAGACCGGACAGCTCGAGTCCGACGTCTGCTGCGCGCAGCGCCTCAGCCCGCTCATTGCACCCTGGTGCGACCAGGGCAACAACGTGGCCTCCCAACTGCAGCTCGCCGATAACGTCGACAAGGTTGCATCCCGCCACCAGCCGGTCGACACCGATGTGCGCCGCAGGGACGGAACCGTGGTCGACAAGGATCGTCATATGACCGTGACGGCGGGCCGTGCGGATGAGATGCAGCACAGATGCCGAAAGCTCAGGAGCGACACCGACCACAGCGACTGGTTGCCCTGACCGCCGGAGCAGTAGCACGCGCTCGCCGCCGAGCTTTAGTCGCGCTCGGCGCACTGCTGACCGTCGGCGCTCATTCGCGTCCGGCGGCCCGAGAGTCCAGCACTCCCCGACTCTAGGAGCGTCCGAATCTGGATCGAACAACGAGCTCACTTGACAGTTCACGTCGGAAGCATCTGCACCGTCCAGCAGGCTAATCCCGGTGACAGTCCACCGTCCCGTCTCAAGGAGCTTGCCGTCTACGACTAATGTGTCTACCCGATCAAGTCGACGAAGCGCCCGTTGGTCGAGGACTAACATGTCGCGCTGACACAGAGCTCGGTCGAGATGAGCAGCGAAGGCTTCGCGACCAAGCCTCGTCGCCTTGGGAATAGCCCCGACGGCCACACCCGCTGCTCGCCGTGCACTGTGAGTGGCTATCAGGGTAGCGGTGGCTGCGGCGGCGCCGACAGCCACCGCCCGATCTGCATAACGTTCGATCGGGCCGTCAGGAAGGGCGATCGGCCGCACTGAGGGACCACTCATAACAGGCGACAACGTCGCCGTCCTTGGGCGCCCGTCACCGAACCGACGCTGCTCGAAACGCTCGAAAGCGGAGCGCCGGGCGATCGCCTCGGTCAGCAGGTTCAGCCGGTGAGCACCGTCAGTGAGCAGACCGAGCGGACCCTGGCTGAGGCTCTGGCCGATAGCGTTGGCTACAGCCAGTCCGAGATCCGTGGACTGTGGTCCCAGATATGACTCCAGGATCCGCCTTACCCTCGGCTCACTATCGATGGCAGTGACGACAGACGCCAATTCGACTGGTAGAGGCGTAGCTCTTAGCAGTCGTCCCAGGAGACCGAGGCCGAGGCCGGAGACGTCGGCTCCGAACGCCAACGCATGCCGGCGGACCACCTCGATGTCTCCTGGGTATTCGAGGCCGTCCGAAGCGAAACTGGACTCCCCCAACCCCAGTTCGTCCTCAACGCCAGCGACGACGGCGACCAACTGGCTCAAGTCGATGCTCTCAGCCGCGACCTCAACTATCACCCGGTTGAGAATCGGATCGCACTCTACCCATTTCACGCCAGCGACTTCTTCAAGAGCGCCCTTGATCAACGCTGCATTCCGAGGGCCTTCAGGACCGACCAGACCACGCGCTTGCAAATGAACACGGCCGTTACCACTCCAATGCCGCCGGCGAGAGCGACCAGGAAACCTTAGCTGCAGGAAGTCGGGATTCACCAAGAGAACACTTCCTCGCTAGCCGATCCGAGCCGTCAACCGGCATCTTCCATCGCCTTACCCAACGAGCGGAGGGTCCGGTGAGTCTGATTGTCCGCAAGCGCCTTTCCGACCACCAGGATCACGGCGATCGGCCACTCGACGAGTTCCAGGGCAGTCAACGCCCCGACTCCGGCATACCAGGCCAGGTGATCCAAAGGCGGAACGGTCACCTTGCCGATCTTCGAAAGGGTAACAACAGTGCCGTCCGTTTCGCCTACCACGTCTGCTTCTGGAACCTCGGCCCCTTCCTCGTGATGTCGCTCTGCGAGTCGTGGCGGATCTGTCACCTCCCGGTCGCGCGCTCGCGAGCGTTGGTTCGACGTTACCCGAGACGTCATCGCAAGGTCAGCTCGGGCTCGAACGGTGCCGGACAACGATAACCGCGCCGACGACAATAGCGGCCACTGGGAGCTCAATCACTCCGCCAACCACAGCGGCCGCAGCGCTCAGCCAAAACGCAGTGTTCCCGACGCGCTGCGGCACCCTTAAATGCACGAACGGGATCTCGTAGTCGGCTTCCCGGCCTGAAGGTGAGGTTTCAATTTCCGTATCTGTTGCTGTATTAGTGGGCAATGTTTACTCTTTTCTATTGACTACGGTGGACTGGTTCTAGCACGGGTTATCGAAATATGTCAGCAGACGAGGGCTCGCATCCGTGCCAAGCGCACTCTTACACAGCGATATTCCGATATAAGCGAATAATTCTTAGGCTAGGGTTGCTCGTAGGCGCCCGCCCTAGCCCATCTCCTGAAGGGCCGTTATCACTGCTGCCCTCTAACGTGTTAGTTCCCTGGAATCAGATCTTTCCTGCGAAGCGACAGACGGCTTAGAAGGCCTCTATCGAGGATCGCTAGCCCGCTGGTCATTTCGGTGCTGAGACGCTCAGGTGATATACCTAGTAGTTGAGCGCAACGATGTGCTGGTACATCCCCAAGGCGCAGTGCTATGGTTTCCTGTTGCAGTGCCGACAGCTTGGTTCTGAAGTCCGGCGGCGGTCTTGGCTCTTTGTTGTGCGCCTCCTCCAACGCTTCGGCTGTAATATGCACATGTCTCGCTAAGGCTTGCCAGCGGGCACGTGGACAGAGTGGCTGGGCGACGTGAGGATCCGCTCGGCTCTCACAGATGGCTGTGAGAGTACCCTTGAGCACCTCGACGGCCTGGTCTGGATCTCTCGACTCCAGGTACGACAGCGAGTAGAGGATCCCAACGACACCGGATAGTCCAGTTGAACTCGACGGGATCTGCTCATCAAGGTCAGGACGTGACAATCCCTCCTGGCTGTCTTGGACTCTGCAGCCGCAGTGTCCCACCCCGAAGCGGCAGGCCGGCTGGTGCTCGGCGGCTCTGCAGCGCGGATCAAGGCGTGTTAGTGCGTGGTTGGTGGAGTTAGGTCGACCTTGCGGAGATGTCATCGGGTAACACTCCCTCGGGAGTGCTGGTCGACGCGTAGGATGTCAGTGAAACCGGTGAGGCGCAGGACCTTGTAGACAATTGCCGACGGCGACGAGATGGCCATGTCTCCTCCGCGTCCGCGCACGATCGACAACGCGCGGCGAATCTCACGGACTCCCCTAGTGTCGATGAAACTGAGATCTGCGAGATCGAGTTCTACGAGCGTTCCGAGTCCGGCGATGGCCGAGTCGATGCAATCTCCGAACTCCTTGGCGCTCGCGATATCCAGTTCGCCTCGCAGGGAGATGACAGTTCGATCCGACAACGCCTCCTTGGAGCACGAGAAGGCAAGGGGCGTTCGTCCCTGCCAGCCGACCGATACACCTACCGAGACGCGTGTCGCGGCCAAGGCTGATCCATTCTTGCCAGAGCCACAGCCAGTCGCGGCGAGAGTCGAGTCAGACATTGAGGAACCTAGGATCGGAGCCTTCAAGGTGCGCCCGGCAGCCGCCAATCCACTCATCGCGACACCCGCCGGACCGACAGCACAGGTGGGGAGCAGCTCAACTAGCATCTCTGTGGACATGACACCTCCTCTTGACGTGACCCCCTAGCTACAAGAGCGGGATCACAGCTTGGGTCAAGGAGACGTTGCCGAAGTCTGGAGAAGCGACGCCAAGACGTTTAGTTCACATAGGTTACCACCGCCGAGCGGAGGTTGCAATTCGTTCGAGGGTGTAAGTATGGAAGCTAAATGTGCAAGACTGTGGGAGCCGAGGTTCCTCTAGGTCCTCTGCGCGTCGGATCTGGACCGTGTTGGACGCCGCTACCTGCTCATCTTGAGAAAGAGGTCGTTCATGTTTAACCAGTACGACATCGGGGCTGACCTTCTCTGCGGCCATAGGGTCAGCGACACATAGGTGCCACGGAAAGATTTGGATTGGGCCGTCGCCGAAATGGCTCGTAAAGGTAGAAAGCTTCCGCTGCCGGGCCGCGTAGGTGAGATTTGTCGCGACACGCTGCACGCGAGCGGAGCCGGAGTGATGCTCATTTCTAGCGACGGCGTCCAAGGATCTCTCTGTACGACCGACGCCGTCAGCGGCGTGATCGAAGAGCTGCAGTACAGTCTCGGGGAAGGTCCCTGCCTTGACGCCTACCGCCAGGACCAGATCGTGACGGAATCTGACCTTTCGCACCCGATCACCAACCGATGGCCTGTATTCACAGGCGCAGCACTACGCGCGGGCGCATCCGCTGTCTTCTCAGTACCTCTCAAGACCGGTGTGCTGCGGCTTGGCAGTCTCGACCTGTACATGGACCAACCCGCCTCTCCGAGCGACGATCAGCTCGCCGACGGGATCATTCTCGCAAGCCTCGTGGCAGGCTGGGTTATAGACGCCCAAGGCGAGACAGGTCCGGGAGCCCTCTCCAAGCTTCTGACGACGGGCGACTTTCATCTAGCGGTTCACAACGCCGCCGGAATGCTGTCAGTCCAACTGGGCGTGCCGGTGGCCGAGGCGCTGCTCCGCCTCCGTGGACACGCGTTCGCGGAGGGTATCCCTCTCAATAAGACCGCCGACGACGTTATCGCTGGGAGGTTACGCTTCACATGACCGACTACTGAACCCAAGCCATCGACACCGACATGTCGTGTGGTCGCTCCCGAGTACACAGAATCTAGCCGACTCGCATACAGCTATTAGACAAACCCATAGGCAAGGCGTAGTACGAACAAGAAAGGGATTGACCGACATGAATATCCACGAATCCGTTATTGAGGCACTGGTGTCGATGACGGATGTTCTCGTAGAGGACTTCGACGTCGTCGACCTGCTCACCGGACTAGCTCGCAAATGCGTCGACCTGCTCGGCATGTCAGCGGCCGGAGTAATGATCGCAGAACCGACCAGTACCCTCCGCCTCATCGCTTCCTCCAGTGAAGAAATGCGGATATTGGAGCTCTTCGAACTCCAAGCCGAGCAAGGACCGTGCCTGGATGCCTACCACACGGGCGAGGCTGTAAAGCACCAGATACTCGGCGCCGCCCCTGGAGCGCCCTGGCCAATCTTCAGCCAAGCTGCGCTCGCTGCTGGATTTCACTCGGTGTCAGCCCTGCCGTTGCGGTTACGAGACACCACGATTGGAGCGCTCAACCTCTTCAGCACCGACCGCACACCCTTGGACACAGGTAATGCTGTCGTCGCCCGCGCCTTCGCTGATCTTGCCACGGTCAGCATCGTCCAGCACCGTTCCACCGACCAACTCCAGCGGGTCAACGACCAACTCACCTACGCTCTGAACAGCAGGGTCCTCATCGAACAGGCTAAGGGCATCATCGCCGAAAGAGCAGGGATCGACCTTCAAGAGGCCTTCAATCGTCTCCGCAAGCACGCCAGAGACAACAACCTGCGCCTGTCCGACGTAGCTTCCGCCACAGTAGCAGGCACACTCGACGCGACCGGGTGGGAGGCTAGTTCTCCAGCTCCGGTGAGTCGAACTCCTCCAAGAGGACCTCGAAGAGTCAGCTAAGAGCAGCCTCGTCGCCACAAGATTGCCGGCGCTCCGTAGTCGATACCCCCACTCGCGACGGCGATCGCATATCGTGTAGCGGACGACGGCCTCATCACAAAGGCGGTCGGTGCCATGCAGCTCCGACCAAAGCGGCTCTATTGCGCTCGCCGGGCTTCCTACCAATGCCGAGTGCCCCGCCCCCTACGAACGCCCGTTCGTGGGCTAGGTGCATCCAACCTAGTACACATGCGGATCTTCACCGATTGACTAGCTCCGAGTCACACCGTTACCCGTTAGGCATCACATCTGCGATAGAGTCGGAGCGGACAGTAGCGATTCACGATCGTTGACTCCAGCAGTTCTGCCTGGATAAGCGAGTTCCGCTCCCGATCCTGCGCCTCTCCAGTCCATGGAGGCTTTCTAACCGCCAATCTTACGGATTCAAGAAAGCATCCAGAACTGATAGATCTCTCTACGAACACGACACGGTGCCGGTCGACTTCAGCAAACGCAAGCTCTAAGGTCACTCGACCTATATCAGGAGCTCGCAGTACTCAAGCCTCGAGGCTCTTCACATTCGCTATCTAGGCCTTCGTGAAACTCCATACTCCAGACACAACACTCTTTTACAAGGAATGACGCTTGCTTCTCAATACGCCTCAATATCGGGATCGATGGTTAATCCCAGCCCTGATACTCACACTCCTACTCGTCACAGCCGCAGCTGCGATAGCAACCAGTCCGACTCTCGACGCTTTTATCCTTGCAACCAGTCTCCTCCTCACTGCCGGCTGGACTATCACCAGACGATTGCATTCAAAGCCGATTACGTCCGACATACGAGGGACACAGAACGACGGGCAGAAGTCGCCTCGCTGGCATCCCACGGTAGAGCTAATCCTCTACCTCTCCCCGGTCATATTTCTCGGGATAGCCTACCCCTTAATTGCTCATCGCATCTCACACGACCATGTCGGGGGCGTGCCTCTAGCGACGTTACTTCTCGCCTCATCTGTGACCGTACCGTGGCTCACGCAGGCTGTGTGCCTTCCTCTCTACAAGGCACTTGCAGTCCAAATTGCAGATGGTGACACGGTCCGGCTGCGCGACAGGCTCTGCGACATCTGGCCTTCGGCGTTCCTGCGAAGTGTTCCAACGGTTGCAGTCTTTGCTATCCCCATTGAACTTGCCACTGGATGGTCGCTCACCGCATTAGTCGTCTACGTTTCGCTGTGTGTACTCTATGTGGCGTTTGCCCAGTCCCTTATTCTCAGCATCGTTCTGCGGGACCGTCTACTTTGGGCTCTCGCCTGGGGTAGCCTCGCCGTGACTTTGCTAATCGTGCCCTCGATGTGGTTCCTCCCGCCGGTGGTAGCAATCGGGACACAGTTGATTCCGCTCCGCAAGCACCTCCATCGCATGACTCGGCACCATTCACTCGACAGCGGCGAAATTCTTGTCGACCTTGTGCGAGGCCTCCTTCTCGGATCCGTTCTATGGGCTGACAAGCTGTTGCTCTTCGTAAAGGACGGCAGTCACTTCGCTGTGACGGCAATTTTCATGGCTCTACTCCCCGCGGTGCTCGCATACAACTACTACTTCGTACGACTGGCCCCCCGCTTCGACTCCTATGTCGGGAATTTGCGAACTGCAATGGAAGACGATGGAAATAGTGGAATGGCGGAACACTCCCGTGCCGTGTCGCGATACGTGGCTACTTCGCTTAATCAGACCGGCTTAGCAGGCGCGTCGCTTGTCCTTCTCGTCACACTCGTGTCAGGGATCTTCTACCCGTCGTCGCTTTCACTAGTCGCAACCGTCGCGATTGCGTCTTGGCTGTTTATGATGACGACTTTGGCTTGCTACAAGCTGGACTATATCGGCCAACGTGTCACGGCACAGTTTTACAGTGGACTGCACCTACTTGGTTGCATTATCGCCTTCTCTATTTTTGCGGTTAGCCCAGCACTATATGGGGTACTAATAGCTTTGGAAACCGTTATATTCGCTGGGGCTCTTTACAGCGTGCACGCCCACTGGCGTTCATCAGAGTACAGCTTGTTCTGGCGTCACGCGACGGCCTGGTAAGGAGTGGTCTGAAATGCTTGATAAACACTGGTTTCACCGGAACGCTCAGGATGCTACCTATCGTCCTGCTGCTCACACCGGGGATAGCTTGGAGGATGCTAGGGTCCTAACTCGTGAAGCTGTGCACGCAGAAGTGGATGTTGCAATAGTCGCAGAGTCGACGTACCCGTTCCTCAAGGGTGGTGTATCAGCCGTAATACATGACATAGTGACTGGCAACCAGGATCTGACGTTTGGTATCATTCACATCACTTGGAACTCGAGTTCCGCACGTGCAGATCTATACGGTATGCCCGAGAATGTGAAGTGGGTGCATCCTGTGTATCTCAGCATGCAAGAGCACCTGGAGGACTTCGTAAATGTCAAGCCAGGTTCGCTCAAACTCCGAGCGTCAGAGCGTACGCGGTTGTCGAATCGCATTTTCGATGCGCTTGAGGCCATCAGCACTGGTGATAACGAGCTGATGTTGGATATCTACGATCAGGGCATGAATCCTCGCACCCGTGAGTATTCGATCTGGTCGTTGCTCGGAACTAAGGAGTTCATGATGGTCGCTGGTCGGCGGCTCGAGGGACTCGGCTTACCTCTCGTCGACATGTTCTGGCTTCTCCGAGAGTTTTTTTCCCTATCCTTCGCTATCCTCGCCGAGGATATTCCACTCGCCCGGGTGTACCACGCCCACACCACTGGGTACGCTGCATTGCTCGGAGCGGTTGGTGCACGCCAGAACGGTTCGAAGTTCCTTTTGACTGAGCACAATCTCTATGTCCGTGACACCGTGAACACTCTTCTCAATCGCAGCATGGCGTTGACCTTGAGTGGGCGTGACTGGCGGGAACTTGACGTTGGTCCGCTGGAGCGGGTTTGGATGGCCTGGTGGATCGAGATGGGTCGTTTCTGCTATCCCTTGGCCGAGGTGATCACCTACCTTTACCCATCGGCGATCTCTGAGGCAGCCGATCTCGGCTCTCCGCAGGAGAAGGCTGTCGTCATCCCTAACGGGATGAAGGTAGCTAGCTTCGATGCCGCATACGAAGAGCGGTGCCGTGCGATCGACCGGATCGAGCAGCAGGGTAGCGGACGTACCTGGAAGCTGGTATACATCGCGCGGATCGTTCCGATCAAAGGACTTTCGGACCTGATCAGCACCGTCGAGGTCTTGGTGACGCGAGGTATAACGAACTTCACTCTCGACGTCCTCGGGCCTACCGATCACCATCCGGATTACTACATGCTCTGTCGGGAGAAGGCCCGGACTCTTGGAGTTGAGGATTACCTGAACTTTCGCGGTACCGTCAATGTGAGGGAGCTTCTCGGGGAGTTCGACATCTTGGTGCTGCCGAGCTATAACGAGGGCCAGCCAATCGTCGTGCTCGAAGCCATGACCGTGGGGATACCGGTAGTCGGAACTAACGTCGGCGGCATGGCACAGCTGATCTCGGATCGGCTGACAACCCCTGGAGGGCGGACCTTCGAAGCCTGCGGGCTTCTGGTAAACCCGGACTACATCATAGGAATGGCTGACGCTCTCCAAGAAGTGATGGGTTCGGCCCAAACCTACAGGCAGCTAGCAGAGCGAGCGAGAGGTCGGGTAGTCAACTTCTTCCAGATCGACGACGTGATGGGCTCCTACAACAGACTCTACAAGGAACTTGCAGATCTACCAGGAAACACCCTCGAAGAGTCCGACCTAGATGAGTTGGCCGTAGTCGACCTGCGCGAGCGCCCTGCGGACATTTCTGAGTCTAAGGGCCCTCCCACGCTTGAGATTGGATCTCACCTCAAGTAGTCGACCTGAGTAGTCGATGACAGGGGGTGACAAAAACCCTGGGTGTCACCCGAATGGTAGCACTCGTGGTTCTCACTGCCAGCGCGACGCTGAACTGGCACGTGACGACGCGGGTCCCCCTCGCCCTAGCGCCGGCCACCGCGAAGGGAGGAGCTATCAGCACAGCGGAGGCAGACAGACCACGCCTGACATTGACCGACAGCTCCAGCCAGCCAACTTGCCCTCAACAGCCAGTGCTGCCTGCATACTTCTATCCCGGGGCAACATGGCAGAATTCGCTCAGCACCGCCGCGACTGGCTCGTCGATCATCGTAAACCCGTCGAGCGGGCCGGGAGCAGCATTTAATCCCGACTACCAACAGGTTGTAGCAGCGGCCCAGGCGAAGGGGGTTCGTCTTTGGGGCTATATCGACACGAAATATACAACTACGCCACTCGGGTCGCTCGATACTCAGATCGCAGAATACGAGGACTGGTACGGCATAACGAACATCTTCTTCGACGACGCCTCGAGCAGCGCAAGTGACGTCGGCTACTACCGCCTGGCTAGCGAGGCAGTTCGCAGCGCGGACCCTAGTGCTTCGGTGATGCTCAATCCGGGCGACTACCCCGACTCCGCTTATGCCACCTTAGGGGACGTCCTTGTCGTATTCGAAGGTGACTATCAGTCTTTCCTAGATTCTCAGCCGCCCTCGTGGGTTACCACCCTGCCAGCCGATATGTTCGCGAACCTCGTCTCAGGGGTACCGGCTGCTCAGATGCCCTCGGTCGTGGCTCTCTCCTTACAACGCAATGCTGGTTACATCTATGTAACCGACCACGTAGACGTGGCCACGCTCTACGAGCAGCTCCCTAGCTACTGGACTACGGAACTCCAAGACATCTCCGCAAGCTGTCAGCTCACGCCGACGGGCGGTGCATTCCCGCCAACAGGATCTGCAGCGAATGGCCAAGGTGGAACGCCAGGTTCCTCGGGGGGCTCAGCTTTACCGACCGGCAGTCCTGAGGACACTGCGCCCTCCGGCCCCGCGTCGATACCAGGTTCTTCTGGACGGGGCCACGGATACTGGCTCGCCGCAGCCGACGGCGGAATCTTCACCTTCGGCGACGCCAACTTCTACGGCACCACAGCCACAACACGACTCAACGCCCCCATAGTCGCCATGGCCCCCACCCCCGACGGCCACGGATACTGGCTCGCCGCCGCCGACGGCGGAATCTTCACCTTCGGCGACGCCAAGTTCTACGGCACCACAGCCACAACACGACTCAACGCCCCCATAGTCGGGATGTAGGTAACCTTCCCGTAGCTAACCTATGGCCGACCGCAGCGTAGCCGTCAGCCGCTTGTCGACTAACCAATCAGCCCACTGCTGCAACACCGACGCCAGAAACGGTCGCAGCTTGTTCGAGCACACACACCTGTAGCTCTCCCGGCCAAACCTCCGACTCCGAAAGTCCCTGCAAGGCGCGTGGTGGATCCTCGACGGCCCGCACTCGCACCCTGCTCAATTTCGAAGTGCTAGATCCGACGCTGGTGACAGTTGCACATGTCTTTTATTGCCCAGAACGCTGTATCCTGAAGTATGTCAACCAATCATGGCGCTTGGGTGCGCTATGGCGACGTGATTACAGACACCGAAGTCGAGTTCGCAGCGGACCACTACGCCGTAGCTATACTGCAGCCTTGGGAGACATCCGTGGCGCTGCGGTTGAAGCAGGCCCGAGGCGACATGACAGTGATCTGCTACAAATGTCTGTCGTCGTCAAGGGACTACGAGCGTGGCCCAATCTACACTTCTGGAGTGAGCCACGAGGAGGCCGAAGAGTCCGGCGAGCACTGGTTCGCCCACCGCTCGACCGGTGAGCGCATCGAATGGGCCCAGTACCCGGGGCATTGGCAGATGGCCGTCTGGGAGCAGGACTACTGCGAGCGATGGTGCGACAACGTATTTGACGAGATAGCCGAATCTCCATGGGATGGGGTGATGGCCGACAACGACGTCTATGACGACTACTACGGCCTCCGACCACCGATCGAGGGTGGGCGCTCCATGCATGATCTTCGCCTAGCGCTAACCGCTCTAGTCTCGATGGCTGGCGACCGCCTGAACTCTATCGGCAAGATCCTCGTCCCAAATATAGCTGAGTCTCGTAGGGAAAAGGGCCGTTGGGCCCGGCACAGCGCTTACGGCGGGGGATTCGAGGAAGTGTGGCTCGCCTATGGGCCTGACGACTATTTCGACCCCCAGACCTGTCTTGCCCAGGCAAACGAACTTCGCGATCCCGGTTTGCGAATCTTGCGAACCGCCTCGGATGGCGTCGACACTCATCCGAACTTTCTGTATGGACTGGCAGCGATGTGGGTATTCTTGGGCGCAAGTCCCGGTGCCTTCACGGCGACAGCTCATGACGGCTATTCAGCCACTCCGTACATAGCCGAACTCGACGTCGAACTTGGCCAGCCCGACGAGGAGCCCTGCCAGCGTGGCAATGGGTGGTCCAGATCGTTCAGCGCAGGTTGGGTAGCTGTGAACCTGAACTCTAGCCGTCGGCGCAAGGTCACCTTCCAGGTCCCAGGTGGACTCCGTGACGTGAATGGCTTCCCTGCGCCCGCAGCGGTAACTTTGGAACCTCATCATGGTGTCTTGTACCAACGTTGAGCCCGCGTGGTTGGCGGGCTGACGCCGAGGCCAACTTCATATAACCTGCTCAACACGCGCTCGCATCTTTAGCTGTTGGGTCGCTGGATAACGCTCGGTTTAGCGTCACCAACGGAAGAAACGGTGCCGGCCTGCACCCTGACCTCGCCCGAGAGCGAAACCTATAAGCCAGACAGCCAGCAGCACGAGAGCTGCGATCCACAACAAATGAATAGCAAACCCAAAACCGGCCACTAGGAGCACGACTAACAAAGCAAGTAACAGCAACATTTTAGTCTTTACCTTTCAAGATTGGATGGTAAGGTTTCCAGGACAACTTCTCGACTCTTAGGGAAGTCGCTCATCCTGGGTAACAACTTGTGATACACCATCGTCTCGCACTACACGACGACTGCGATATCCGGAAGTCGCAAAGCCGATAACGCAGAGTATCGTGCCTAGGCCTCCGACTATCATCAGGATCACACCTACTGTGTGTATGTTGAACCCATGCTGATACGGACTTTCTGTCAGTGCAAACTTCAAGATCGCTCCGACCGCAAGCGCCAAGATACTTGTGGTTAGTCCTAGTCCCATAGTAAAGAGTCCTTTCCCTGCGGTAGATCTGTTCTACCCCACATCGGACATCACAAACTGACAGTTCAGATTTATTCTTCGGACAGACCTGCCCGCTGTTGGGACTCCCTTTAGTTCCACTGCGATTCTGACCCGAGGTGGCCAGGTTGGCTGCGGCCGCGTCCTGTGGTGATGTCGCCGACCCCCGCAGCCTTCGGGATCGTCGACAGTTTCGGGATGCTGTTGGCGGTAGTGGCGGTGGCTGCATGTGCCAGCGACAGCATCGGCGGCATCCTCGGCTTCGCCGGGTGGTGCCACAAGGTAGGGTAGCCGCAGGATTCGGTCACCCCGCGACGTCAGCGCAGACGGCCTTAGTGCGGCCGGCCGACGCAGGGCCCGGCCGGCCACACTCCTAAGTCTCTATTCTTTGTGGCCTGTCAGATCTTGATCACTGGCCCTGGCCGAGCGAGAAGCCGGGCACACCGTCGAAGGTGAAGAGACCTTCCGTCTTGATGAACTCGAGTCCCCGGTTATTCATACGCGACAGCAAGTCGATTATCTGGCGGTGGCTTACTGGATCCCCGGGCTTGACCGCCTGGAAGCGGCAGCGCCAGTGGTCCACGCAGAAAGTCTCCGGCAAACCTCCCGGGTACACCTTCTGGCCCCGGTTGCTGATCATGACTAGAGAAAGTTCGGGCCCGGAGTTCTCTTCGAGAAGTCTGCCTAGCTCGTCTGTCGGCCCGCGCCAGTCGAGGAACACGTCCATGCCGACCAGTTCCTTGCTCGCCGGTGTGCGTTCCTTGACCTGCACCCGGATCGGCTCGGCGTAAGACGAGTACTCCACGGCTTTGAGAGTGGTGGGCGTCTCTCCCATCCGTGCGATGACGGCTTCTGCAAACTCAGCTGTGCCGACCTTGGTCTTGGACACCGAGGGATCGAAGATGTCGTAGGTATGGATTCCGTCTTCAATCGTGCGAAGCCAGGCGTTGTGCACCCGGGTGGCTGCTTCGCCTTGACCGATATGCACGAGCATCTGGACAGCGCCGAGCAGAAGCCCGGACGGGTTGGCCAGGTTCTGCCCGGCTCGCCGCGGAGCCGAGCCGTGGATGGCTTCGAACATGGCGACGTCGGGGCCGATGTTAGCGCTGCCGGCCAGACCCACCGACCCAGCGATCTGCGCTGTCACGTCAGAGAGGATGTCACCGTAGAGGTTCGGAAGGATGACCAGGTCGAACGCTTCTGGGGTATCTGCCAGCTTCGCCGCACCTATGTCGACGATCCAGTGCTCCGACTCCAGGTCAGGGTACTCTGCGGCCACCTCGTCGAACACCTGGTGGAACAAGCCGTCGGTCATCTTCATGATGTTGTCCTTGGTGAAGCACGTCACCTTGGAACGACCGTAGCGGCGGGCGTACTCGAACCCGTATCGGATTAGACGTTCGCTGCCCGGGCGGCTTATCAGCTTGAGGCATTGGGTGACGTCCTCAGTCTGGCGATGCTCGATACCGGCGTAGAGGTCTTCCTCGTTCTCCCGGATTATCACGACGTCCATTCCAGGATGCTTGGTCGCCACGTACGGAGAGTAAGACGGACACGGCCGGACGTTCGCGAACAGCCCGAGGGTCTTGCGCACCGTTACGTTCAAACTTTTGAACCCTCCCCCCTGGGGAGTCGTGATCGGCGCCTTGAGAAAGACCTTGGTCCGCCGCAGCGATTCCCACGCCGACGGTTCGATGCCAGCGGTCACACCTTCGGAGTAAACCGACTCTCCAATCCGTATCGTCTCGGGCGCTAGTGAAGCACCTCCGGCTGTGATGATGGCCAGGGTTGCATTCATGATCTCCGGGCCGATCCCATCTCCGTAGGCGACGGTGATCGGAGTGCCCCCCTGTGACCGTGAGGCGGAAGCGGCGCCAAGCCCGACGTCAGCGCTCGACGGGGCGGTCACCTCGCCCTCCTAGTTGCTTGGGCTGCAAGCCCGCCGGTGCAGAAGCCCACGTCGGCGGCCGACACCAACAGGGCGGATCCTTTTGCTGGCGGCATACACGGATCGGACGGGAAGAACAGCATCATAACATACGCTCCTTAAGTTGCGAACTCTACAACAGTATTTACCCTGTTCGGCTTCCTGTCAACTCGAGAACTCCAAGTCCCAAGCTCGGGCGCGCCTGCGCGATTCTCCATGCACAGCTTCGTCTGCGCCTCCTCGGTGCGTCAAGGCGCCGGCCGTGCCCTAACGTCGTCCCTGTCGATCGGGTCGATCACCTTGCTGATGTCTACCGACCCAGATGAACGCTGAGACGCAACACAGACTTATCGACTTGAACGCGGATTGCCGACGACTTTTGGTGAGTGTCCCTGCGACATCAGGATTGTGACGCCCTTCGCTGTCCCTTCGTAGCTAAAGCTGCTCGGGTCGTGATCGGGCTTGGTCTCGCTTACGCCATCCGGGCATTCGTCGATCCGTACTTCCTCCAAGAGTTCGAGTGTCCCTGTGGCCTCGTCGTTGTCGGCGACTCCCAACGGCCGTCGGTGACCAGCGCTGTTAGTTATTCGGATATCAACGCTGGCTGGCAGCCGCATCAGGTTGACGATCGAACGCGGCTCCGATCCTTTCGATCGCCGGACCCTTGATTACCGGACCCTTGATTACCGGACCCTTGATTGCCGGACCCGCAGATAGAAGCCGTTTTCGAAAGCTTTGGGCCCTTAGGCAGTGACTCCTCGCCGAGGGGCCGACATCCGAGGTGACTCGCTTAGAGCTGACGCACAAATTCCGCTGCCGCTACCCCATGCGGCGATGGCCTTGCAGGGTCGGAACGCCTCTTGGAGCACGAGGACGAGTTTGATGCCACCGGTCGGGGTGTTTCGATCTGCGACGACGATGGCGTCGAAGTCGACGAACCGGGCGGTCAGCAGGCTGCGCTGTATGACTTCGGAGTCGGCGCGGTCGGACACCACGCCGCCGACAGGGGCGATCACCAGGACTTCGGCGCCGAGGTCGGCGATCGCTCGGCGCAGTTCCGCCACTCCGGGCAGACCGAGCCCGGCGGCGACGCGGGCACACAGGTCGCTGTCCACGTTGGCCAAGACGGTGAGCTCGCGCTCTTTGACGTCTTGGCGGTAGACCTTGCCCAGTTCAAAGGCGAATGCCTCGACCATGTGGGTCTGCTCGATCGGAGTGAGGCTTCGGTAGAACACGGCGGCCTGGGAGAAGTGATCGTCGAAAGACGCCGGGGCGCCGCGCACCGCCCGGCCCTCGATGACTCGCGGGGTTTGCACGTAACCGCCCTCAGCTTCGTTGGCCACCCTCGGGGCGTTATCGATCCCATTGGGAAGATACGGAGATATCCCGTCGTGGACGGCAGTCTGGCGCATGCCGTCGCGAAGCATGTCATTGACGGGGCAGTGTGGCCGGTTAATCGGCAGCTGCGCGAAGTTCGGCCCGCCGAGACGGGTTAGCTGCGTGTCGAGGTAGCACAATAGTCGCGCTTGCATGAGCGGGTCGTCGGTCACCTCGATGCCGGGGACCAGGTCGCCGGTTTGGAAGGCGACCTGCTCGGTTTCGGCGAAACAGTTGGACGGGTTTCGGTTGAGGGTCATCTTCCCGACTGGCTGGACCCCCGCCAGTTCTTCGGGCACCAGTTTGGTCGGGTCCAACAAGTCGATGCCTTCGAAGCTGTCGGTGCCGTCGTCGGGCATGACCTGAATGCCGAGCTCCCATTCAAAGTACGCTCCGGCCGCTATGCCGTCGGCCATGTCGCGGCGGTGGAAGTCCGGGTCTACACCGGCGGTGATCTGGGCCTCCTCCCATACCAGCGAGTGGACCCCGGCGATTGGTTTCCAGTGGAACTTGACCAGCGACGTCCCGCCTTGGGCGTTGACGAGGCGGAAAGTGTGGACCCCGAAGCCCTCCATGGTTCTAAACGAGCGGGGGATACCCCGGTCGCTCATGTTCCACATGACGTGGTGGATGGCCTCGGTGTGCAGCGACACGAAGTCCCAGAACGTGTCATGGGCGGATTGGGCTTGGGGATCTCGACGTCGGGGTGAGGTTTGGCGGCGTGGATGATATCGGGGAACTTGATGCCGTCTTGGATGAAGAACACCGGCATGTTGTTGCCGACCAGGTCGAAGGTCCCTTCTCCGGTGTAGAACTTCACTGCGAACCCGCGGGTGTCGCGCACCGAGTCAGCCGAGCCTCTCGATCCCAACACGGTCGAGAACCGGGTGAACACCGGGGTCACCGTCCCCTTGGCCAGGAACCCGGCTTTGGTGACCAACCCTGCCGTGCCGTACGACTCGAACACCCCATGCGCCGCTGCGCCTCGAGCGTGGACCACCCGCTCGGGTATCCGCTCATGATCGAAATGGGTGATCTTCTCACGGAAATGAAAGTCCTCCAACAGCGACGGCCCGCGCTCACCCGCCTTGAGGGAATGATCGCTATCGGGCAGTCGAACACCTTGGGCGGTCGTCAACAACTCTCCGGCCTGGGCGGCTGTTGCCGCTGGGTCGGCCGAGGGCCGCCGGTAGGACCGAACGCCTCAGGGGCGACGTGGCTACGGCCGTTCGGCTTCGGCATGCGACCTCCTCCGCGCAGGAGGCGACATCTTCACCTCTCAACCCCTGCTATACCCGGATTGACGACGCGTAAACCCCAGGCGGCGACCGGGTTGTCTTCGGCTGTTGCCGCGTTTCGGCCCGAGGGCACTCAAGGTCACCGGCATGGTGACGGCGACAGTCGAGCTTGTGTTGTTCACTGGTATCGGCGTCCACTCCAGCGATGTCACCCACGTCCTGGCGTCGATAGTGATAAACAGTCTCGGGATGGGCCTCGTGTTCGTCCCTTTTAGCAGCACTGCGCTCACAGGCATCGACGACTGCGACGCCGGCGTGGCAGGCGCCTTGGTCAACACGACCCAGCAAATCGGAGCGTCGCTAGGCACGGCGTTGCTCACCACGGTCACTGCGACAGCTACAACCACCTACCTTGGGTCCCACGCTGCGACAGCTGCAGCGTGGAGTTCACCGTCAGCGCCGTCGTACTCGGAACCGGAGCTCTCGCAGCCCTCGTGCTTGTCCGCCCGAACCTCAGTGGTCTCGGCCGTCTCGGTGAAGTTGCCCGCGATATTTAGCCTACGCTGGGCCTACGTTGGTGGGGTGGTCCCTAAGCCAGAAGGTTTCGTCCGTTTCCGTCGACGGAGTGAACCTCTGGACACACGACCCTCCGGAGCGCCGCCTGGAAGACCTCACCGGCGGTGGAGTAGCCGCCAGATCCACCGTCTTGGCGCGGCGGGATCGCACGCCTGGGCTGGAACGACTGTATTCGCTTTGGCGCTCGCCTGGATCGCTTGGGGGGTAGCTTCCGGGTTTCCAACCTACTGGCCGATCATCTTGGAGTCGGTCACGTCCATCGTGACTGTCGTCATGCTCTTCGCCCTCCAACATCTTCAAGCTCGCGACCAGACGGTGATCCAACGAAAGCTCGACGAGATCCTTCGCGCAATCCCTCAAGCTGACAACCAGCTGATCGCCTTCGAGGATGCTCCCGACGAGCACATTGAAACGCTTACCGAGCTCAATCGACAGGACCGCCTGAGCTGACCCGGTGAGAGTCGATCCATTCGTCCACGATCGCCCATTCTGTCGTAAGCCAGCGCAGCCGTTCCTCCTGGCCGCTCGGTGGGCTCGCTACGGGCCACCAGCGCACCGTCATCGGCTGGCGAAAGGGAATCGCTTCCCACACCTCGCCTGCGGTCACCAGCTCGTCGAGGCCGGTGTGAGCGCCGACCACGACTGTTAGCTCCGGCCGGGCGTCGAGGCAAGCGAACACTCCGGCGGGGCGGGGGGGCAGGACGTGCTCCATGAGCACCGCCGCGTCCGCCGATCGGTGTCGCCGCTCGGAGCGTAGCCGAGCTATCGCTCGGCTCCGTCGTCGTGGGGTCCAGTTGCCACCTTCAGGGAAGATCAGTAGGGCGTCGCGCCCGTCTAGGCGGGCGGAGAGATCGGACAGCAGGGCAGCGGGATCTTTCCCGGGGGACGGCCGCTTCGGCAGAAGGCACGCGCCGAGCCGGCTCAGTCCCACGTCGATGAGCCGCTCCCACCGCAGTACCTCTTTGAGCACCACCCGCGGACAACGGTCGTAGCGGTCGATAAGGAGCCACACCAAGACGAAAGAGTCTCCCGGCCCTCCGTGACGAGCGAGGACTACTACAGGCCGGTCGCCGTCGAGAGGGTCGAGGTGAGGGCGTTCCTCGATCGTGACCGTAAAGCCGCACCAGCGGCGAGCTCCGGCTATCACCGCGCCGAGCGCCCAATCCAGCAGGCGAGTGTTCGCCTCTTGCCACCACGACTCAGAGTGAATCTTCTTGACGAGCCACACAGCGAGCAGAGCGACGAGGCTGGCCACTTCGACAGCCAGGTAGGTGACCGCGAAAGCGCCAATCCGAAACAGCCGCAGGCGCGGGTCGAAAGGAGCGACGATCACGCCGGCCACGCTCAGCGCAACGAAACACACCAACAAGACCAACTCGATCGCCACTTCAGCAGGGAGGAGAACCCTGCGCAGCAGACGGGGAAGGGGCATCACAGGCCGCTGGTGCTGTGAAGATAGGCCGCTGTCGCTTCTCGTGCTGCGGCAATCCGCCGAGAAATGTGACGAGTCAGGCCGTATCTGGTCGACAAAGCACCCGGCACTTCCGTGCCGGTCGGCAGGATATGGACTTTGACGCCGGCCGGCACTCTAGACAGATCTTCCGAGAACTGTTGTCGTCGACCGATCTCGAAAGCCACAAGGGCGACGTCCCAAGGCCGGCGCGGGACTCGCAGTGCCTGCTCTATCAGCCCTACGTGAAGCACGAAGATCCGGGTGGCGCCGAGATCCAAGGCCCTGCCCACAGGGACCGAGCTGACGAGCCCGCCGTCCATGAAATGTTCGTCTCCGACGCAGACCGGGGGGGAGGAGCCCGGGCACCGCGCACGAGGCCAGCACGGCATCGACGACGGGCCCGGCTGCGAACCAGTGGGCGCAAGCGTTCTCGATAGAAGCCGCTACGCATTCGAAACGGACGGCGAGACCTTCGATCATAGCCCCCGGTGCGGCTTCGTCGATGAGCTTGCGGGGCGCCTCGTTCCCGTGGAGATAATTTCCGTGGTGCACCACGTTTGAGATCTGCTTCGCCACCGAGCCGGAAAAGACGTCTCTCGCTTGGAGCTGGGCCCAAGTCTCGCTTAACCGGTCGACTGCAGCCGTCGTCGGGTCCGCTGCAATGACCACACCGTTGAGGGCCCCGACGCTCGAGCCGACCACCAGATCAGGCAGGATTTCCCGATCCAGCAACGCTTGGAGCATGCCCACCTCGGCGGCACCCAACAGTCCTCCGCCCCGAGCACGAAAGCGGTCGTCATATCCACACACCTTTGCTTGCCGGCCGGGTATCGGCGTCCGACGGCGTTTCCCTGTAAGCGGAGGGCATCTCCACCGGCGACCGCGACGGACCGCTGCTCGACACTGCGAATCTCGAGGCGGAGTTGGCAGGCGGGATCGGGTGTCCCGGTACGCCGACTTGTGAATGCCTCCATACGGGCATGCTCAAATCGTCAGCACTGTGATACGTCGGTCGCCCGCAATTACACGAACATCCCCTGGGTCGCTTGACACAACGGTGACCTGCTCGGCAACGCTCGATCGGATGACGGCACCGAGATGAGCGTCGGCTACCGACGCCTGGGTAGGTTCTCGGATCGACGCGGCAGTGTTGGCCTGAGCCGCGGCAGCCGATGTCGGCCGGGGTGCGCACGACCGGGCGTGGCGTCATAGACCACGGCCAGCTGCGCGATGCGCTTGCGGTCGCGTTTCTCTGCTTTCGACAGGCGGCTCGTCGGCTTGTGGGTGGCAGCTGCTGCAGCCTTTTTTGGTCGCTTCGCGCAACCCGTCGGGTCTCATGACGATCCCCTTGCCGCCAGCCGAGATGACGATAACTCGATGGCACAGCGCTGGCGCGGTCCCTGGGAGTTACGCTCGCCCGGCCACCTCGAGACGGACCTCGAGACGGACCTCGAGCTGCTCAGGCGTGCGGCCAGCGGCCTCTGCGGCGTCCAAAAAGGGCGACGATCCCGCCGAAAAGCGCACCCGCGGCTGAGAAACCCTCGCTCACGCGGTGCGCACCGCGTTGGAGCGGTCAGACCGAGAGGCGTACCTAAGGCACTCCGAACACGCGGACACCTTCTGGAGCGAAACTGAAGCGTGGGGCGAGCCATGAGGCGCGGCGAGCTTTGGCTTGCGGAGGTCGGTCGCAAGATGCGACCTGTTCTCCTCCTCACGAGATCCGAGATCCTCGACGTCCGCGAGCTCGTAGCCGAGATCACCACATCGATCCGGGGTCTGGCCGCGGAGGTTACCATCAACCACGTTGAGTTTGGCCTGGACCGACCCTCGGTCATCGACTGCGACGGCCTTCACGCAGTCACTCAGTCATCGCTCACCGGTCGGGTCGGACAAGTCGGCGAGGACGTCATGCACAAGGTCTGCTTGGCGCTCAACTACGCCCGCGGTTGCTGATATGGGGTGTGTGACGTGTGGGACTCCCCGTCGGGCACACAAGCGAGGCGGGTAATCGCCTTCGACAAGCGACTGAATCCGGCGCGCAGGAACCGGGACGACTCGAATAGGGAGCTTCGGTCTCCCCCGAAGTGGGCCGTCGTCACTCGTATGCGACCAAGACCGATGTGCAGCAACGGACAGCGCGACAACACGCCCGAAACACCACACCCCCAACGTCTACAAGCCCTGCAGCTAAGTCATCGAAGGGTCGTGCCACCATGCCAAGGTGACGGCAGCTTGAAACCTGAAATAGGTCCCCACGGAAACCGGAATTTCCGTTTGCCGGCCTTCGTTGCTACTGGCTGCGGGAGCGTATTTATTTAGTCGCTCATGGCTTGTGCCGATGACGATCATGATCGGAGGTTGTTGGAATGAAAAGTGTCCGGCCACAGGTTGCACTCGATCGCGGCGGCGTTCCCGATGCGGCTAGCGTCCAGGCAGACTGGGAGGTAGCACAAGCCAAAGTCCGTCGGCTCAAGTACCTGATAATGGTGATCGCCGCTGCCGTGCTGCCGGCGCTGGCTCTCCCAGCTACGCTGCTAGCTCGAGCCCTCTCGGTCGGCAGCTCACGGAGTTTTGCCGTGGTCGGGTGGGATGCGTTGCTCCTCCTACCTGCGATATATCTGGTGCTTCGAATCAGTATCAGCCAGCAGCGCAGAACTGACACCCTCATAGGTGGTCTCACCCACCAGCTCTCTGCGGCGGTACGCGTAGCGAGCGAGGAGGCGGAGGTCCGGGAAGTCCAGGTTCGCCGGCAGCGATTCGAGAGTCGTCTGGCCAATGCACTCGAAATGGCAGAAAGCGAACCCGAGGTGATCGACGTCATCGAGCGGTCCCTCGACTCGATTCTGCCGGGCATGCCCGCAGAGCTGCTTCTCGCCGACAACAGCCATGCCCACCTGCTCCGTATGGCGGTATCACCTAACTCAGGATCCCCGGATTGCGGCGTTGACTCGCCTGATCGCTGCCCGGCGGCGCGTCGAGCCCAGGTGCAGCTGTTCGCGGACAGCGAGGAGCTTGACGCCTGTCCCAAACTCCGCAATCGACAAGGCGGAGCGGTCTCGGCGGTGTGTATGCCGGTGTCGATCATGGGTCGCACGGTCGGCGTGATTCACGCGACCGGCTTGCGTCTCGAGTCGATACCCGACGATCGGGTAGAGGATCTCGTCGTCTTGGCAAAGCTGGTCGGAGCTAGAATCGGCTTACTCCGGGTGATTGCCGAAACCCAGCTGCAAGCCGCCACAGACAGTCTCACCGGCCTGCTGAACCGCCGCTCTTTTGACTCGCGCATGTCCGGACTGCGACACCAGGACCGCAGCATGTCGATTGCCATGGCCGACCTTGATCACTTCAAGACGCTCAACGACACATACGGCCACGAGACCGGAGACCGAGCTCTCCGCCTTTTTGCCCAGGTGCTCGTCGAGTCGCTGCGCTCCGAGGACGTCGTCTGCCGCTACGGGGGTGAGGAGTTTGTGGTGGCGTTACCGGGCTGCTCGCCGACCTCTGCCAGGGGTGTCCTCGACACGGTTCGAGTCAAGCTCGACGCAGCCGTCGCAGTAGCAGGCCTCCCCGTGTTCACCGTCAGTTTCGGTGTGGTAGCTGCCGCAGCTGACGAGGACCTGGTCGACATCGTCGCACGCGCCGACGCTGCGTTGTTCCAAGCCAAACGGGAGGGACGGAACCGGGTGGTGGTCCATGACCGACAGGGCCACGTCGTCGCCGCAATGGCGAGCGGTCGGGGCTCATCTAATGCAGCCACCGAGGCCGCCGTAGGCTGAACCCCTCGGTGACGTCGAGCAACTGTGGTAGCACCCTGAGCGCCGACTGTTTGCGGGGCAAGCGCCTGGTCTCGGTGCGCTGGGGAAGTGTCCTGCTGACCCGGCGTTTCGGTCCCCTGGAGCCAGAACTCGCGATGAACGTTATGGGCGCCCGTGCTCGGTTGGTTCCTCCTCCAACGCACGTTCCAATATCTTCTTCGACGGCAAGTTCACCACGCCGCCGTCGGCGACCAGACGCAAGTTCTGATCGCGGAGACGCCCCATAATCCGGGCTTCGGAATTGAGCGGGGTGTGATGGTGGGCTGAGGGGTATCCACCAGTCGCGGGGCAGGGACTTCCAGAATCGGGGTGTTCTATTCCGTCGATCCTGGAGAGTCCCTGTTGGAGATTGACCCTAGTCGTATGTGCGAGCTGGGTGTGGGGTTGTCCGAGGTGAGGGTGTTAGCGGTCGATGACATCCCCGGCGAGCCGGTGATGGTGCATGTCGGCCAGGCTGGTGATCGTCGGGGGTGTCAGTTCTGCGGTGGCCGTTCCCGGGTGAAGGACCGCGAGCAGGTGGTTTTCGCTGATCTGGGCTGTTTCGGCCGTCCGGCCCGGCTGGTATGGCACAAGGTCCGCTTGTGCTGCCCTGACTCCGACTGTGTGATGGGCTCATGGACGTGGGAGGATCCTCGGATCGGACATCCCCGCCAGGTGATGGGCGACCGGGCCGGACGCTGAGCGACGCTGCAGGTCGGCCGTGAGGGGCGTAGCGTGGCTGAGGTGGCACGGGAGTCCGGATGTGACTGGCACACAGTGGGTGACACGGTGATCTCCTACGGGACCGCCTTGGTGGATGATCCCGCCCGGATCGGCGTGACCACAGTGTTAGGGCTAGACGAGACGAGCTTCGTCCGGCGCGGCCAATGGCACCACCAGGAGTTCGTGACCTCGATCGTAGATGTCAGCCCGGGCCGGACAGCGCAGCTGGTGGACGTGGTCGAAGGACGTACCGCTGCAGCGCCCACCG
>Ga0080006_1147288_pt1 | contig 42913 bp, 46 predicted proteins | sample RS3BMetagenome_FD_69209 | JGI IMG/M metagenome (GOLD analysis project Ga0080006, IMG submission 69209) | Ferric oxide microbial mat and aquatic microbial communities from Rainbow Spring, Yellowstone National Park, USA - RS3B (SPADES... ...
TCTTTAGCAGGCGACATTAGACAAAGATTTTACAGAAAATAAGCAAGAAAGCTCCGACCTTCAGGGAGGAGATGAATTGCGAAAAAAGTATATATCCAATAGCAGTAGAACCTTTATGGTAAATGGATATAGGTAATAAACAAAAGGGATATCATTATGAAGACCATATGGTGTACAGCTGTCAGTATCATGTGATAATTTGGTCCGAAGTATAGAAGAAGGGTTCTTATTTCTCCCATTGATGGAAGATTAAAAGAAATGATTCTTGAAAAACAGAAGTTATTATGGGTAGAAGGCACTTGATATGGAGGTTATGCCAGAGCATGTGCATCTTATTATAGACGCGAATCCGAAAAGAGGTGTTGTATTATGTTGTGAACAGAATTAAGGGATATACATGCTCTCAGGGAAGAGTTTTTCAGAACTTAAAAGAAAGCTTCCAACCCTATGGACGCATTTGAAATTCATTGAGGTTGGAAAGAATTACATAGAAGAGCAGAAAGGGTATGATATTAACATTTAAAATCAAGCATAACCAAGATTTCTCTATTGAATTGAAGAAAGCAAAGCAGATTGCTGAGTTTGCGATAAAACACATACACTTTCTTCAAAAGATGTCAAACACTTTTGTCTTAAGAGCGTAAAACTGACAATACCTAATCAAGGTATTCACGTGGATAAAGAGAAGCGGGAAATATACATAACTTTCCTTGAAGCTAACGCTTTTATATAGCTTTAGAAATGACTTTGAGAAGATAAACCAGATTGAAATAGGTGATAAGTATGCCCATGTATCTGTATTAGTGTCGAATAAACCAGCAATTGAACCGACGGGGCACATTGTTGTGGCAGCCAATCCTAAAACAGGGAAGGTATGGAAGCTTGGTAAAAAAGGCGAACACATACACAGGAAATACAGGTTGGTGAAGAAGATAAAGAACAGGGAAAGCAGGATAATTAAGGACTTGAATCATAAGGTATCAAGGAAGATTGTAGAAATAGCTAAAGAACAGGATGCTGGGATAAAACTCGATGGCATAAGGAATAACAAGAAGCATACTAAGACCTTTAGTTATGGTCTGAACTCATGGTCTTTCTATCAGCTTGCGAAGTTCATGGAGTACAAGGCAAAGCTTTATGGTATTCCCATAACCTATGTTGAGAGCCTAGAAACACATCGAAAGGGTGTTCTAGGTGTGGAAGCATAGGGATTAGGGAAGGAAAATTGTTCAAGTGCCCAAGTTGCGGGCACGTTGACCACACCGACGTTAACGCTTCGTTCAATATAGCGTTACGACCTCCTTTAATGGAAGGTGTAGGTCAATTGCACGTAGACAGGGATGCGTGCAAGGGGAGCACTAATACCCCCGAAAGGGACTACTTTAAGAACGACAAAGACCCCAGAACCTCTGAGCTTTACCAAGGAGAGTGTGTCAGTTGCCCATACCAACCCCTTGTATCTGCTGGTAGAGCTTTCCCTCAGACCTAATAGATGGTGCAAACACCATTTCAACTTGGTGAAACTCCTTTATGTTTCGCGCACCACATATTCCAATAGCCGCTCTTAGCGCACCTGCAAGATTTTGAGAACCATCATCGACTTCGGCTGGCCCAAATATAAGTTGTTTTAGCATTGTTTTGACGCCAACGTGTATTCTTGTGCCGCGCGGCAAAAGAGGGTCAGGAGTTGCCATGCCCCAGTTGTAGCCTTTTGATGCTGATTCAGCTGCCGCAGCAAATGGGGACCCTAACATAACTGCATCAGCACCCGCCGCCATAGCCTTTGCAATGTCACCGCCAACCCTCATTCCACCATCAGTGATAACCGCTACGTACTTGCCTGTACGCCTGTAGTAATCGTCTCTCGCTCTTGCCACATCAAGAGTCGCTGTAATCTGGGGTACTCCAACACCAAGCACGTTTCTGGTTGTGCACGCAGCACCCGGTCCAACACCTACAAGTATTCCATCAATCCCACATTCCATAAGCTCTATCGCAGCTTGATAACTTACACAGTTCCCTACAACCACAGGGATTTTTGCTTTTTCACAAATTTCTTCAAATGAGACAACCTTCCCAGTCGGTGACACATGCCGCGCGGTTGTAACAGTACCTTGAACCACAAATAAATCCGCTCCTGCTTGTTGAGCAATATCAAGCCTTTGCAGCGCGCGTCCTGGAACTGTAGAAACGGCAATTTGCACGCCCTGTTTTTTTATCTCCTTTATTCTTTTTTCAATAAGTTCCTCTTTGACAGGCTCTTGGTAAGCCTGCCTCAACACGCTATTAACTTCGTCTTTCGATGCTTTACAAATTCGTTCTATTATTGATGCGGGATCTTCATATCTAGTATTTAGGCCGTCTAGGTTAAGTACAGCTAGTCCACCTAACTTACCGTATTGAACCGCAAAATTAACGTCAACGACACCATCCATCGCGGCTGCTAAGAATGGAACGTCTAAATGTAAACTGCCAATCTCGGTAGAAATATCAACAAGCGCTGGATCTATAGTTACGCTACCTGGGACCAAGGAGACTTCGTCAAAACTTAATGCCTGCCGAATAATCCGATTGGTCACGACCTGTTCGTTCTGAGTTCTAACTGCCATGTGTCCTCCTTAAACTTATAGAATCAGTCCAAGCACACCTACCTACGGCCTGATTGGGCCTCCGACACCAACACAGCCGTTCCTGCTAGTATATCTATGAAGGAAGTACAAAAGCTTGTGTTGGAACAAGGTATTTTTAATCAAAATTATACTCTGTAACGGGCAAAACATACCTTAATGGAGCTAAACCTAGCATACATACCGGGCATAACCAAAGAAGAAGTTGAAAAGCTAAACAAGCAAGGGATTTGGCATACTAACAAACTGCTACATTATGCGAGTATTCCTTTCGACAGGCAGCAACTCGCCAAAAGAACAGGAATATCACCAGGCAGGCTACTTGAGTTCGCAAGGTATGCAAGCCTTGTTGAAATATCAGGTATATATCCCTACTTAAAGTATCTACTGAGGATAGGTATATCCGGGCCCAAGGTATTAAGACGTAGTACCCCTGAAGAGCTCCTAGATAAACTGTCAAAGGTTATGCCAGCAAACCGTCTACCAAGTTACGGTGAAGTAGCCTACTGGATAAGCCAGGCTAGATGCATTGACATCTTGGAAGAAGAAGGAGAAGAACCTCCGGCATCACTTACCAGTCCGTCGGTATTGGACGTTTCAACGTAGTTTAAAGTGCTAGGCAATGATAGTAGGTATACCAAAGGAAAAAGATCCTCGTGAAAAAAGGGTTGCAATAGTACCTGAAAGCGCAAAAAAGCTAATTGGGTACAGGCTAAATGTGCTTGTAGAAGCAGGAGCAGCCGTCGAGGCTAGTCTTTCTGATGCAGACTACGAGCAGGTCGGCGCACAAATAGTCGACGCAAAAACCCTTTATTCTAAGTCGCAAATAATAATGAAGGTCCAAAAACCTTCGCAGGAAGAAATAGAACTAATGTCTCAAAATAGTTGCCTTATCTGTATGCTTCAGCCCTTTTCTAGCCCGCAGACAATAAAGGCACTGGCGCAAAAGGGTATTACTTCATTTAGTCTTGAGCTTATGCCCAGAATATCTAGAGCGCAGAGCATGGATATCCTCACATCAATGAGCACAGTTGCCGGTTACAAAGCAGTAATCCTTGCAGCGGATTACCTACCAAGATTTTTCCCTCTGCTTATGACAGCCGCAGGATCAATCACACCTGCGAGGGTATTCGTAATAGGTGCAGGCGTAGCAGGACTACAGGCCATAGCCACGGCAAAGCGGTTGGGCGCCGTTGTTCGCGCTTATGATACCCGACCTGTTGTTAAAGAACAAGTGGAAAGCCTAGGCGCAACATTTGTGGAAATAGAGCTGGGCGTACAAGAGGCTGAAACAGCCGGTGGGTACGCAAAGGCGTTATCTGAGGAAGTAGAACAAAAGGAACGAGAACTTGTCTCAGAAGAAGTTGCGCAGGCAGATGTAGTAATAACTACCGCGCAGGTGCCCGGTAAAAGAGCTCCTTTGCTTATAACAGAAAATGCTGTAATGAAGATGCGAGAGGGCTCAGTAATAGTAGATCTTGCAGCCGAAACCGGAGGGAACTGCGTACTGACTAAGCCTGGAGAAATCGTAAAAGTTGGACCCGCTACAATAATTGGGCTTATAAATCTTCCATCAACTATGCCATATCAATCTAGTCAATTGTTTTCAAGAAACCTTGTAAACTTTGCCGCCCTTATTGTCTCGTCTGGCGAGCTTAACATCAACTTGGACGACGAGATTATAAAAGGAACCCTTGTAACATACAATGGAGAAATAGTAAATCCGACTGTCAAACAGACCGTGGAGGGCATTTAATGAGTACAACCGAGCTAGTAGTAGGTGCATACATTTTTGTCCTTGCAGTCTTTTTAGGGTTTGTTCTAATAACTCGGGTCCCAACAACACTCCATACACCTCTTATGTCGGGTACTAATGCCATTCATGGCATAGTACTGGCTGGTGCAATACTTGTAGCGGCTGCCGCAAAAGGTACGCTTGGAACAGCTATTGCAATAGCTGCAGTTTTTCTTGGTACCCTAAACGTTGTTGGTGGATTCGTTGTCACAGATAGGATGCTTGAGATGTTCAGGCCAAAGAGGGATAAACAACAATGATTCTGCCACAGTCTGCTATAGAAATAGCCTATCTCTTTACCGGAGCAACGTTTATATTTGCTATTAGACGCTTATCTTCTCCTGCAACAGCATCCCAAGGTAACAGAATTGCAGCTTTTGGGATGCTTGTGGCCATAGTTTTCACATTTTTTAGCCTCAAAGTACTCAATTTACCCGAAATCCTAATTGCCATGCTTGTCGGAGCAATAGTGGGAGCAGTAGCAGCAAGAAAAGTTAGGATGACCGCTATGCCACAAATGGTAGCCCTTTTCAACGGCATGGGTGGCGGCGCTGCAGCGCTTATATCTGCGCAAGAATACAATTCGTACCTTACTCTGTCAAAACATATAAGCAGTGCTGAACTTACAACCATATTGTTAAGTACCCTTATTGGGTCCATAAGCTTCACTGGAAGCATGATTGCATTTGCCAAGCTTCAAGAAATTATGACAGGTAGGCCAATAACATATCCGGGACAGCATTTTGTAAATATGATAATTTTCGCAGTGATACTAGCTATGGGAGGTTACCTTTACACGTTTAGCACGCCAAACCTCGTCTGGTACGGTCTGTTTGGTGCGGCTGCAGGTTTATTTGGAATCCTAATGGTTATTCCCATAGGCGGGGCCGATATGCCTGTGGTCATATCGCTACTAAACTCATTTACAGGACTTGCTGCTGCAATTACAGGATTTGTGCTGGATAATTATGTGCTTATAATAGCCGGGGCTCTAGTTGGTGCTTCGGGTACCATACTGACAAGACTAATGAGTAAAGCGATGAATAGGTCTCTATTCAACATTATGTTCGGGGCTTTTGGAGCTAGAGTTGAACAAGTAGCTACTGACACAGCGGAAGGCAGAACTGTACGCTCGGGCACTCCAGAAGATGTAGCAACATTACTTGCTTTTTCCAGAAGCGTCATTATAGTGCCAGGCTATGGACTTGCTGTAGCTAGGGCACAACAAGAGCTCAAGGAGCTTGCTGATCTACTAGAACGAAGAGGTGTACAAGTACGCTATGCTATACACCCCGTTGCAGGAAGAATGCCCGGTCATATGAATGTATTGCTGGCCGAGGTAAATGTTCCATACAGCCAATTGTACGAGATGGATGATATCAATCCAGAATTTTCAAGAACAGATGTTGCGCTTGTGGTCGGCGCAAACGATGTAACAAACCCAGCTGCCAGAACCAAGAAGGATAGCCCGCTGTATGGAATGCCGATCTTAAACGTAGACCAAGCAGCTAACATAGTGGTTCTTAAGCGAAGCATGAACCCAGGCTTTGCTGGAATAGATAATGAACTCTTTTATAATCCAAAGACAATTATGCTTTTCGGCGACGCTAAAGATTCTTTATCAAAGCTGGTCGCGGAAATTAAACAAATTCAATAACATTTTGTTGACATTCCTTCTCTTCAGGCTAAGGCGTGCGGCCTCTCATTTGCCGCACGCTACTAAAGCCGTAGAATCGAGACCTAAAGGCGCCCGGCTCTCTTGTTAACGGGCGTAGAATTTGTTAACGATGCAGCCAACACGAACACTCCTCTTGTGTATATGCCTTATTCTGGCATAAAACTCACATAGTCAATTTCTGCGCCATGTATGTCATTAGCAAGCACACCTTCCCAAAGGCCAATATTGTTAATCTGCTGCCCGTTGCCATACACATGGAAATCTGTTCCCGGTATCCTGGCTTCTCGCTTCCTCCTCAATTGCCCGCCTGGCAGCAGGGCTTCTATCCCGACCACGAGCGTTTTGCATCTCCGTCCACTCCCGGCAACGGCCACCAGGGCCACACAGTTGAGCGCCGCTTCAGTCCGTATCCAGGATAAGGCCGCAGGCATCGCAGCAAAGTGGACGTTACCACAGCGGCAGGACATGGTTCATACACTGAGAACACAGCTTGCTGCTTGGATAAAAGGAATGCGCCTCGATCTGCCAAGACCTGTACCATGCTGTCTTGTAGACCCGATGCTGCCGCAGGCTCCACCAAGGCGGCATCAGCAAGCGTCCGGCTCAGGTGCTGGGTGCGTAGCAGCCACCCATCCGCAGGCCTCGCCAAAGCGACCGCGGGTTTGGGATGCGCTTCCTCGTGGAAAGCACAGCTAGGTACCTCACTCCACGAGACGTCGGCAAACCGGAGAGCCTTCGGCACGTGCTCCACCTCGCAGGTAAAGCTCACCTCCCGTCTCATGACACAGCGGCCCGCATAATGTGGGCCGTGCCAGCCACCAACGGCGTCAGCGGCTTCGAGTTATCACTTTTATCACTTCAGCAGGGCAATGCCACTGCCTTGCCCCGGCACGTGTGTGCAACCGCTCTTTAACAAGCGCCACCCCAGTTGAAGACAAAGCGTCAGCACGGCCCAACGTGAGACGCTAGCGCCCACTCAAAACGGGAGACCCAGGGCAAGCCTTAAGGCTTGAAACGTCTTCATGCGGAATCTTTGTCCGCCGCAAACGCCGCCAGCCGCACCACCTGTTAGTCAAGGTCAGGCCGCTGGTCCGCAAGAGATCCCCGGGCGTGTAGCACAATTCCAGCCTCTTGCGACTCCGACACGTCCAGATGGGATAGTGCCCCGTGGCAGTTGCCAGGTGGAAACAGCTAACCACCCCTTCCGCCACCACAGCCACGCGCTCTTATAGAAGATCACGTTGGCGCACGCCTAGTCTCAGAGCTTCCTACGCATAGACTACGTCACAGGTGTTTGTCCACAAAACCCCTTAACAGTTGCGAACTCTTACGGCCATAAACGTCTTAAGTTAAGTCGTGCCAAGGTAACTATAAAAGCCGTTAACCCATATTGTTAAAAGATACCCCATAAGCCCCAAAAGCTTCTGCCAAAGCAGTCTAGATCAGCTTAGCCTTTCCACCGCCGTATACTAAAGAACAGCCATGAGTTAGGTGTTCATGCCTTTAATAAACGCCCACTGCCAGTACCTTAAGACACAACACAACATGATTCCGAGAGCAACATACTACGTTTTAGCTAATATTCGACCCTCGAGCCATTACTTACCTTAGATAATGTTCAGCATTACAACGCCATACAGAGGGTAGCTTATCCACAGGATTTAACTACAGGGCCTTGAACTGAAGGATTTTTGGTCATTTAATTTTCCTTTAACCTTTATCACTGCCTTCCTTTTACATACTTATCCTTGAAAAGATGAGTATTCGGGCTTGAATTAGGAGGGTTCATATGGAAAGTAGTACGCCACCCAAACAAATCTCGGCAAGCGAGTATCTTAACTCTTCGAGGTTAGGGCTCTCTCATATTAAAGCAATGTTTATCGCTGGGATGGGATTCTTCACCGATGCTTACGATCTGTTCATAATAGGGGTCGCTTTAGCACTGATAAAGACCGAGTATCATCCCTCGACGCTTCTTGTCAGCATCTTGAGCTCCACAACTCTGTTATCCACCTTTATCGGTGCGCTCTTATTTGGGCGACTAGCAGACGCACTTGGAAGAAAGACTATGTATGGTGTTGAAGCTACCATCATGGCAGTAGCAGCATTGCTTTCCGCATTTTCTCCCAACCTTATTTGGCTTATAGGATTCAGATTTCTTCTTGGTATTGGAATCGGTGGCGACTACCCTGTGTCTTCTGTAATAATGAGTGAGTTTGCCAATGTTAAAGATAGGGGCAAACTTGTAAGCATGGTGTTTTCTATGCAAGCTTTAGGTCTTGTAACTGGTCCTATAATCGCACTTATATTACTTAGCACCGGCTTAAGCCACGACATTGTCTGGAGGCTACTACTAGGACTTGGCGCAATACCTGCTGCAGCTGTCATATATGTAAGACGAAAAATCCCTGAATCCCCAAGGTACCTAGAGAAAGTAAAAGGTGATGTAAATGCCGCAGCGCAAGCTGTCAGCCAATTTGCAGGTGGAGTAGCAACACAAATAACCCCAACCAATGCTAAAAGAGTTAATGCCTCCCTTAAGCCATATTGGCTCACGTTAGTGGGAACTGCTGGAACCTGGTTCTTAGTGGACTATGGATTTTATGGCAACTCGATATTATCTCCGGTTATTTTAAAAGATATAGCAAAATCAGCGTCTCTTGAGGCAACAACCCTTTGGACAATGCTTATCTTCTTATTTGCTGCACTGCCCGGGTACGTAGCAGCATTCCTGACCATCGATAAGATAGGTCACAAAACATTACAGCTTATCGGATTTACCGTTATGGCAGTAGCGTTCGCGACAATTGGATTCGTACCTGGTATTACCTCAGCTCTCATTCCATTCGTTACGCTCTACGCTATCAGCTATTTCTTTACTGAATTCGGTCCCAACACTACCACGTTTGTGATGCCGACTGAGGTTTTCCCAGTTAACCGACGTACAACCGCCCACGGTATTTCCGCTGCTGTAGGAAAACTTGGGGCCTTTTTCGGTACATTTATACTGCCTATACTGATAGACAAGTTTCACCTATCAGGAGCACTTACAATAACCGCATTTGTTTGCTTGCTTGGCATGTTCCTTACTCTAGTTCTGCCTGAGCCGGCAGGAAAGTCTGTTGAGGATGTGTCCAAAGAAGACTTACATGCAGTTTCGGGTCCAACAGCTTTCCTGCACGAATCAAGAAGCTAGGATCCTTTCAACTGCTCGAAACTTTCCAAAAGAGCTGGGCTGTAGTCCAGCTCTTTTTGTTTATTCTTTACTTTAAAACCGTGCCGTCTTTGGTTAATCTATTTATATAAAGTAGCTCTGCCAAATCACTAAGGCGAGGTGCTAGCATGGATACACCAGCAGAAAACCTTGTGCTAAAAGACTTAAAAGATGGCGTACTCACTATAACATTGAATCAGCCTGAAAAGCGAAATCCGCTTTCTGAAGCAATGCTAAATGAACTAATAAAGGCATTTAACTTTGCAAAATCCAATCAAGAAACCAAGGTTGTTGTTCTTACCGGTGCAGGCGACAAAGCGTTTTGCGCTGGCGCGGATCTGTCATCTTTTGATCCCAATCAATCTGAGCTTGAGCGACATTTGGCACGTTCTACGTTTGTGGAACTCTTCTTGCTTATGGCAAACTTGGGAAAGCCCATAATAGGTAGGATAAACGGGCACGCACTAGCTGGTGGACTAGGACTTGCTGTATCGTGCGATATACTCGTAGCTGCCGAACATGCTACATTTGGTACGCCTGAAATAAAATTAGGCCTTTGGCCAATGATGATCCAGGCAATACTTGTACGAAATCTGCCAAGGAAAGCCCTTATGGAAATGATACTTTTAGGGGAAAGGATTTCGGCAGAGCAAGCAAAGGCCATTGGTCTTGTAAATTATGTGGTACCATATGAACATCTTGATGCTAAGGTAAATGAAGTCGCCAGCAAACTTAGCAAGTACTCGCCTCTTATAATGATGCTTGGCCGCCAAAGCTTTTACAACACTCAAGATATGACGTTTGAACAAGCTCTCAGGTATCTACAGGACCAACTATCATTTGTTTCAATGTCCGAAGATGCAAAAGAGGGCATAATTGCATTTTTTGAAAAGCGGGAACCACACTTTAAAGGAAAATGAAAGACCTAAAAGTCCATATTGTAGAGGTTGGACCCCGAGATGGGCTCCAAAACTGGGGCTCTACTGTGCAAACGCAAAACAAAGTCAATATGATTATGCGGCTTTATGCAACAGGACTTGAACGGGTCGAGATAACCTCGTTTGTCCATCCTAAATGGGTACCCCAACTCTCGGATGCCGAACAAGTGTGTGCCATGTTACCAGCTGAACTGGTTGAAAAATCTAGAGCCTTAGTCCCCAACCAAAAGGGCTACGAGCGGGCTGTCCGCTCTGGCATTCGAAACGTGATAGTAAATATAGGAGCAACAGAAGCGTTTAACGAAAAAAATCTTAATGCCACCATTTCAGACACACTTAAAGAAATTGAAAGTATCTGCCAAAGGGCGGTAGGTGATAATGTCAAGGTTGATGCAAGTATAAGTGTGTCATTTGGCTGCCCATACTCGGGCAAAGTTGAGCCTGACAAGCCCGTAGAGCTCGCCAGGCGGTGTGTAGAACTAGGATGCTCTGAGGTGTCATTTGGCGACACGGTAGGGTATGCAAATCCAAAATCGGTTAGTGCTTTATTAGAGCTTGCGTTAAAGCATATACACGTGCCGATCTTTATGCACTTCCATGATACTCGAGGGCTCGCACTTGCCAATACGGTTATTGCTTTGGAATATGGCATAAGGGGATTCGAAGGTTCGGTTGGCGGAATAGGTGGCTGTCCTTTTGCACCTGGAGCTACGGGAAATGTAGCTACCGAAGATCTCATATACATGCTCCATGTTATGGGATATCAAACCAGCTGTGATCTTGATTCACTGGTTATGGCAGCAAGAGAACTTTCAGGCATGCTTGGGTCGGATCTTCCTGGTAAGGTCCATAAGGCAGGGATAGTAATTGTCTGATTCACAAAGCGCTTATACGAAGGACCTTCTTCGTCGCTATGCAGAGTTACGTGAAAAAGCCCTAAAAGGCAATATTGCATACATACCAAAGCTAAGATCTCAGAATAAACTTACTGCAAGAGAGCGGCTAGATCTTCTTTTAGACAAAAATTCTTTTATTGAAGATGGCCTATTTGCAAACATCCACGCCGAAGGTCTTCCTGCTGATGGTGTGGTCACGGGGGTAGGAACCATAGATGGACGGCCGGTTTGCGTTATGGCAAATGACCCAACTGTTAAGGCTGGTTCTTGGGGAGCACTCACTGTCGAAAAAATAATCCGAATCCAAGAAAAAGCAATGAACATGCTCTGCCCTATTATTTACCTTGTTGATTCGGCTGGCGCGCGTATAACAGATCAACTAGAAATGTTCCCAGGACGGCGGCACGCGGGCAGGATCTTTTACAACGAGGTTCACCTTTCAGGCAAGGTGCCGCAGGTTTGTCTTCTACTTGGCCCTTCTGCTGCAGGTGGTGCTTATATACCAGCTTTTTGCGATGTTGTTTTTATGGTTAGAAACAATGCATCGATGTATCTCGGGTCCCCTAGAATGGCTGAGATGGTAACTGGAGAAAAGGTAAGCTTGGAAGAAATGGGGGGCGCCGTAATGCATTGCACAATTTCCGGATGTGGCGATTTCCTCGTTGAAAACGACCAAGAAGCAATAGACCAAGCCAAAGTATATTTATCGTTTTTTCCTCAGAACTATAGCATGCTACCGCCACCCACAAGTGCAAGGGCTCCCAGTCTGGATAACGATCAGCTAGAAAGCATCATACCGCCATCGCCATCCCAGGGATACGATATGAAAACAATTATTGCCGCCATAGTCGACAAAGACAGTTTTTTTGAAATTAAAAAGCTTTATGCAAGAGAAGTCATAACTGGTCTTGGGAGAATAAATGGATTACCCGTAGGCATTATAGCGAACCAACCCATGTACAAGGGAGGAGTTCTATTTGTCGATAGCTCAGACAAAGTTGCTAGATTTATATGGCTGTGTAATGCCTTCAACATACCTCTTGTGTTTCTTGCTGATGTGCCTGGATTCATGATAGGAAGCAGTGTCGAACGCCAAGGCATTATACGCCATGGTGCAAAACTAATAAGTGCCGTTGCTGAAGCTCGTGTTCCGAAAATATCGGTTATTGTCCGAAAAGCATACGGAGCAGGACTATACGCAATGGCAGGTCCTGCTTATGATCCTGCCTACACTATAGCGCTGCCAACAGCCGAAATAGCAGTAATGGGTCCGCAGCCTGCTGTAAATGCAGTTTTCTATAACAAACTTATGGAAATGGATGAAGAACTGCGAGAAGCTGAGCGAAAAAGACTTGAGGAAGAATATCGTCAAGCAATAGACATATACAAGCTTGCAGATAGGCTCATCGTAGACGATGTAGTGCCATTATCTGACCTGCGCAAAACACTCGAAAAACGCTTAAGCTACTTAAGACAAACACAAATGCCACACAGTACGCCACCACACCCTGTGTTTCCTGTCTAAGCTACCAGGCTAGAAAATATTGCAATGTCTGCAACAGGGCCTACGATGGCAAGGTGAAACTTATTGGAAAAGATCCTATTTGCCACGCGCCTTATATCTTGAGCAGTTATGCTTTCTATGCGAGAGACTATTTCTTCAATTGTCTTGATACGTCCTTCTGCGAGCAATTGCTGACCATACCAGCTTCCTATCGCACTTGTAGTTTCAAGTCCTAGTAAAAACCTTCCCTTTACATACTCTTTCGCTCTACCTAGCTCTAAATCCGGTACATCTTTTAGGCAGAAATCTTTTATAATCTCCAGGGAATATTGAACCGCTTCAACGGCTTTCGATGGGTCAACACCTGCGTAAACTGCAAAATAACCTGAATCTTTTTGCTTCGCAGAAAAACTGTGAATATCATATGCTAGGCCTTTTTCCTCACGAATAGTTTGGAAAAGGCGCGAGCTCATTCCCTCTCCAATCACGGCATTAAGTACATCAAGCACATAGCGATCTTCATCCAGATAGGAAATGCCGCGACACCCAAGGCATATATGTGCCTGCTCAATATTCTTCTCAATAACCTTTACCGCTTCACCTTCTGGCGTATTGTCTGCAGGCTCAAAAGAAATAGGCTTGGCTTCACTCAGTGCCCCCAATGAGGATTTGAAAAGCCTAACACAACTATCAACATCATCCACGCGTCCGGCAACACTTACAACAAGATTTGGCTTGGTATACGCGCTTGCAACATAATCCAATATATCTTCTCTTGTTATCTTGCTCAAAGACTCAAGACTCCCTCCAATATCACGGCCAAGCGGGTGATTCGGCCAGATTAGCTCCTCAAAAGCGTTCTGCACCTGCTCCTGCGGTAGGTCATGATACATCTTGATTTCTTCCATTATTACCAACCGCTCTCGCTCTATATCTTCAGGCGAAAACTTGGAATGAAGAATCATGTCTGACAGCACATCTACAGCCACTTCTAACTTGTCAAATGGGACCTTCATCCAGTAAACGGTCATTTCTTTATCGGTAGAAGCGTTCATCGCACCACCAACACCTTCTATTTTTTCTGCAATGTCTTTCGCCGTGGGATACTTCTTACTCCCCTTAAAAAGCAGGTGCTCAATAAAATGCGAAATACCGTTTATTCTAGAACTTTCATATCGTGAGCCAACACCAAAAAGCGCCAGCACGGTAACAGACGGACGGTCTAACATTGGCGTTACAACCATACGCCATCCGCTCTCGAGATTAAATATCTTAAACCCCCTAGACATAACGGTCATTGTGCTGTCTCCCCAAATATAGTTTGTAAAACGTGAAACATTAGCTAAATCAAAATTCCTCGCTCTTCCTGCGCGGTTCAACTACAACCCGCCTTTCCGGCTCTTCGCCTATGCTGGTTGTAACAACATCAGGATCCCCCTCTAAAGCCAAATGAATGCTTCTTCGCTCAAATGAAGGCATCGGATCAAGAATAATCGGGTCACCTGTTCTTTTTACCTGTTCTGCCGCTCTAAATGCAATCTCTCTCGCCCTTTGTTCACGTCGCTTGCGATAACCATCAACGTCTACCACTACCTGCCTTTCATCCTTAATCAGGGCTTGACACATAACATTTACGACCTGTTGAAAGTATTTAAGACTAAAACCCTGCTTGCCTATCAAAAATCCAAGCCGTTCCCCGGTTATGTCAAGTATTATTGGGTCTTCATCACTTCTAATATCTACTTTTGGACTACACCCCATATACGCAAACATCCCAGCAACCAAATCTCTAACTTTGGCAGCTGTTTCAGGATCGCTTCCGGGCGACTTTCTCGTAGCCCGCACTATTACTCGCATACTATTTTGCGCAACAACCTTTATGTCCACATTTTCCCGCGGTTGTCCGAGCTTTGCTAAGGCAGCCTCAACCGCCTCATCAAATGTTTTACCTCTTCCCAACGCAGATCTCATGTTTCCCTCCTTGCTAAACGTAAACCTCCCCAACCGGTTGCAAAGTACTGCTGCCCAATAGTTACTAAGTTGGATACAACCCAGTATAAACCCAGACCAGCTGGCATTATATACGCAAAATATAAGATTATAAGAGGCATCATAAACTGCATACTTTGGGTCATCTGTTGCTGTTGCCTTTCCTGCTCAGTAGCATCAGGAGGCAAAGGTTGCTGCATCATCTTGGTCTGAATATATGTTGTAAGGGCAGCCAATATTGGTATAACTATATAAGCTGGTACCGGTATAAAAGGTATACTAGCGCTCAACAAATGCTGCGCTGCGGACTGGTTCAAATTAGGTATCCACAAGAACCTAGCGCTCTTTATGTGTATAGTGCTCCCGGCTACTGAGAGAACATTATGAGAGTGTGCGATCCCAAAGAGTAGATAATATAAAGCAACTAATACCGGAAATTGAGCAATAGCAGGTAAACACCCGGACATTGCCGAAAATGGACTTACGCCATACTCCTTATAAAGCTTTAAAGTCTCCTCCTGAATTTTTTGGGGATTACCCTTATGCTTTTTGCGAATTTTTGCTATCTCTGGAGCAAGCTTTCTCGACTGCTCAAGACTTCGCTTAGTCGCTTGTATCTGATAATGATAAAGAGGCCACAATATAGTTTTAACGATAATAGTTATTGCAATAATAGCAAGCCCGTACGCCCCTATGGCTCTGAACACGGCTACCGACTCCAATGCTGCGTATATATGCAATAGCCCCCAGCCTATAGATACACCGAATATAAGCCACCAAAGATTCTTTATAGGAGCAAGCGGGCTAAAAAATTGCTGTATCGAGGACGCACCTACAACAACACCTGGCAAACCAAATCGTGTTATAAACCCAAGAAACGAAAACACATCTCACCAACTCCTTATGAGAGCAAACTGTTTAAGGCACAGGATCATAGCCGCCCGGATGGAATGGATGACACCTAGCTAGTCGCTTTGCGCCAATCCACAACCCTCTAACTACACCATACTTTTGAACCGCCTGATATGTATAAACAGAGCAGGTTGGATAATACCTGCATTGGGCCCCTAAGGCTGTCATAAGAGGAGAACCAATAATCTTATAAGCCCATAAACATAAAAGCACTAGTCTACGGAACCAACTTCTTTCCATTTTTTGCCAGCTTTATCAATACGGTGTCTATTTCCGCTAAAATATCTTCAAAAGGTGCGTTCAGCCCTTCTGATTTCCCTATCAATACAAAATCATACCCCTTTTGCGTTAGTAGCTTGCGAGCTGCATGTCGCAGCCTCCGCTTTAACCGGTTACGGTTGGCCGCCCCCTTAAGCCTTTTTACACACACAACTGCTAAACGCGAATGCACTAAGTCGTTGTGGTTAGCAAACACTATCATAAACTTTCCGTAGTGAATCGGCTTTTGCGACAACAGCGCTTTTATTATTCTAGAATCCTTTAGCCTACTGGAGCCGCCAAAAGACGGCAACATTGCTTGACCTGCCTATATAGGCACCAGTCGCCACCTGCCCTTACGGCGTCGTGCCTTTAGAACTCTTCTGCCACCCGGAGTCACCATACGCCGTAAGAACCCATGAACCCTGCGTCGGTGCAGTTTTTTAGGCTGATATGTTCTCTTCAGCTTGCGTTCCTCCTTTATCTCAAACTTACCCTGTCAATGTAATTATACAAACGAATCAACACTCAGGCGCCAAATGTAAATTTTTGATCGATTCTAAAGTTTTTAAGGTATTTTTTCCAGTAGCTCAGTACATATCCATGCACAAAGTGATAGACATTTTATATACAAAGTTATAAGAACTCAATACGGATATATCCGCCTTAACAAACAAACTTTCTCTTTGTTGGCATAAGTCGAGTTTGCTAGAATGCTCTAGCGCAAGCTAGACATGCTGCTTACGTCAAAGAAAAAGACTTGCCAAGTAGTAGCTATTTTCCACATGTTTTCCACATGATGTGGATAATTCTAAGGAGTATGCGAAAAGGGAAGCTGTAGTGGATGTGGACAAAAAGCGTTCTTGGATTATAAGTGCTGTTCACATGTTTTCCACATGTGTGGATAACTAAAATGGCAGCTCAGAAAGATATAACTGGCAAACTTGCTGTTTATACAACGTTAACTCGACCGCCTAAAGTAGAGCAAGTTCAGTCTGGCTCCTCGGTCGAGTTTATAGCTGCTATGACTAAAGCAGTGTACAGCGCGGTGTCTACCCTTGGTGGTAATATGCCGCTTTTGCCATTGCGCGAGATCATAGAAAATCTCATTCACGCCGACTTTACTTGTGCGACTGTAACCATACTGGACGCTGGAAATCAGGTAGTTGTGAGCGACCAAGGTAAAGGCATTCCAGACAAGCAAAGGGCGCTTATGCCGGGCTTTACAACCGCCACTGAGGAAATGAGACGCGTCATAAAAGGTGTCGGCTCAGGACTCTGGACTGCAAAAAATGCCCTTGCATGTATTGGGGGCGAGCTTCTGATAGAAGACAACCTGGATGGAGGTACTGTGGTAACCCTTAGATGTCCTGCACCACTTGCAGAAGATACCCCAAGTCTGGATCTTGCACCGACATATTCGGTATCTGACCAGGCAAAGAAAATCCTATTGTTACTTGCAGAGCTAGGTGGCGCCTCAGAACAGACTATAGCTCGAGAACTGAGAATCTCTCCCGATGAGGCAAATCTTGAAATGTGCTATCTAAAAGCCAAAAGTCTTTTATCTAGACAGGGAGAAAATCTTGTTCTAACTCAGTCTGGACTGAAATTCTTAGACAAAATATTTTCTGAGTAGAAACCTATGGTAAACAAGACGCAAGAATTGTGGCAGGACGTGCAATCTATACTAAAAGAAAAACTAGGCGATCATGCCTTTAGAACATGGCTCAAAACTACTCGCCTTTCACATCTAGAAGACGGCAAAGCCGTGCTTAGCGTGTCTTCCAATCTCGCACGAGATTGGATTATAGAACGTTACAGCTCTATAATTGCTGGAGCAATAAAACAAGTTAGCGGCTGCGATGTGCAATTAGAAGTTGAGGTTAGTAAGCAAAGTATTGATGAACAACCTATTGCACCAAATAGCACGTCTGTCGGTTTTAGGTCAAATACTACATCTTCCAGTATAGAATCTAATTTAAATCCGCGTTTTACGTTTAGCACGTTTGTTGTAGGCAATAATTCTAGATTTGCCCACGCTGCATGCAAAGCGGTAGCAGAAAAACCGGGTAAAGCATATAATCCTCTGTTTATATATAGTGGTGTCGGACTGGGTAAAACCCATCTTATGCATGCAATAGGTCATGAGATTGTGTCAAGGTATAATGACAAAAAAGTTCTATACATAACAGCTGAGCAATTCATGAATGAAGTTGTGCTATCTATCCAGCGAGCACAAACTCAGGCTTTACGTTCCAAGTTCAGAGGCCTTGACGTATTGCTAATAGATGATATAGAGTTTCTTGGAGGGAAAGATCGCACTAAAGAAGAGTTCTTCCATACCTTCAATGCTCTTCATGATATAGACAAGCAGATAGTTTTAACCTCAGATAGACCTCCTAAGGAAATTCCTCTGATAGAAGACAGACTACGCTCACGATTTGAATGGGGCCTGACTGTTGAAATAAAGCCGCCAGATTTTGAAACTCGGCTAGCAATACTACACGCTAAAGTTGCTGCGGAACACATCGATATTTCTAATGATGTTTTGCGCTTAATGGCCTCTAGCATTTCCAGCAATATAAGGGAGTTGGAAGGTGCACTTAGAAGGATAATTGCATACTCACTTATGTCGGGAGAAAAAGTCACAACAGACATAGCACAAAGTCTTATTTCTGATATGGTTTCAAAAAGGGTACAGAAATCAATACATGCGGATGACATAATTAAAGCGGTTGCATCTTATTTCGGTGTGGCTCCAAGTGAGCTTAAAGGGGTAACTAGACACAAGCAAGTAGTTACCGCAAGACACGTAGCAATGTATCTTATTCGCGAGTACACTGGTGTATCATTACCTCATCTAGGTAAGCTGTTTGGTGGTAAAGATCACACAACAGTAATCCATGCTATAGAGAAAGTCAAGCAACAAATGGACAAGGACAACGATATAAGAAATGCAATTGACAACTTACGAAAACATCTTGAAAATAATGTGTAGATTTTCTGTTGAAAAGTCAATAGCGTATGTGGACTACTTACAATAAGACAAATGTTTTCACCCGCATGTAAGGATTTTTCAACAGAGTATACCCAACTTATTCTTGAGAAACACCCAATACAATTGTTTTTGATAGGGTTAAGTATTCAACAGCTGTACTTCTACTACTGGATAAACAATAAAAAGATTTAAATGAATAGTATTAAAGTGGAGGAAGAAATAAGCAATGAAACTTAAATGCTCAACAAAACAGCTGTCAAGCGCACTGCACACCGTAAGTCGAGCTGTTTCTATGCACACAACACTACCGGTACTTAACAACGTATTGCTACAGGCTGAGGATAGCCAACTGAAACTTAGCGCTACCAATCTTGAGATGTCCATAACCAAAGAGATTTCGTGCGAAGTACGGATGCAAGGGAACACAACAGCTCCTGCACAGCTGTTGACTGAATTTGTGTCAGCACTACCTACTGATGAACTCGAGCTAGAACTAGATACAGACAACCAAATAATGCATGCTTTCAGTGAAGGATATGATACTCATATACATTGCATAGAGAGTTCAGAATTTCCGGATCTAAATGAAATTCCTATTGAGTCTGTTTGCCAGGTCTCTGCAAACGCTTTGTTCGACGCTATTAACAAGGTGCTAATTGCTGTGGCATCGGACGATCCTAGACCAGTGCTTATGGGGGTTCTTTTTAACTTCGCAGAAGAAAAGCTTGTCTTGGCTGCGTCTGACAGCCACCGCTTAGCGCAAAGCATTGTTAATGTTGAAAACAACACTACATCTACAACATTGATAGTTCCAGGTAAAACACTAGTAGAGGTGCCGCGTGCCTTGCGTGGCGAAGATGAAACTGTAAATATTGCTTTTTCGCAAGAACGCCGGCTTATTGCTTTTACATCTGGTTCGACTTGTGTTAGATCCAGACTAATTGAAGGGGTTTATCCAAACTATGAAAAGCTGATACCATCTTCGTTTACAGCAAAAGTACTCGTAGAGCGCAAAAACTTAGAGCGTTCACTAAAGATCGTTTCTTTGTTTGCAAAAGACAAGCATGTTGTCAGGATAAAAACTAAACCAGGGAAAGTAATACTTAGTGCCATAACTAATGAAATTGGTGACAGCACAGCAGAGATACCGGCACAAGTCGATGGGGAGGAGCTTATTATCGGGTTTAATGCCAAATATCTACTCGACATGCTAAGTGCTGTAGAGGAAGACAAGGTATATCTTGGACTTGTTGAGGGAGAAAATCCCTCATGTATGTGGCCATACGACCATAAGGATTATATATACATACTCATGCCAGTTAGATTGACTGTATAAGTAGGTTCTTGCGAATAACAAGGTTACAACTCTCCTGGTTTAGAAACTACGAGTATGTAGATATAACGCCAGTGCCAGGAGTTAATCTGTTTTTGGGTGAGAACGGGGTAGGTAAATCAAACCTTTTGGAAGCCATAGCATTTTTTGGAAACTTTAGCTCCCCAAGAACAAGTGACACCAACGCATTGGTGCAGGCTAATAAACCCAAGTGTAGGATAATGGCAACATACCTATCAAATGGTCAAGAAGAACAAATAGCTGTTGAAATTGTGGTTATGCCAAAAAGGGAAACAAGGGTGTTAGTCAATAGTATACCTAGTGCTCAATATAAAGCACACGGGCACATGAAGATAATAGGGTTTTGGCCGAGTGATTTAGAAATAGTTTCCGATGGGCAGGAAAAGAGAAGAGCACTTATAGACGAGGTTACTTATCAGATCGACTTTACGCATAGCAAAACGTTATATCAATACCGACATTTGTTAAGACAGCGCAATGCATTGCTTAGACAAATATCGAGCGGAAGAGCTGATAAAAACCTGCTAAAATATTGGGACGGTAAATTAATCGAATTGGCCTCTTTAGTGCAATATAAACGCAAAGCTACCATACATCGGCTCATTGAAATTTTTAATGAAATAATTCCGCAGCTGGATGAAAGATTATCAAAGGTATCTATCGTATATCGCATGAACATAGTGGATAGTAGAGCATTACAAGACTCAATAGCTCGGGATCTTGCACTAGGCTATACCACAGTAGGGCCACATAGAGATACTGTAGGATTAGAATTGGACAGGCAAGATGTCAAAGACGTGGCTTCAACAGGACAAAAGAAAACTATAGCACTAGCTTTGCGGCTGAGCCAAATGAGGTTGGTACGTAATATCTCAGGTGATGAACCAATATTGGTTGCAGATGATATTTTCTCGGATTTAGATGAAGCACATAAAAAGACTGTAACACTCGCCATTTCAGCAGCCGAACAGGCGTTTATAAGTAGTATAGAGCGCCCAAAGTGGCTAAAAGTTGACTTATCATGGAAGATATCCAACGGGAGGATCTATAGAGAATAGTGGACAATATTTCGATTGTGCTACGTAACCTCATAAGAAAACACAAAGAAGATGATGTCCAAAGTGCGTATATTGAATCTGTGTTGCGGGAGCATTTCGGTGCAATTGGCCCTGTTTTATCGGTTGATTGGCGAGGAACAACGGTGTATGCAAGTTGTACTAGTCCTGTTCTAGCACACGAAATTAAGTTGCGTGAAAAAGATATTCTCGGGTCAATCAATAGTCATCTAGGCCAAATGAAGTTTCAAAAGATAGTCTGTACAATTGGACCTTTACGTAATGGATCCAAACGAATTAAATGAACAGCAGCTAAATGTTGTTCAAAGCACCTGGCCCATAATAAGGCTCAATGCATGTGCAGGTGCGGGAAAAACTAAGGTTTTGGTACATAAGTTTGTTCACCTTGTAGAACAAGGCTTTAAGCCAGAGACTATATTGGCAATTACATTTACAGAAAAAGCTGCCCAACAGCTAGAACAGGAAATTGGCAAATATTGTGATCTTCCATATGGAAATGCCTGGATTATGACTTTTCATTCTTTTGCATTGAGTTTGATGCGGAAATTTGGTCATCTCAAAGGCTTTTCTCCTGGTGTTAGGATAGCGCTTGAAGTAGAAAAGTACTCAATGTTGCGTGATTCCATTTTGAAAAGTGTTGCGCAAGATAGTATGGCACCATTTTCTCTGAGTCAGCAAATAAGCATCTTTGGAACGCTCATGGACAGATATAACCAAGAATACATTGATCAAAGCAAATACCATGAATGGCTGCTACAAAATGTTGAAAACCCGTACTATCAGTTCTATTTACAGTTGCCTCCGTTAATTGATACATATGTGGAACTATGTCGTAAAAAGGGGGCAGTGGACTTTGAAACGGCTATGAAAATAGCCACAGACTTAGTTGTTTCTGACAGACGAGTTAGAAATGATCTTAAGTCAAAGTTCAATTATGTATTGGTTGATGAATATCAAGATTGTAATAAAGTGCAGGAGATTTTGGTCAAGGAATTAGCAGAGTTGACAGGCCATTTAATGATAGTTGGGGATGAAGATCAGGCCATATACACGTTTAGAGGATCTGGCCGAAATACAATGCAGAGGTCACTGACGCTCTTAAGCGGGGTAAAGACGTTTCAGCTGGAAGTTAACTATCGTTGCGCAAGGAGTATCATAGATGCAGCCGCGTGTGTCATTCAAAAGGCAAAGAACCGAGAACACAAGGAGCTAAGGTCCGGAAGTACTGAACGGGGCATGGTAGTGGTAGTTAATGCGCCTGACAAATTTACTGAAATGCAATTTATTGCCCAAAAGATCTATGAATTAAAGAACAGCGGGCGTCCATTGTCAGATATAGCCCTATTGTTTAGAACAAACAACATACTTGAAGAATATGTAAAAGCGCTTCAGAGGTGCCGCATTCCGTATAGGCTCGTTGGCATGCGTGGTTTTTTTAGCATGCCAGAAGTGAGGGATGTGCTTGCTATGTTGAGGCTTACTGTTGATCCAGATGACTGGACAGCTCTGACAAGAGTACTTAACCTTAGATGGCTAGAAGTAGGTGAAGAACAGGTTGCTAGATTTTTACAGCTGAGAGAAGCTTCATACCCTAAAACCGCTTTGGAAGCAGCGCTTGACAGTGAGATAACGCAGGTGAAGCCAATCATCGAAGCTATAAAGCATTGCATTAAGATTTCGCTAGCAGAGGACTGCAGTGTAGTTTTTTGGGAACTCATGGAAAAAACAAGATATCTGGGCGTGATTAATTATAAGAGCGATGTAGAAAGGAAACAGATTAGTGCTAATATTGGCAAGCTATATGATATAATCGACGAGTTTGTGCATAGTGTTGAAGATGGATCAACACGTGCCTTCTTGCAGTATGTTGAGTTCGCGCAGCTTGCCGGAGTAAGGGAAGAGGTAGCTGATATTGAGGATGCTCCGGAAGCTGTATGGGCAATGACTGTGCACCAGGCAAAGGGGCTTGAGTTTCCAGTAGTCATCATGCCATCTTTGGTTGATGGTCGATTTCCACAAAAGGATAAGGCTACATCAGCTGTAGATTTGCCGTATGAGCTTACGGATGACCAAGAGCCCGAAAGCTTGTTGGAGGAGGAGCGAAGGCTATTTTATGTAGCGTGCACGCGTGCATGCGAAGAGCTTTATCTGACATGGGCAAAAAAGCAGACAGAATCGCGTACATGGCAGAGGTCGCGATTTGTGGATGATGTGGTGGAAAGTGGAGCGGCAAGGGAGTTAACGCTAAGTTTTTTAGACCTACAGGAGATTATCGATGCCAGAGTTAAGGATGAGGAGAAAATAAAAGACATCCGTAAACCTCTTGCAACAAGTAATTTGAGTAGAACTATAACTTATTCGCGGCTGAGCACTTATGAGGTTTGCCCAAAGCAGTACATGTTCAAGTATGTTTACGGTCTTCCTGAAAAGGCTAGTGAGGAAGAACAGCTTGGCACTGTGACTCATGCCGCACTGGAGTATATAGCAAGACTTATATTATCTGGGAACTCGATTGACGATATAAGTACAGAAGATGTGATTTCAAGCGTTTTGGCGAGGGTCGGGACGCCAAGGATACTCAAAAGTAACTGGATGGCACCTCGCGTAGCAAAGGCTATCAACTGGTGCAAGGAGGCAGGGATTTTTGAAGGTAACATTCTCGAAGTTGAAAAAGACGTTGCATGTGAAGTAAACGGTGCCCAAGTACGTGCACGAGTTGACCGCATCGATGAGCTACCTAATGGTCATGTGATAATTGACTACAAGACTGGGAAAAGACCTAAAAGATCGCAATCTCATAGAGATCAGATACAGATTTATGCCATGTGCTTGGTTAATCTGGGCTATAATCCGGTAGAAGGACGAATCATATATGTTGATGCTGGCGAAGTTGATACAGTTGAGGTTGAGTCTATTCCTGATCCAAAGCTTTTGATGAAAATAAACGAGGTGTGGAACGGAGTCCGTAATGGTGAATTTGGTGCAAAACCAAATGAATTCGTTTGTCGGACATGTCCATATAAAATCATTTGTGATGAAGCTTTGGCATAGTAGGGTTGTAGCCTCAAGCGAATGATCACCATTTTGTCCACACGAATTTGCTCTCAGGATGTTAGTAAGTTTAGCAAGACGACTGCTAAATACGGACTACAATATAAGAGCAAGAAAGCTCCGACCTTTAATGAGTAGAGCATGTAAGGCCTGAAATAGCGCTAACTGCATTAGTTCTGGCTTGCAATTTTTGCTATGCTGTCCGCAATGGTTTTTGTACCGTTTATAGTGGTTTTGTGTACAGATTCACAAAGACTGTTTAGTGCATCTTTATTTTCGATTAGAGCCGTTAAAGCCTCGACTATTTTATTAGGTGAGCCTCCATAGATCCCAAGATGGTTCTTGACGATAAACTCAACGTTTCCTTCTTCTTGACCCGGCAAATACGAGCTGATAACCACGGGTTTTCCGCACGATATAGCTTCAGCAAGCGAGGAGGGACCGGCTTTGGTTATAACTATGTCACAGGCTTGCATAAATTCATGAACTCTTGTGGTTAAGCCAGTGACATAAATTCCATAATCAGGGTTGTTTTGCTTTATCTCAAGCGCTTTCTTTTGTAAAGCGGCATTTGCTCCACAGATTACTATCATTTGCACATTGAGCTTTGACTTGATTAGAGCCTTGATAATTTTTTCTATTGCGCCGGCACCGTAGCGTCCCCCCATTATGGTCACGGTGAATTTGTCAGGATCAAGTCCCAGTGATCTGCGCTTAGCGATTGCTATATCCGAATCGACCTTTGTAAATTGTTTGCCAACAGGAAGGCCTGTGACCTCGATAAGCTCTTCGGAAATGCCATAGCGCTTTAAGCAACTCTTTGCCTGAATTGTTGCAACATAATGCATCTTAGCTTTTGGATTTGCCCAGGTACGGTGGAACGTTGTTAAATCGGTTACTACAGTGGTTGTCGGTACGTTAAATTTTGACAGGGATTGATAAAGTAAGTTAAGAAGGGGATGGAGAAATACAACCAATGAGGAGTTGTGCAAAGTTATTTGTTCCATTAGAGGCGGACAAAGAAATTTATTAATTACTCGGTCTAGTGTGTAATAAAAAGCGTAGGTGGAAAACATGTGATACAAGATACGCCATACAAGTGGCGCGTGCACGCTAATTGGATCGTAAAGCTTGACAATTTTTGCGGCGTGCGGAGCAGACGCTCCAAGAAAAAGATCAATTGTATCAACTCTGGTATGAGGATTATTTAGAAGCTCATCTCGCAGCGCGATGGTGCAGGAATAATGCCCTCCACCTGTTGTAGAAAACACCAAAAGTACGTGTTTTTTTTCCGGATTTGTGCCTGGTATTACCGTGCTCTGCGTGCTCGCTTTCGCTTAACCCAGGAAGTGTTGAACTGCGCCAGTGCAAATACAGCAATGAGGAGTAGAGCAAGTACTATCCCTATAAGCTTTACCTGCTCCAGCATTATAACGGTTGGGTCTGCTTGCGCTGGTGCCTTATGTATCAAGTTTTCATACATTATGAACTGCACCAGATCACCTATCTGCGCATCGCTCAATCCCCTTTGCTTCCACGCAGGCATTGGTGTACCTGGAACTCCATCTGAGATTATGTGAGTCAAAAATTGCGGGTTGTCTTGACTCTTTGGCAGACCAACCAATGCTGGTCCAATAATACCTTGTAGGTTAGCTCCATGACACACGGCGCAGTTTGCGCTAAATAGCTGCGCACCCGTCTTAGCGGCTGGTGATTCCGGTGGAACTGCAAGCGCTGTCACCACCATTGAAGCTAGTGCCAACGGTACCAAAACAATTAGCGCCGCTCGCCATGGAAACTTTGGCTTTTGCTTTGATGATTTTGACGTAGCCATAACAACTGCCTCTTTTACAAGGATGATTTTAGCAAAATAGGTAGCAGCCAAATTGAGCCCTAGCCTTTAGGTTTTATAAAAATCGCAAAAGCTTTTAGTGAGTCTTTCGGCCTTAGCTGCTGTATTACCTTCCATAACCTACTTCCATGCTAGGCGTAGTGTGTTTGGACTTGATGATCGCACAAAGCTGTAAGCTTATGGGTTATATTTGATAAAGGATATCTGTATACATTGCACCTTACGACCCATAGGGAATGACCGTATTGAGTAAGCTCGATCTACATGTTAACTTTATTAGGGCAAGTGTCGGGTTCAATAGCCTTATAGAAGACTGGAACAAGTTGCTTTTTGCAAATGCAAGTTTTCTGCACCCATTTTTAACGCATGAATGGTTGAATACGTGGTATGACCATCTTGAAGACAATGATTCTGTATATATAGCCGCAGTTTCAGATAGTCTGGGTGTTATTTATGGGCTTGCGTGTGTGCACATAATAGATGACACCGCATATCTAGGTGGTGATGGTTCTACTACAGACTACAAAGGTATTGTGACGTCACCCAGCTACGCGAACCTTGTATGGCGAGCTCTCATAAGAGCTATAGGCGAATTAAAGGTTAAGCAATATTCTTTTGATCTGATCCCGGAAGACAGTTTTCTTTGTAGGTCTTTGGTTGAAGCGCTTGATCAAGAGGGCGTTTATTTTGAGCAAAAAGAGGTGGTTGTTGCGCCTAGACTGGAGCTAGCATCGAGTTTTGACGACTATTTAATGAGCTTATCACGCAAAGATAGACATGAACTCAGGCGTAAAAGGCGAAAAGCATTCGCTGCGGGTCTAAGGGTTGAAGTCTATGCGGGAGATCTGTTAGAGTCAGGTTTGCAAGATTTTTTTAAATTGATGGGGAAATCTTCCAAAGACAAGGAAGCTTTCCTTACGGAGCCACGAAAACAGTTTCTTACGGATGTATGCGCCCGTATGTACCGGAGCGGCCTAGTTAGATTAGCGTTTGGTTGCATTGACTATACTCCGGTTGCGTCTACACTTTCGTTCAATTTTGGCGATAAACTCTATTTATACAACTCTGGTTATGAGCCCGAGTACGCTGAAGCGTCGGTGGGTATTGCGTTAATAAGTGAAGAAATTCGTTCAGCAATAACAATGGGTAAAAAGGTGTTTGACTTTCTTAGAGGTAATGAAACGTACAAATATAGACTTGGGGCCAAAGACGTTCATCTTGTAGAGTTTCGCTTCAGTATGTAAAACTGGTGGACCATGACGTTCAACTGAACGCCTTATGCTCGGGGAACGCGTGTTTAGTGGGAACATGAGATTAGGACGATGAGTGCAAATCAATGCGAAGGTTTATCTAGAGTCGCCTTGGTTTCTCTACATGCTTCTCCACTTGCCCGTCTGGGCAAAGGTAAAAATGGTGGCTTGAATGTATTTATAAGGCAATTGGGTCAAGAGTTATCCTATGTGGGCATATTCACAGACATCTTTACCTATGGCAACAGCGATGACTTTGGGGAAATCGATATTTCTGATCAGCTTCGGGTTATTAATGTGCCAAGGCTTCGAGGTAGTAGCTTATGGGAAAACCCAAGACTTCATGCGGAGTATTTTAGTACCAAGCTTGAGGAGTTTTCTAGAAAGCATCACATATGTTATGAGCTCGTCTATAGTCATTACTGGCTTTCTGGGTGGGCATGCTATATGTCTATTTCTTTCTTGAATGCCCCATGGGTTCATACGTTTCACACGCTAGGACTTGTAAAAATGAACAACAATTATGATTCAGCACGTCTTGATCCAGAAGAAAGAATTTATGTTGAGAAGTTGATATGTTCAGAAGCGGATGCTTTAGTTGCATTAAGTGACAAGGAAAAGAGTAGCTTGATAAATCTGTATAAAGTGCCTAGTCACAAGGTCGAAGTTGTACCGGCAGGGGTTGACCTTAGCTTGTTTTCCCCGCTTTCTAAACAAAAGTCAAAGGAAATGTTGGGAGTTAATGGCTCTCCAGTTCTCTTATTCGTTGGGCGACTTGATCCAATTAAAGGCGCCGACAGATTCCTTGCTGCGGTTAGTGTTCTTCGTCGTAAGTATCCTAGTATTAGAGCACTAGTGGTAGGCGACGAAGGCGAACCAGGGACTGGCGAGCTAGAACGTCTTAAGTCTGTGGCGGCTGAGCTACGTATCCTAGAGAATGTAAGCTTTGCGGGGCCCATTGAACACAGGTCGCTGCCTTTGTATTACTCGGCTGCCGACGTCCTAGTCATGCCATCTTATGCAGAGTCATTTGGCCTAGTTGCGCTGGAAGCTTTAGCGTGTGGCTGTCCGGTAGTTGGATGTGATGTGGGCATAATTGAAAAGATTGTAACTAACATAAACGTGGGGCTTATATGCAAGTCTGGCGAGCCTGCATGTATTGCGAAGGCTGCTGAATTAGTTCTTCAGAATTCTTCAAACTCTCACGATGCTACTTTGATAAGACGGCGGATAGCTACCAACTTTACCTGGCAGCGAACAGCGGAGTCCGTACTTACCCTTGTGTGCCAGCGTTTCAATAAGAATCTCGTAGTACTTTGCTCTTAAGTAGCAGCAGAGGGCGGGCTCCACTGTATGTCAGACGCTTCATACGGTGAATACACAGAATAATGAGTAACTTGGTGGAGGTTACTTCCATCTGCGTTAATTATGAATACTTGGTTTAGTCCCCCTTGGTCTGGCATGAGGAAAGCAATTCTATGCCCATAAGTTGAAACTTCTGGATTGGTGGCTGGTCTGTCAGGAGGCGTAGGCAGTCCAGATGTCTTGTTATTTAGGTTTTGCATGCCAGACGATAGTTGAAGTTCGAAAAGAGTAGGAATAGGATTAGACCTATTGCCAGATATTGCCTCCACTGCAATAGTAGAGTCATTGGGAGAAACACTTATTGCTTTTATGATGCCGCTGGCAATAGCAGTTGGCTTTGCTGATGGCCCCGTTGCAATGGTGTAAAGCGTTTGTTGGTTGCCGGATTTATTAGGCATTACATACGCCACGAGCTGGCCATCTGGTGAGACTGCAAGAATAGATGGTGGCGTGTTTAGCACTGCCAGAATTCTTGCTGACTGAGTTTTAAAATTGTATTGCCAAAGAGTATATTGCCCTTGGCCTGATGCCGATGCATATACCGCTACATTGGCAATGTTTGTAGCTGCTGGCGTTACGGCAACATTGTCTGCTATTGGAGTAGAGGTATTGTTGGCAAACGCGTATAGTGTGCCGTTGTTGAGGTAAAGGTAGCCATTACTCATAGGGTATACCCAGCTTGCTTTAAATGGAAGTATTGAAACAGAATTCTGATATATGTTGTCCACGCCCCACTGCCCATTTGTTAGATGCAGTAGCAAAGCTAGACCTGAGCGTTCCCAGAAAAAATTAGTCGCCTGGGTTGATGTAAGTGGACGCGGTGGCGCCGAAGGCTCAGCCAGCATAACAATGCCGGATCTCTGATTTGGGCTAGTTGCCAGATAAGTAAGTGTGTCGTAAAGGGGCTGACCAGTTCCTGTCTTGAAATCAATGATGTAGGACTCGTGCAAAGGGTTGCCAAAAATGTCTTTGGCGTTTGTATCTATTGTTACTTGATACAGCTGATCTGGAGTTAGAGGTACCGAAGTTACCAGGAATACACTTGACGCTGATTGGGTTGCGGGCACAATATTGAACGGTATAAAGGGCGCAATGTTTACAGCGGCTTCCAACGATTCCAAGTTCATTGGTCGAGAAAAAGTTAGTTCAATTTCTGACGTAGGGCTAACTGATGCAGAGCCATTACCTGGAGATGAGCCAACAAGGGTTGGTGGCGGTTGGGTTGTGAAGGTCCAATAGTGAGTAATTCCGTTTACAACTCCAGAGCGTGATTTGTAACCGCCCTTAAGTGTTACTGTATAAGTCTTTGAGGTCTTTAGCCTTGCATGCACGAAGATAAGCCTATTGTGATCCCATTCAAATTTGCCTTGGACTTTGGGCTTTATATGGAAGCGCTTTTCCACGGAATGCTTGTTCATGGCCTCGTTGAAATAAATTGATATAGGAACTGTAGTGCCTACATCTGTTGCACCGTTAGCAGGGGATACAGCTAAGATTTGTGGGGGATTTTGTAAACAAGAACTTAATACTAATGCACTGGTACAGCTTATAACAATTGATGAGACTATGAATGCCCTATTACGATTCTTTAGACACTTGTTCCAGCCTACTTCGCATTTGATCAGCCAAGCTTTTAATCTTTGCTGAATCAACAAACAGTATCGTAATCTTTTCAATTTCGCCAATTGTGTCTTCAATTCGTTGATATTCTGGCGGGGTCTTAGATAGAATTTCCTTTATTTTTTTACTCTTGCCACCTAGCTCTTTTTCCGCCATCACCTGATATTCTTGCAAAAGACTGCTATATTTTGCATCACTGGATGAGGTGTCGGTTTGCTCTTCGAATGTGACTGAACTAGACCTACTTGGTACTGCTAACGAATCAGTAAAAGTATCTTCAATTAGGACTTGATACGGAATAGGTTCTAGTTGGCTTGGTTCATCACTAACGTGTGCATCTATTATCGCATCGGGTTCCTCAGCAAGGGCGTATGCAAAGTCCATTGCATTTTGTTCGCCCGCTACTTCTGCTAAAGTTGAAATAATCGCGCCTGAGCTGAAAATTATAACACCGATTCCGTTGGATGACCTTACTGATACAAGACCACATGGTTCTGTTTCCTTTAGATAATCAACTAATTGGGGAAGCCTTACGAACGAGCCTCGCAAATTAGTAAACTTTGGGCGGCTTGAAAATAATAGGCTTAGTGCTTTGACCATATCATCTGAAGTAGCATTTACATCAATTGACCCAATGCCCTCCTTTACACTTTGTGCAGTCATACGAACTGCTGATACTCCGAAGGTTATAAGATCTCCGGCGTCGTATGCGCATGCAACGAGATTTCCCAAAATCGCCAGTGTGAGAGAGCAGCTCTTGTCGTCTTTGTACCTAATGTACCCAGTAAATTGTTGCCGCTCTAGGCTGAGTAGCAACTTAAAGAAGTCAACAAATGACGTATCAAGATTGACATAAATTGGCACCCCGCTTGGTAACGGATAATCGGCTAGTGTTAACCTTTGGGCTCCCTGCTGAACCGCAGCATTATCTTTATCGTCTTTTAAGCCCATGGCGGCCGCTAGGTGATCTAATTCTTGCAACCCTATTTGTGTGTTTTGAGTACTTGGCAGTTTTGCTGAAGGATCAAAATACATCGCGTCCGGCGACTCGGTAAGCAGCATCTTGAGCGCATCTAGTCCCTGTTTGCCCTCGGCTTCGGAATTAAACACAAGGCCATGCAGGATGAAAATGCGAATTGGTCCGTCTGCTGTGTGTACTTCTAGTTTGCCGGTCTTTTTGTCTTGCAAAAGTTGTTCAAGCGCCTTTAGTGTCGTGGTATAGTGAAGTTCCTCGGCAGCCGTAATGTCTTGTTCGCTCATAGTCAACGTCATGATAAGACTCGCGGTATGCGTAAGGTCGTTAAAGCCGTGTAAAGTCTTTTTATGTGTTTATGAACATAAGTTAGTATTACCAAAATTATGAGCAACTGCATGAGGGAATCGATACCTAACCAGCCAAATAAATGGGATATCCAGCTGCTGGCAAGTGATTATGGCTTGGCACCCTGCCTGCTGCAAAGTTATGCGTGGGGAGAACTACAGGCTGAGTTTGGCTGGAGCGTTGCAAGGTTGAAGTTTGATGATGGCGGTATGGCACAGGTACTGAAAAGGCGTAGCTTATTTGGTAACGGAGCTTTGGCATACTGTCCCAGGGGGCCGGTTCCTGGCAAGGCTGGCTGGGATTATGCCGTGGGCAAACTTGTTGAGTGGTGCAAGGATCAACACATAGGAGTGCTACAGTTTGAACCACATGTACAAAAGGAAGGATTTCAGCTGACAGCGATACGATATACACGGATTGCGGACATTCAACCATCATATACGGGTATAGTGAGGGTCGACTGTGATGACTCTACCATGATTTCTTCATTTAAGCCCAAGACGCGCTACAATGTGCGACTTGCTATGCGAAAAGGAGTAGATGTCAAGGCAGATGGCTCAGCTAAAGTGCTCGCAAGGCTTTGTGCCGATACTGCGCGACGGCAGCGTATTTCATTACCTGGAGAAGCCTACTTTTCTGCCATAATACGGCATCTTGGAGAAGATGCTCAGATATTTATCGCATACCTTGATGATGTTCCGCTTGCGGGAATTCTTGTAGCACGCTTCGGTCCACGGGCATATTACTTATTTGGCGGATCGTCTGATATCCACAGGGAGGCTATGCCTACCTATATAACGCAGTTTGAAGCTATGAAATGGGCCCGCGGTCGTGGGTGCCATGAATACGACCTTTGGGGGCTGCCGTTGCCAAATGTTAAAAATCATCCATATAGTAATCTGCGGCAGTTCAAAGAGGGGTTTGTTAGCTTTTACGAGCAATATCCAGGCACCTTGCAAGTAGTTTTACAGCCAAGCCACGCACTGCTGTTTTCGTTAGAGGCATCGCTCAGACGTATTGCCAGGCACATCCCAAGGCTTAGCTCTTTTTAGTGTGTAAATTGCTATTAAGACCGGTTCATATTCGTGGCAAGAGGCCGCGCAAAGTATTATGAAATATAATGGAGTTCTAAAGATTTTGTTGGATATTTATTAAGTTTAATTTAATTGCGATATGAAGTAAAATTCTTTTGTTGTGTTTGCATGGGCGTTAGTAAGGTTTGGGGAATTAGACATGGATGCGTTAAAGGACAAGGTAAGGTACAAGTCGCTTATTGTGGATAACCTATCATGTGCTCTGTTAGTAGTTGATGCTGACAAAACAATTGTTTATGCGAATAGGGAAGCTATCAAAGAGTTTGGGAAAGGGATAGTTGGGAAGAACATAAAAGACGTGGTATCAGGAATACTTAATTCAGTGCAAACGAGATGCTGGGACAATAACTGTTCGGTTTTTGATTCATCGGACGATATAGCTGATGCCGGCGTGATACACAAGCTTGATAACCGCGGCAAAACTAAGATTTTGTATTTTTTTGGATCTATGGGAAATGATGGACAAAGGGTCTTGGCATTCGTAGATATTGATCGTTTATTAGCGGATATTGAAGAGCGAGAGTTAATACTTTCTATGCTGGCCCACGAAGTAAAGAATCCACTTACAGCTGTTCGCCTAACCGCCGAGCTTCTCGCACGAAAGGATATAAGTCACGATCAAAAAGAAGGGCTAGCACAGACCATGGACTACCAGCTATTTAGGCTGGAACAGTTAATAAACGGTGCTGCTAGTTTGCTGAGCGTGAATTATGATAGGCAAGCTCTCAAGCTGACTCAGGTAGACGTTGTGCATACAGTAGACAACGCTGCTAAAGCATCTATTCTAGGTGGACGATCGGTTGAGATTATCGCCGATAGCAACTTGCCGTTTATACTAAGCGACGAACAAAAGATACTTCATATCTTTATAAATTTGTTTTCTAATGCTGTCAAGTACTCACCAGAGGGATCGCCTATAGGTGTAAGGATATATGCATATAAAGGTGGGGTTCGAGTTGATGTTCAAGACTGGGGAATTGGCATACCTAAGGAGGAATTGCCTCATATATTTGACCGATTCTTTAGAGGTAGCACAGCCAAGCTGTATGGAGCCGAAGGAAGCGGTCTTGGCCTTTATATTGTAAAGCGGCTCGTTGACATGGTTGGAGGGCGCATAGACGTTAAAAGCGAATTAGGTAGTGGCTCCACATTTTCTGTGTGGTTACCGGCCACTCAAGGGAGGTAATAGAGGGCAATGAATGTTGTGCAAACTAAAAAGATTCTGGTGGTGGACGACGAACCAATGGTTCGAAAGGTCATTAGGGTTACTTGTGAGAAAGAAGGATACGAAGTTATAGAGGCCGAAACCGGATCTGAAGCGTTAAGGATTATAGAAGTCCAAAAGCCTCACATTGTACTTTTGGATCTGATGCTTCCAGATATATCAGGCTTTGATGTCTGTAGGGAAATTCGTAAAGTCGACCAGCGCACACCGATTATTATACTTTCAGCGCGATCTGAAGAAATTGATGTAGTAGTAGGGCTAGAATTAGGTGCAGATGACTATATTACCAAGCCATTTAGAGCGCGCGAGCTTTTAGCCCGAATATCTGCGCACTTACGACATCGCAGAGATGTGGATTGGTCTCAATCTGATGGCAGGCTTGAGTTCAAGGATTTAATTATAGACATAAATGAGCGGCGTGTTTACAAAAATGAAAGCGAGGTAAATCTGACTCACACGGAATTTGACTTGCTAGCTTTTCTAGCCGTAAATGCTGGCAAGGTTTTGAGCAGGGAGGCGATATTAAATCATGTATGGGGCTACGAATATCCAATAGAAACAAGAGTTATTGATGTGCATATACGTAATCTTAGGAGGAAAATTGAGTCGGATCCGTCTCATCCATACTACATTCTGGCTGTACCTGGAATAGGCTACAGATTCATAAGTGCTAGAGCGGCTCACGAAGGCAGTTGATAAGAAGTTAATCTATCATGAACGCCCCGAGATGAGCTCAATGTAAACGTCTAACAACTTAGACACATTCATCGCAAGTGAATACTGTGAAACAACCCTATCTCTGCAATAGGCAGCTATCTGACTTCGAAATTCTGGAAAACTTAACAGGATATCTAGAGCCAAGTGAAGTTGCGATTCTAGCTCAGTAGGTTCGATTACGATCCCTGCACCTCTCAAGGCTTCGCCATCACCACCGACATCCGTGGCTATGGTAGCGACACCGCATGCCATCGCCTCCAGCATTGCTAGGGATAAGCCTTCAATTGAAGAAGGAAGTACGAATATGTCCGAGGATCGAAGTATATCTATGCGCGATTTCTCATCTGCTATGGGCCCGGTGAAAATTACATTATCACTGGAGAATTTTTTTTCGAGGCTCTTTTTTTCTGACCCGCCCCCGACGATTGCAAGCTTTATGCTGTCGTCTAAGTTGAGATCTTTGAAGGCACGTATCAGCGCATCCACATTTTTTTCTGGGTCTAGCCTGCCCATATAGGTTATAAGAGTTTTTGCCTCAACAGATGCTTTAAAAGTACCGCGACCTGGGCTGTACTTTTCGATGTCTACGCCGTTTGGGATTATCTCAATTTTTTCCGCGGGAACCCCCATGTTTATTAACATCTGTTTTTGTACGTCGGTGAATATAATCACTTTGTCGTAGTCGGCAAGTGCAGTCGCGTAAGCGCGGTAAATTGCTGTTGTTATCCCTTTCCATACAGAAATTCGCTTGTCAAACGGAACATGAAACGTTGCTACTATTGGAATGCCCAGTTTGTGGCATATGTTAGGTAGACGGAAATCTAAAGTTGAAAATGCAACCGAGACATGGACTATATCAACTAAATGATTCTTGAGTGTATTGAGTAGTTCTTTTCTTGCCTTAGGTGTTGTTATTTGCATGCGTGGGTGAAAAAGTTGAACCATGGGCAGTGGAATAGACTCATCGGTTTCCTGGTCTCCTTCCACATACTGGTGAAAGAACAGAACTTTAAGCCCATGCTTTTTCAACTCATTAGTAATTTCACGTGAGTAAGTTGTTATCCCATCACCACCTTTTACGCTTTTGTGTCCAAGCCATGCAACCCTTATAGCGGGCTTTGTGCTTTTCACTAGCTCTTGTACGCTTGCCTCTTCTAAGCGTTTCATAGTTTTAGTGATAAAAACCCAAGCACATATATTGCATAAATAAGACCTAAAATAACAATTAAAAATCCGATGCCAAAGCCTATGCTGCCTAGTAGGCGTGAATTACGTGCTTTTCTAGTAGCTAGGTCACTGTGATATTTTTCTGAAAGAACTCTTTTAGCCATCGCAATGGCCAGCGGCCCGAAGAGCACCCCAAGTGGAAATATTATTATTGCCAATAAGGCGTAAATAAAAGCGGTATTCGCAAGGCCTTCTACTTGGTTTTGAGATAGATAGGTAATTTGTGACTCAGATGCGTTGCGCTTACGTTTTTTGGCTGATCGAACAGAAGATTTACTCAAAATGTTTTCACCTCTTAAAAGCACAAATCCGAAAGATTAAATTTAGTGGACATGTACAACCGAGTTCCATTTTAATTCAAGCTCATCGGATTATACTTTAAACCGGCATTGGGAGTCTTGCTACGAGGGCATTTGTGTTCTTTTGGACCTGCGAAGCTATGATAAGCCCCATATGGTTGTGAAGTAACTTTTGCCAAATATGCTTAGGGGAAATTTCGGGTATAAGTAACAGGATTTTTGTATCTGGGGAATGTGTAGACTCAAGAGTTTTTATATAGTGCACAATGGGCCTGACTAAGGAATGGTACTGTGACCTGAGTACAGTCAGTTGAACGCCTGGCGACCACTGCTCCCAAAGTCGTTCTATGCGAGAAGCATCCTCATCGTTAAAACGAACCGTGACCGCATATACCTGACTTCCTAGTGAAAAAGCATAAGATAGCGCATTCACTGTCAACAATGAAATATCTGTAGCCGCAACGACAACTAAGACTTTAGATTTATGCGGTAGAGGTGGAAGCTTACCTAGCCCTAGTGCATCGGCTACGCGGCGATAGTAGCGGTTTATATACATGAACATTGCAATCAGAGTTGGTATGGCAACTGCCACCAACCATGCACCGCTAGTAAATTTGGTAAAAAGAAATATCAACGTAGCTACTCCTGTTGCGAAAGCGCCGGCGGCGTTAAGAAAAGCCCTAACCAGCCACCATGAGCCTTTTTTGGTTTTTAACCAGTGAATAACCAGGCCAGTTTGACAAAGGGTAAAACCTATGAATACACCAATGGCAAAAAGGGGAATTAAGGCGTTAGTATTACCATTGGCTCCGATTAGCAGCGCCGCGGACAAAATCGCAACAACTACAACCCCATACGAGAACACTAACCTGTCCCCGCGTACTGAGAAAATATGAGGGACCAGGTTATCACGTGCTAGCAGGCTTAGAAGAACTGGTAGGCCCCCAAAAGACGTGTTAGCTGCTAAGCCTAGCACAATTGTTGTTGACAGCGAAGCAAGATAATACAACCAGCTTCGGCCCACCGAAGCCTGCATTATCTGACTTAGAATAGTCTGATTGTTGCTTGGAACTACATGGAAATTTGTTCCGAGCTGAGCAAGCCCAAGCAACATAACACCAAGGATCGCTCCTAGTGCAATTTCGGTGTTGCGTGCCCGACTTTGCCGTGGCTCTTTGAAAAGTGGAACACCATTTGCAATTGCCTCAACGCCTGTTAAGGCACTACAGCCTGCTGAAAATGCTTTGAGAAGCAACAGTGGGCTAACCATCTTTATGCTGCCGGTGAAACTAGGTCTAAGCCCAAGACTGTGCGGATATGTTGGGTGTACAAAGCCTAATGCTATGACCAAAAGGACGCTTCCTATGAATATCATTGTGGGTAATAGAAACGCTCTTGCACTTTCCCCCACACCTCTTAGGTTCAGAAGCGTGATCATGCCTAGCATTGCTAGACAAAGATAAAGGGTATATGGTTGAAGCTGTGGAAACGCTGAGCTAATAGCTGCAATTCCGGCTGCGATCGATACTGAGACTGTAAGCACATAGTCTACGATCAATGATGCTCCAGCTAACCAAGACAAATACCATGGGAGATTTTCCTTTGCTACAGCGTATGCTCCACCACCTTGCGGATATGCAGCTATTACTTGAATGTATGACGTTACCAATAAAACGAGCAAAATTACAATGGCAAAGGTAATATCACGCAGGTAAACTAATGCAGCGGTACCAGCTATCGCAAGTTCGTAAACAATTGCTTGTGGACCATATGCCACTGAGGTAATGGCATCAAGCGACATTGCTGCAAGACCTTCGGGGGCCGTTATTTGTTCATGTGCGGCTCGGGAAACTGGTAAAGGCTTTCCTACTAGAAAGCGCCAGAGCCTGGCAGTTATTGAGCTTTGGTAGCCTAGTTGATCGAAATTGTTTTTTGGCATTGTCGTATAGTTGTTGATTACCTTTGGCTTAAATCCATACAATAAAAATACAACCTCATAGCTGCTAGATGTGCTTCATATGTGCTTAGGTGGTGGTAGATATGGACGTAGGAGTGATTGGACTTGGTAACATGGGTAAGCCAATTGCCCAAAACCTACTTGAGTACGGGTATAAGGTAATTGTCTGGAACAGGTCAAAGGACAAAGAACAGGTTTTAAAGCAAGCAGGCGCTGAAGTAGCAAAGAGCCCGGCGGATCTGGCAAGGTGGGGCATAGTAATTATACATTGCTCTCAGATGACATTGCAGTAAAGGAGGTTGTGTCGTCCCCTGTTAGTGTACTCAGTGGGCTACCCGATGGCGGGATCCACATCTGCATTAGTACCATATCTGTGGAGTTGTCTAAAGAACTCGAGAGCCTTCATGCGGGAAAAAGACAAGTGTTTGTGGCTGCCCAATATTCGGGCGACCTGATGCCGCCAAAAATCGAAAAATTCGCATTGCGGCAGGCGGATCAGAGAAAGGATACCAAAAAGTTGAAAAGATTCTAAATGACTCATCGCAGCGTGTGTATTACATTGGCGCGCCTGCATACCTTGCTAACGTTGTTAAGCTTGCAACAAATATGATGCTTGCAGCATCGCTAGAAGCAATGGCTGAAAGCTTTACTCTTGCTAGTGCCTTTGGGGTTGATCCTGAACTTTTCACCAAATAATAAGCGAAGTATTTGGCTCGCCAATACTAGCCGGTTATGCAAGATTAATGTTAAGTCGTTCTTTTGTCCCAGCGGGTTTTTCTGTAAATCTTGGGGCAAAAGATGTTCGACTTGCGATTCTAGCGTCGGAGAGTAAGAATGTCGCCGTTCCATCGGCGTATTTGGTGCTACAGCATTTAATGGAAGCTCTGGCCAAAGGAAACGGCCACTACGACTGGGCTTCTCTTATTGAGATTGTTGAGCACCACGCTGGGAAAAATTAGTAAAATTCAGGCTCATGTTTTTCGTTCCACGAGGGACTCTAGGAAAAGAAATACAGCAGAGTGGTCCATATTGCCCAATCCCTGAGCCTTCAGTGAAACAAACATTTGTTGCACAAGACTTGTAAGCGGTAACGGTACCCCACTTTGCCTTGCAGTCGAAAGCGCTATGTTGAGGTCTTTTTCGTGCAAAGATATCTTGAATCCGGGGTCGAAACGTCCTGAAAGGAACTTATCCTTTTTCACATCTAGTATCCGGCTTGAAGCAAGACCTGAGGAAAGTACCGTAAACAATGTCGAAGGATCTATGCCGCTATTTTTAGCTAACAATAGAGCTTCACTTATTGCTTCAAGAGTTAGCGCGGTCACTATTTGATTACATGCCTTCACCGTTTGTCCTGCACCATGATCACCCACATGCACTATAGTTTTACCAAGGACTTGAAATATAGGCATAGCTCGTTCAAAGTCATCCCTTTTTCCGCCTACCATGATTGTGAGTGTGCCCTCTTTAGCACCGACGTCAGCTCCCGTCACAGGTGCATCGAGCATTTTTAATCCCTTTTGCTCAGCTATATGTGCCAAGCGAATTGCTGCACTTGGAGATATTGTGCTCATGTCTATGATAAGCGTTCCGGCTTTTGCACCTTCGAATACACCATTTGAGCCCAATAGAACTTGCTCTACCTCAGGCGAGTCCGGCAACATTGTGATTACAATGTCCGATGCCATTGCAAGCTCTTTTGGGTTTGCTGCTTTTATAGCGCCCATCTGCGCGAGCTGCTCGGCAGGCTCACTACTTCTGTTATAGACATACAGCTTGTATCCTGCCTTTACAAGATTGGTAGCCATGGGTTTACCCATTATTCCTAGTCCTATGAATCCTACGCTGGTTTCCGGCATCACAACCACCTCATGAATAGTTGTCTATAACCCGATGAGCTTGTGGGCATATGGAGGAGAGTCTGATTCGATTTTGTAGTTGCAATTTTGCCTTACTCTAAATACAGAGCACAAATTAGTTAAGCTGCCCGCGGAGGGATTCGAACCCCCGACCAAAGGATTAAGAGTCCCCTGCTCTACCAGGCTGAGCTACGCGGGCAATCCTCACTACCCAATTATGCATTTTATAAAAATGCTATAGCTGTCCTAAACTACTAAGATTGTTCTTGTTGGGTATCGCTTTTAAGTATCTACTTGTCTGGTGCGGCGGTACATATGAAGGGCCTGGACCTAACAGGCCAAACCTTGAAATTGGTAATATCCTTAGGAAGGCCATTGCCAGTATGCTGCTTCGCGGTATAGGACCAAAGCTTCGCGAGTCTTCGGAGTAGTTTCTATTGTCCCCCATGACAAAATATTGGTTGGGCCCTAGCACTAGTGGATGAGTGCCATTGCCCGGAAAATTATTTAACATGGTCCACGGTCTATTTATATAAGGTTCATAGATTTGTCTTCCATCTACATAGACTTTGCCGTCATGTATGCGTATGGTTTGTCCCGGAGTTGCTATGATTCGTTTAATGAAATCTATAGATGGATCAGCAGGATCTTTTAGAATCACGATCTGACCAGCTTGTGGTTTTGTGAAGAAATAGCAGATTTTACATGCCAGTAGATAGTCTCCGTTATGAAGGGTTGGATACATGGAGTCTCCTATTACATGTACTGGCTGTATAGAAACGGCAATGATTACATAGATTAGTATTGCCAGTATTAATACTTCTATAAAGTCTCGTAGAGATGAAATAAACGAATTCAATGTACGTTACATCCCAGTAGATGAAGAGTACATGTATGGAACTTTACAGCCGTGTACCACGATCTCTTGTATCACTTGAAGACTTAGGTATTTAAAACTCGGCTAACCTACTCAGTTGTGCTATCAGAGACTCTAATTCCTCTCTGGATGTATATTCTAGTGTAATAGTTCCTTTGTCCTTGGTGCCACGTAATTTTGCTCTAATGCCTAAAACTTCCGTAAGGCGATTTGCAATGAGATTTAGTTCAGGACTTGGTTCTTTCTGCTTTTTTGGTACAGGACTTTTTAAGTATTGACGCACCCACCTTTCAGTTTGTCTAACTGACCAGTGGTTTCTAATAACTAGTTTTAGGCATTCATCTTGAGCTTTAGCGTCCGGAAGCGCAAGAAGGGCTCTGCCGTGACCGGCGCTAATAAGGCCTGAACTTATAGCTGACTGAACAGAAGTAGGCAGTTTTAGCAGTCGCAGGGCATTTGTTACACTAACCCTTTGCCAGCCAAGAAGCTCGGCGGCAGATTCATGAGTAAGGCCGAATGTTTCAATCAGCTTTTGGATCCCTTTTGCTGCTTCAATTGGGTTAAGGTTTTCTCGTTGTAGGTTTTCTACGAGCGCCAATAGCAAGCTTTCTTTCTTATCACGAACACCTCTTCTTAATATGGCGGGTACGTATTCCAGCCCTGCCTTTTTAGCTGCCCGCCACCTCCGCTCACCTGCAATTATTTCGAATCCGTTGCCTGCTTCACATATTATGATAGGTTCCAGCACACCGTGGCTCTTGATCGATTCAGTCAGTTCTTCAAGTGATTGATCCGAAAGCTCGCTTCTTGGTTGGTGAGGGTTTGGTTTTATTTCGTCTACATGAACCATCAAGCTAATAGCTTCTTCGGCATTACCGGCAGCTGCTATAAGAGATCCTAATCCGCGGCCTAGACCCTTTTTTTTGCTCATATAGACGCAACTTCCTCTGCCAGCTTTTTATACGCAATCGCTCCTTTGCATGAGTTGTCATAAAGTTTTACAGGAACACCATGGCTTGGTGCTTCTGAGAGTCTAATATTGCGTGGTATTAGAGTTTTGAACACATTACCGTCAAATGCCTTTTGCACTTCTTTTGCTACCTGCTGCGATATCAAGGTTCGGCTATCATACATGGTCAAAACTATGCCACCTAGTATCAACTCCCTATTATATTCAGCTCTAATTAGCTCATATGTGTAAATTAATTGCTCAAGCCCTTCAAGCGCATAATATTCACATTGTACGGGCACAAGCATATGTGTTGCAGCTACTAAGCTGTTAATAGTGAGTAACCCTAGGGAAGGTGGACAATCTATTATAACCGTATAGGCCTCTAATGTCTTGCTCATGAGAGCTTCTTTTAACTTATACTCTCTCCTGTCAAGTTCGGCAAGCTCTATTTCAGCACCGGCTAGATTGATAGATGCGGGACACAGCATTACATTTTCAATACACGTCTTGAGCCAAACCTCCTCTATTGCTTTTCTTCCTAAAAGCACATCATATGTTGTGGCTTTTAATGTGTTTTTTCTAATACCGAACCCCGAAGTTGTGTGTGATTGTGGGTCTATATCTACTACCAAAATTTGCTCTTTAATGTCGGCTAGATATGCAGCCAAGTTAACCGCTGTGGTGGTTTTGCCGACACCACCTTTTTGATTGACAATAGCGAATACTCGTTGTGGCCCTGACATTAATTCGATTTTAAATATTATGTTATATGTTCAATAGATGTTTTCTAGAACATTAGTGGCACCAACACGATAGAAGTAAGGTCAAAACCTAAAAGGGAAAAGTAAGCAAGAAAACTCCGACCTTCAGGGCGGATATGAATTGCCAAAAGTATATCCAAGAGTAGTATAACTTTTATGGCATTCCCATAACCCATGTTGAGCCTAGAAACACATAGAAAGAGTTTTCTAGGTGTAGAAGCATAGGGATTATGGAAGGAAAATAGTT